>Ga0209835_1000733_pt1 | contig 20191 bp, 17 predicted proteins | sample LakKivwa52mmetaG_FD_184138 | JGI IMG/M metagenome (GOLD analysis project Ga0209835, IMG submission 184138) | Anoxic lake water microbial communities from Lake Kivu, Rwanda to study Microbial Dark Matter (Phase II) - Lake Kivu water 52m metaG... | ecosystem: Environmental > Aquatic > Freshwater >...
TGCCCAAACTCATGTTAATCATGCACAGCACACCAGAGACACTCTATCTTGCTGAACTGGCTGGGAAGGTTCTGGGCATCATGGCATTGGTGGGCGCTGGCATCATGCTTTATAGGCGCCTGACCGTATCCAAAATCCGTGAGATCACCACGCCCGTGGATTGGGTCATCTTGAGTCTTTTGTTCGGGCAGGTGTTTTTCGGTCTCATCCTCGCCTTTCTCTATCGTTGGGGTGCCACCTGGTTCCTGCACACCGCCACACCCTGGATCGAATCGTTGACGTTCTTCCAGCCTGCACCGCAATACGTCACTGCCCTGCCGCTGGCGCATAAAGTGCATTTCCTGACTGGCTTCCTGTTATTCGCGCTGATTCCGTTCAGCAGACTGGTGCATATTGCAACCTTCCCATTCTCATACATGTGGAGGCGTTTTCAACTTGTCATTTGGACGCGGCGGCGAGTCAGCTAGAACTTCAATCAATAAATATTTTTCTTCGGAGAATCAATAATGAATAATACATGGTTATCAAAATGGGAACCAGAAGACCCTGAATTTTGGGAAGCAACAGGCAAAAAGATCGCCTGGCAAACGTTGACAATCACAACCCTTGCGTTGCTTCTATCATTTGCTTCATGGTTCATGATGAGTGGAATCGTTGTGCGAATGCCGCAGAACGGATTCAAGTTCAGCACGATGCAATTGTTCTGGTTGGCGGCGATGCCTGGGCTGGCTGGCGGAACTCTTCGCATCCTGCATACATTCCTCACGCCGATCTATGGCACACGGCACGTGATCACTGTTACGACCTTTTTGAAGTTGATCCCCTGCATTGGCATCGGTATGGCAGTGATGAATCCCAACACACCGTTCTGGCTGTTCATGGTGCTGGCTTTTTCGGCTGGTTTCGGCGGCGGTGACTTTTCCTCCTACATGCCCAGCACGCGTTTCTTTTTCCCGAAAAAATTACAAGGCACCGCGCTTGGCATCCAGGCAGGCATTGGCAACTTCGGGGTCAGCCTGACTCAATTCCTTACCCCGTGGATCATCGGCATAGCGGCTTTTGGCGCGCTGACAGGCAGTTCACAAACCATGACCGTCAAGGAAGTCACCAAACCCGTCTGGCTCCAGAATGCATCATTCATTTACGTGCCCTTCCTGCTCATCATGGGCATTCTGGCATGGATCTACCTTCGCAGTGTTCCGATCAAAGCCTCCTTCAAAGAGCAGATGGATATCTTCGGGATGAAGCATACGTGGTTTTGTACGATCACCTATGTGATGACCTTCGGTTCTTTCTCAGGGTTGTCTGCCGCGTTTCCCCTGTTGATTAAATCACTCTATGGAACTTTTCCCGGCGCACCCGATCCGCTGAAATATGCATTTCTCGGTCCGCTGGTTGGCTCGCTGGCACGCATCCTGTTTGGTCCCGCCGCGGACAAATACGGCGGTGCAATTCTGACTCACATCACAGGCATCGTTCTGATTATCGGCACGCTGGCGATGGCTTTCCTGGGGTTATTTACTCCAACATCATTGGATCAATTTAATTTATTCGTGGTTTTTATGTTGATCCTGTTCCTGTTCACAGGCATCGGCAACGCCGCCACATTCAGGCAATATCCGATCATCTTCGCTGACTCACCACGTCAAAGCGCAGGCGTCATCGGCTGGACCGCAGCTATTGCTGCATACGGTCCCTTCATCTTCTCCACGCTGATCGGTTCCTCGATCACGAAGACAGGTTCACCGCTTCCATTCTTTTATGGCACTGTCGTTTTCTTTGTCATCGCCACCGCCATCAACTGGTGGTACTACACCCGCAAAGGTTGTGAAAAACCTTCCTGATCTCAGCAGGTGACAGTCACTTTAAAAGTGACTGTCACCTTATTGATAGAGAGACATACATCAATGACCGCAGAAAAAACAAATCAAAAAAATAGAACCAGCGTCCTTGTACTTTCCTCCATCGGCTTCACATTAATGTTCGCTGTCTGGCTGATGTTCGGCGTGCTGGGAATCCCCATCCGTAAAGAGTTCGGTTTGACCGACGTTCAACTCAGTTGGCTTGCCGCCATCGCTATTTTAAACGGCTCATTGTGGCGTCTGCTTTTCGGCATCCTCGCTGACCGTTTCGGCGGACGGAAAGTTTTCACCTTGTTGGTGTTGGCAACGATCATTCCATCGTACATGGTGAGTCAAGCCCACACTTACACTGAATTGATGATCTGGGCGTTCTTTGTCGGCATGGCGGGCAACTCTTTCTCCATTGGCATTTCATGGAACTCGGCATGGTATCCCGCCGAACAAAAAGGATTTGCGCTGGGGGTCTTTGGCGCAGGAAATGTTGGGGCATCCGTGACCAAGCTGATCGGTCCGACTTTGATCGCTCTGGTTCCCGCAGTCGGACTCGCAGGTGGATTCATCCCAGGCGGTTGGCGCTTCGTCCCCTTTATGTATTGCATCCTATTGGCGATCATGGCAGTGGCGATCTGGTTCCTTACGCCCGCGCAGGATTTTAAGCCAGGCGCAGATCGTCCCGTGTTGGAAATGCTCAAACCGCTTCAATACCTTCGCGTCTGGCGTTTTAGTTTGTACTATGTGGTGGTGTTCGGTGCGTATGTTGCGCTCTCGGTCTGGCTCCCCAAATATTATGTGGATGTGTACGGAATGGATCTGAAACATGCCGCCTTGCTGACCACATTGTTCATCTTCCCTGCGAGTTTGTTGCGACCTCTGGGTGGCTACCTGTCCGATAAGTTAGGCGCACGTCGTATGATGTACTGGGTCTTCGGCATCATGTTGTTTGCCTGCTTGTTGTTGTCACTGCCCAGCGGAAAGATCATTGTCAATGTTCCGGTCACGGTGGACCCGAGCGGTCAACACGAAGTCTTTCATTTTGCGATGAACGTTACTTGGTTTACGACCCTCGTCTTTATCGTCGGCGTATGTATGGGCATCGGCAAAGCTGCTGTATACAAATACATACCTGAATATTTTCCAAAGGATGTTGGTGCAGTTGGCGGCTTGGTTGGAATGCTCGGTGCCCTCGGCGGATTCTTTCTCCCCCCAATGTTCGCCTCCTTCCAAAAATTGACCCTCATCCCGCAATCCACATTCTTCCTCATGTTCCTCATCACAGGTATAAGCTTTGCATGGTTGCATTGGACAGTGATGAGCCTCTTGCAAAAAGCATCCCCCGCTTTGGAACATCGCCTCGATTTCCACGACACCCCATCTGAAGCCGCCGCCAGCGATTGAGATATGATGTTAACCGTCCCGAAGGTTCAAAAACCTTCGGGACGTTCTACGAGATACTTTCAGAGAATATCATGAACGACCTTCAACAAATCCTTGCCATCTCCTCCTCACATCACACGCATCTTTGCCCGCGCCAGGTCTTGGGCGCACGCATCGGGTTGGCGGGCGCGTCCGTTTTGGGGCTGGAACCACATTGCACCGACAAACGCCTGCTGACCATCATCGAAACCGACGGCTGTTTTGCAGACGGCATCGAAGCCGCCACAGGCTGTTCTGTTGGACATCGCACCCTGCGCGTCGAAGATTACGGAAAGATCGCCGCAACATTTGTGGATGTCAAAACCGAACAAGCGCTTCGCATTACCCCAAAGCTGGATTCTCGCCAACGAGCCTTAATCCACACCCCAACCGAACCCCGCCACTACTTCGCCCAACTGCAAGCCTACCAAACCATGCCTGATGATGAACTATTGAACATTCATCCCGTTCACTTGAAAGCGCCCATTCGACAACTCATCAGCCGCGCGGGTGTGCGCGTCAACTGCGAACACTGCGGTGAAGAAATCATCAACGAACGAGAAGTCATCGTCAACGGGCAAGCCCTCTGCCGCGCATGTGCTTATGGCGGGTATTATCAACAAGAAGAACTTCAGTTATCGCTGTATCTACCCGACAATGCTCTTTCGTATTGAAAATACCGTCAACCCGATGAACAACAGAATCGCAACTTCATTCAACAATCCGCCCCACATGCGGAGGGTGTGCAGGTTGGCATAATCCGCAATCACTCTCAATACAAGCGATACGTGCAACAGAGTCAAGTGAATGTAAAACGCGGGTTGGAAATTAATCGGCACGCCCAAAATAGCGGGGAAGATGATCGGCGCATGACCGAAGATCATGGAAATGACAAAACCGACGAAGACGACGTGCAGTATCGCGTCATATCTTGGACCTGCAACCTGTGCGCCAAACACCAGGCTTAATCCTCCGCCGATGCCGAGCCACACAAACCCCAATGCAAGACAACGCGCAATGTAACGCGTGAGCGGAAGTTTGTGTTTCAGGTTTCTCCACGCAATGTCACTGCGGATTGACCATAATGCGAGTAATAACAATGCCGCTCCGTTCAAGCGCGTCCCGATCTGTAAATTGAGAGTCGAAACAATGATGCTTGTCACAAAGATAACGGCAATCACGCCAAAAGCAATTTGCTGATTCTTTGATGGACGTAGAACGCGGCTCAACTCCAATCTTTCGCCTGCAATCGTGAGAACCAGAAATGCCTGCCAGAAAAAGACCACTTGAAATATTTGCCAGCCGAACAACCAGAGCAGGTTGCCTATGAACCATGCCAGCATACCAAGCAACATCGTGCCAGTGTGAAGGGCAAACTCGCGGCGAGTCATCTCTGTCAGAATGGCGACCCCGCCGAGGCTGGCGAGGGTAAGTAGAATCGGTCCCAGCGGAGGAGAAGGTATGAGGACAGTAACCAGCCATCCTAGTCCAGAAAGAAGCGAGGGGATGTACATCCATTTTTTCTGCATGGCGACGGCGCGTTCCAACGTAATGAGAGTCCCCAGGAATCCAGAGATCATGAGCGGACCGTGTGTGAGCGCAAGAGATGGAGTCAATGCGGCCAGTTGCCAGCCGAGGCGCATTAATCCCGCCCAAAGCGCGGCGAGTAATGCGAGGATGGCGAGAAAGAGGAATGGGATTGGGAAGCGGTTGGGTTTCATGATTTCATAATTATAAAAGAAAGCAGCTCTTGTGAAACAATTTCACAAGAGCTGCTTTTATCAACAAACAGTCGCTTTTGATGCCAACGTGCCGCCTACGTTCGCAACCTGAATTTATACCCGTATACATGATATATACCCCGCTGGATGTATCGTTTTGACTGTGTAACAAACAAGCTATTTGAGAAGATTAAGCAAATTCTCTCTTGTTAGTAGTTCAAGATCACCTGGTACTGCGATAAATGGACGGACGTCATCCACAGCCTGTTCCCAAGGTGTGGATTCGATTTTCTTGCTCACTACTTTACGCCAGTTTTGTAACGATAAAGTTACTCCAGACCAATTGGTTTGTTTCAGCGCATTGTTGAGCAAGTCCAAATTGGGAGCGGGCCATTCCCTGTCACTCAAATACCATATCATGTCGTACAGGTCACGTCCTTTGAAATAAGGCCTCTGCAAAATCGCATGAAGTTTGCCAGCCAGCAGGGATGACTGATCGTGATGCTGTAGATTAAGTAATACATGACGGCGGACCAGCGAAGTTTCCAGTCTGGCTCCAGCGGGTGGGTTGGTGTCGACTTCAAGTTTTACAGCCAGCACTTCATCTTTATGAGGGGACAGACTTAAGTCAAACAAAAGATTGGGAAAACGTACAAAGGCGCTATGGACTGTTTTTCCATCATTCACTTTGAGCATGATGGTATATCCCTGTGCCTCCAAATCTTTCCGAATGAATTGCAGGTATGCGCGGAAATCGTAAGTAGATGGGTTTCCTTCAAGTGCAAAATCCAGGTCTTCGGAAAATCGTGGGAGCGAAAAAAGAAACCGCAATGCTGTGCCACCATGAAACGCAAGTGCGGTCATAGCGCCTGCCCGCTGCAAGCTTTGTAAGATCAGTGCCTGTAAATATTCCCGTGTCAGGTTGCGCGCCTCGTTTGGATTCTGAACTGGTCGAATCAATGCTGCCAGATATTCCTTCACAGTAACTCCTTGTATTCAGCTTCTTCCTGTAATGCCAATGATGCAACTTGACTGGCAACTCGTTTCCACTTGGGTTTGTCTGCACGTTCTGCAAATTCCCGTAACCGTTTCAAATCCAGCCTTTCCAGATTTTGCAGTCGGAGCTGTGTAAGATATTCTTTCGAATCTGAGTTCGGCGTTAAGTGTGCGAGATCCAGAATCGCTTTTTCAGGTTGGGCAATGAAAGCAAACTGTTCTTTGGCAACTTCAATCGACTGATAACCAAAAAATAAGTGGGGAGCAAGATGCTGAAAGACGAACCCACCGTCCCATTGCGAAGGACGCGATAATGTCACACTGAAAGTGCGGGGCACATATTCAGGGATCAAGCCATAATGTGCCAGGGCTGATGTCCCGCTGACATATGAACCAGTGACCAGTGCATTGGCAACTAAAAATGGATGCGGTACTACTTTGTTGTGGGGAGGTGCAAAGGCATAAAGTCCGCGACGCAGTTGACGGATCCTCCCTGCGCGCGTCCAACGTGAGAGTTGGCGACGGACATCGTTGGGATCCACATTCCCAACAAGTAGTAAGCCTGTTTCAAAAATAGGTTGGTCTCCTACCAGAGAAAGGAGATTTTCGAATTTCATTTAATTATTATGCCATAAATGGCAAATTGATGCAACAAGAAAATTAGATCAACGATTTCACCCAATGCATCCTTATGTAATACCCACGGTTGAGAATTGCGCATCCCGCTTTCTAAAAAAGCGCAATTCTCAACCGAGTGCGGTATAGACCTTGCCTACTTCTCCAAACATTCTGCCAGCATGCCATCACCATCACCATCACGATTCCTCGGTAATATCTTTAAATGCTGTTTGAATTGCTTTTTGACTTATTACCCGATACGCGCTAGATAACACGCTTTGCAGACCAGGCTCTGGGACAAAGTTTGGCTCCCCCAATCTTTTCAGCAGCGGCATCTCGATTGTCGGCGGACGAATCGACACGGCGAATCCCTCCAGCGGAACGCGGACGTCCCAGAAATTTTCGATCTGTTCTTCGAGTGGAATGACTACTTCCGTTTCTTCCACTTCATCTTCGGTTTCATCGCTCCCCGCGCGGCGTTTGCGGAGTTCCTGCATGACCTGTTCCTGCGTGCGACCGCGCAAACGGAAAATCAAAAATGGATCTTCGTCGAAACGTTCGCCCAAAATGTAATGCGCCGCGGCGATGTGCTTGCACGGATTGGAATAATCGGGACACGAACAATCGGTTTGCAAGTCACTGCGGTGAGAGGGAAACAAACTCACTTTCGCCCGCTCGAATGCCTGCTCGATGTCCTGCGGCATTTCACCCGCCAGCAATTGCGCGGTGAAGATGGCTTGCTCCGCCAGCGCGTCAATCACCTTGCCCCATTCCGCGTCGGTAAAATGATTCATATTAATGCTGATTTTGTACGGCGTCGATCTGGAACCCTGTACGCGCGCAGCGATCCCGTCTTTGGTTTCGTCAATCGAAAGCACCTGACCCTGACGCGCATAACTGCGTCCGCGCGAGAGGCGACCTGAATCCACGAGCCGTTCCAGCGCGGCGATCCATCTCTGTGCCCACCAACTTTTAGCGAACGCCCCGCGTTTACTCTGGGCTTTGATTCCATCTTTGGTCTTGATGGCTTTGGTCGGTTTGAACCAATAATCGTATGGCATTATTCCCTCCTCAATGTGACCACGCGGCGGAGCGCATCTGTGCTCATTTCCGTCAACCAATTCTCACCACTGCCGACAATCGCCTGCGCCAGACCCTTTTTAGATTCGATCATATCGTCGATCATCTCTTCCAGTGTGCCCGTGGTGACAAACTTATGCACCTGCACGTTGCGCTTCTGCCCGATGCGAAAGGCGCGGTCGGTGGCTTGATTCTCCACTGCGGGATTCCACCAGCGGTCGAAGTGAAAGACGTGGTTGGCGCGGGTCAGGTTCAAACCCGTGCCGCCCGCTTTCAGTGATAGGATAAAAATCGGCGGCGCGTGTTCGTCCTCCTGAAAACGCCTCACCATTTGATCACGCTTCTTCGCGGATGTACCGCCATGCAGAAATTGAGTCGCTGCGCCAAATGACTTCGGTAGATAATCCGCCAGCATTTCACCCATCTCCGCAAATTGCGTGAAGATCAAGGCACGGTCATTCCGCGTAGCGGACAGCACCTCCTCCAGCAACTCACCAAGACGTTCCAACTTTCCACTGCGATTATCGAGCGAAACATCCGCGCCAGCCTTGCTCTTTTGATGAAAATACTGCACGGGATGATTGCAAATCTGCTTCAACTGCATCATCATGCTCAATACCAACCCGCGTCGCTTAATCCCCTCTTCCTCTTCAATCCGCTTCATTACATCCTGCACCACCGCCTCATACAACGTCGCCTGCTCTTCAGTCAGCGTGCAATACACTTTCGTTTCCACTTTATCAGGCAAATCTGAAATCACGCGCGGATCAGTTTTGACGCGCCTCAAAATGAACGGCGTGGTCAACTGCTTCAACATTTTGATCGCTTCCTCGTCGTGATAGCGCTCGATGGGCATGGCAAAATTTTCGCGAAACGATTTCCTCGCGCCGAGATAGCCAGGGTTCAAAAAGTGCATGATCGACCACAACTCGGACAAACGATTTTCCACGGGCGTGCCCGTCAGCGCAATGCGAAACTCCGCGCCAATCTTGCGGATGGCTTGGGTCTGTTTCGCTTCGGGATTCTTGATGTTCTGCGCCTCGTCCAAAATCACAGCCAGCCATTTCATGGATTGGAAGGATTCCGCGTCGAGCCGCGCGACGGGATAACTGGTCAGCACCACATCCTGACCTTTGACCGCCTCCCGCATCTCTTCGCCCCTCAGCCTGCTCCCTCCCCGATGAACATAGGTTTTCAACCCTGGCGCGAATCTGCCAATCTCCCGCTCCCAGTTGGTTACCACCGACGTGGGCGCGATCAGCAACGCAGGCGCGGGTAATTTTTTCTTCGTCCCCTTTTCGTTCAACAAAAGAGAAATCGTTTGAATGGTCTTGCCAAGTCCCATATCGTCGGCGAGACATGCGCCCATGCCCCACTTGCGGAGAAATGCCAGCCATGAAAAACCGTACAATTGATACGGGCGCAATTGACCATCCAAGCCTTTGGGCTGTGACAACTGTTCGAGTTTGTCGGCTTGCTCGAATTTCTTCAACCACTCGGATAACCATTTGTCGGATTCGATTCCGTCGATGGGCAGCCCGCCCGCCGATGTCTCTCCGCCTAAACCAAGCTTCATCGCGTCGAGCAGGGACATTTCACCTTCGAGTTGCTCCCGAAGGTCCCAGAACTTGATCGCGGCTTCGATCTGCTCCGCGTCGAGAGAGACCCACTGTCCGCGGATTTGTACCAGCGGCGACTTTAACTTTGCCAGCGCTCTGAATTCTGTTTCGGTCAACTCGGTCTCGCCCAGTGATAACTTCCACTGGTACCTGACCAGATTTTCCATTGACATTCGGCTTTTGGCGTTAGCATCACCTCCCTTCGACTTCATCTGCACTTTGACGCCCAACCGCGCGCCCTTTTTGTTCCACCACGGCGGGACTAGAATCCCAAACCCCGCGCCTTCGAGCAAGGGAGCGGTCTCGCGCAGGAAGGTGTATGCGCCGCTGGTGTCTATTGTTAATTCGGTGGGACGTTTGCTTCTCAGGCTTTCCGTCACGGGCGGGAACAATCTTGCCGCATAGCCTAAACCCGTCAGTAATTTTTCCTGTGGCTGCTCGAAGCGATGACCGAGATGGGTCAACGCGCCTTTGGTTTTCTTCCACACTTCATCGGCAGGGATCAACAGACTGGGGTCATCCTTCGCTTGAATCAGATAATGCAACTGCCAGGGATTTTTCTGCAAGGCGGGCGCTTCCAAACGAAAGGCAATATGAAACGCGGCGTCGCCCGCAACATGCAGGTTGCGTATCCATGCTTTGTGGCTTGTTGTAAGGTTCTGCGCCTGTGCAGAAGATAACTGAATAGCGGCGTTTTCGCTGAACAACGCTTTGATCCAACTCACGGCGGATGAATCTTCATACATTTTCGGCGCGGTAGATTTACCCCACGCACGCGCCAGCGCGTCGCAAAAGGTATAAAGGAAACTGGTCAATAAATATTTTGGAGAAGATTCGGGCGAGCCTGCGCGACATATGGCGGGCATGGCATTTTCGAGTTGTTTCAAGCGCGCCGCATCTTTGGGTGAGTCCAGCACGGGCAGCCAGCGGGCGTAATAATCCTTGCCTTCATTCACGATGGTAGGAAGGAGTTTGTGCGCGGCAAGTGTCTCCAATGCCAGGGCGCTGACCATGCTCCAGAAACGGGTATCAGGCGCGAGTGAGAATGATGCGTTACTGTCGGTGGAAAATGCCAATAAAGCAGAAATCGCTTCGAGGGGACGCATCCAAATCCCATTTATAAGAAATGGGGTAAGTTTCGGCTTTTTGGAATCCAAATCCCAATTATGAATCAACTGCGGCGACGGGAGCGGAATCCCTTTGACGGCGGGCAGGCGCAGTGTGACGGTTTTGGTCGCGCCTTCAATATTGAGCACGTGTTTGAGCGTGTCCGTATCTGCGCAAAATGGGTGCAGGCGTGACTTTTCTTTTTTTGAGGAGCGTCCGCTTTTGGGTGCGGGGAGGTCGGATGTCTCCATCCAAAACAAAATGCCGCCCGTCTGGTTCGAAGCTTGAGGGGAGTGGTAATGTGCATGAAGGGTGTTCATGATTATCTGTTTGTTGTTCATTGTACAATAAATTTGTGCCAGTTCGTTCAGATTAGCAAGGTAACAAAACGAGGTTGGACTGCGATCTTATTCGTTGAAGGAATAATTGGTTGAGTCACTAGTCTCCACGCATGCAGGGATACATGGCGGCAGTAATCGGAATTTCTTGGCGACATTTCAACATCACTCATCCATTATTTTGGATATAGTCAAACTGGTATTTCCGTATTTTCTTTCCAGAGGCAGAGGTATTCAAATGTCTCGAAGAGCAGTGATCTACATCCGGACATCGTCAGAAACACAGGGCGAAAAATCCAGCCCGCTTGAACAAGAAGCAGATTGTCGCCATCTTGCGACTCGCTCCGAATGCTTTTCTTCCGCTGGTGGTTGGAAAAATTCTAGCTGGATTAACTGCAACCGCTGCGAACATGACAGTCACTCTGGTGCTGGCGGTTGCGTTATTTGGTTTACGCATCCCACCTGACCGATGGCTGTCTCTGGCTGCTTCTGGCATCGGGCTGGGAGTCGGCGCGTGGTTCCGCGATTACCGCACCATCCAGCCGCTGTTGATCGTGACCGTGGCAGGCAGTATTTTTGCGGCTGGCGGCTATGCCAGCGTCCCCACCCTGCCGCCATTCGTGCAAGCCTTCGATGTCTACTGACCTATTGCCTATGTCTTCGAGACCTTGCAAGGCATCATGCACGGCACAGACGTTCCATCCCTGCTTGCGCCCATGCATTGGACATACGTCGCTGCAGTATTGGGGTTGGGTTTTGGCATAATCAGTGTGCGCAAGGTAATCTGAGGTTGTAGGGGTTCCCACGGCAATCTGAACAATCGAGCCAAATCCGCAAACTCTGCACGGGTGTTACTCTCGTGCTCTACTTCTTTAAAAGAATACGCCCTGACAATCCCTCAAAAGAGAATGGATCAACGAGGCGTTTTTCACATCCTGTCTCCATCTATAGGAGCAGGGTGTGGTATGTATTAAATGTGGTTCAATGTGGGTCGAAACTTATACCCGTATACATGATATATGCCCCGCTGGGAGCATTTTACTGAGGATTTAAGAGTTTATAAAATTAACCGCCAATAGCTTTTTTAAGAACTCCCAAGTATTAACAAGCGACGGGATAAACAACCTCTCATCAGGCGAATGCAGATCCCTGATCGTCGGTCCCATCGAGATGGTATCTAATCCGCCGCAACGGTCGCTGATGATGCCACATTCGAGTCCGCCGTGGGTGAGTTCCACTTTTGGGTCTTCTTCTTTGATGGATCGATAAGTATCTACGCATTTTTTGAGGAGCGGAGATTCCATGTTGGGCTGCCAGGGAGTGAACATCTTCGTTCTTTCTGTCTTTGCGCCTGCCTGCCATGCGACAGTTTCGACACGTCTGGTAATTTCTTCCAACCTCGAAAAGACTGAACTGCGATGGTTCGAGACAATGGACAGACCATCTTCCTTCAATTCCATCACACCAATATTATTGGACGTTTCCACAAAAGCAGGCATATCCGCGGACATGGACGAAACGCCATGCGGCAATACCGTCAGCAAGCGGATCGCCGCTTGAGTATCAGCCTGGCTAATGGCGCGAATAGATTTGCTTTTGTTCTCGTTCAAAGTGAGCACAAGCCCCGCTTCTGTTTTCGTAAGTTCGCTTTGAATGGTTGATTGCAGAGCGGAAAAAACTTTTTTGCAAAATTCTGCTTTGTCTTTCGGGCAGACGAATACCGATTCTGCGTCGCGTGGAATGGCATTACGCGCTGTCCCACCTTTGAGCGTGGATAATCGAATCGGAACATTGCGTTGAATTTCATCTAACAGGCGGGCAATAAGTTTGTTAGCGTTCGTGCGGAATTTGTTGATGTCTTCGCCCGAATGTCCGCCCTGCAAGCCGTTGACCTTCAATTCAAATGCAACTTCATCTTGTTTTTGCACATCCCATGTAACAGGCAAAGTGATGTTCACACTCCCGCCGCCCGCACAGCCCATGGTGAACACGCCTTCGGTTTCCGAGTCTAGATTGATGAGTGTCTTGCCAGAAAGCAGTGACGGGTCGAGATGATCTGCGCCGCCCAATCCCTGTTCTTCCTCCACCGTCAGCAGCAATTCCAGCGGTGGGTGTTTAACGGTTTCATTCTCCACGATGGACATCATCAGCGCAATGCCTATGCCGTTGTCCGCGCCAAGGGTGGTGCCATTGGCACGAATCCAATCTCCATCGCGGATGAGTTGAATGGGGTCATGCTCAAAATCGTGCGTGGACTCATTTGTTTTTTGCCACACCATGTCCATGTGACCTTGCAGGATAAGCGTGGGACGGTTTTCGTAGCCCGCGCTGGCAGGGACGTAGATGACCAAATTACCTGCCGCATCTGTCTTGGAAGTGCAGTTGTATTCTGCCGCCCATTCAATGAGCCAGTTGCGAATTGCCGCTTCGTTCTTTGATCCGCGCGGGATGGAGGATACTTTTTCAAAATTCTTGAGGATGAGTTCAGTGGGGTTCATGTTGTTTTCCTAACTCGGACAAGCCGAAAAAGATTTGACCACAAAGACACCAGGACACGAAGACTCAAAGAGAAAAAAACTTTGTGACTTCGAGTCTTCGTGGCTAGTTTTCAGATTCCTATAACGTGATAAGCGCAATTGCCAACATGGCAATCGCGATTCCAAGACGTTGCACGCCGATGATCTTCTCGCGCAGGAACAACCACGCTAGAAGAACAGTCGCACCAGAATATAACGAGCCGAGCACGGCGGCAATATCCATGCGACCTGATTGTACTGCGAGGACATAGAACAGGCTTCCCAGAACATCGGCGCTGACGTTGAGGATGACCATCGGCAGGATCGGGCGGGAGGGGAGATGAAGTTCCTTGTTGAAAGCGGCGACGATGAACAACGTAACCCCGCCTGCCCCGCGGACAGCCACAAGCGGCGCGAATAAACTGGTCTGCCCGCCTTGGGCGATGAAGATGAAGTAGATACCAAACCCCAATCCTGCAAGGAAAGGCAGCAGCATATCTTTCAATTGGATGGCGGCTGAGTGTTGTCCGCTTTGCGAAATGAACCAGATGGCGATAAGAGCGAGCAGGAAACCTGTCAGAGTCAACGCGGGTGGAATGCCGTCTCGAATGGTGCCAACGATGGCTGGCACTCCCGCGGATGTGACCGCCGCAATCGGCGCGGCAATGGACATCTGTCCGCTGGCGAGGGCACGGTACAAGGCGAGAAAACCGAGCGAGCCGATGACGCCTGCCGCTCCGCACCAAAGCCAATCGACGAACGGCATGTCCAATTGCCTAGTGAAGAGCGCAATCAGAATCACAGGAAGAAAACCGCCCGCCTGAACGTATAACGTGGCGCGAATCGCATTGACCTTGCGGCTAATCAATCCGCCCGCAAAGTCACCTGTGCCCCAGAACAAAGCAGAGGCGAGACCGAAAAGAATAGTTTGCATTATTGTCTTGTACGGAGTCCAAAGTCTCCAGACTTTGGACTGTCAACGACAGGAGTCGTTGACTCCGTTATACCTTTTTATATTCGGCTCGGTCATTGAGCAGGGTCATCGTCTTGCCATCGGGGCTGAAGGCAATCATCGAGTCATCGAGGAAGGCTTTGAGATTCCAATGCGCCAGGAAGGTGTCACCTTGCCAGTGTTCGAGGATGGCGGTGTTGACTCCGTAGGTGAGTTGCAGGGAGTCGTCTTTGCGGGTTACGGTCATCTCGCCGTAGAGGTCGTTGGAAAATGTCCCATCGAAGGAATCAAACCCAATGGACGGAGGCAGGTTCGGGTTACGTGTGAGGCGCATTTCGTCCACCTGACCTTTGACTTGTGCCATGTATCCCTGCGCCACCATCTGAAATTCGGATGACCAGTCGCGGTCTTGCTTGTCGAGCAGAATATCGGAGATCGCATAAAACAGCGCGGCATGGGCGAGGGTTTGATGGACGTTGACCATGACGGCGAGCGCGAGTTTGCGCTGCGGGAAGAATGCGACGGCGGAGTTGTAGCCAGGCATTTGACCGCCGTGCATGAGAACTTTTTCGCCGCGATAATCCATTGCCCACCAACCGAGCGCGTACGTCCAGAAATGCGTGGCAGGTTGAAGATAGGCGAGCGGCGCGAGCTCGGAGTTGAGCACATCTTGCATGACGACTTGCGGCGTGGTGAGTTCATTGAAGGTGGCGGGTTGAATGAGCGGCGTGCCATTTTGCAAAAGAGCTTTGAGCCACTGCGCGAGATCGTTGGCGGTGGTGTGAATGGAGCCAGCAGGTTCGTGGACAATTTTGAATTGGTCGGTGGGCTCCTGATCGCCAAGGAAGCGCACGCCCGCGGGATAGGTTTCATCGAGAATGGCGTGAGGCGCGGCAAAATTTTTGTGGTCGGTGATTCGGTCGTATCCGCTGAACGAGCGGGACATGTTCAGCGCGTTGAAAATTCTTTCGGTGATGAAATCGTCCCATGACTTGCCAGTGACCGCTTCGATGAGCAGACCTGCCACGCCGTATTGTTGATTAGCGTATTGAAACTGCGTGCGGAAATTGGATGTGGGTCTGAGATAACGCATGCGGCGCATGATCTCGCGCTGGTCGTATCCGCGATGATAGTAAAGTTTTTGCGCACGTTCCAAGCCAAGACGATGACAGAGCAAGTCGCGTACGGTGACGTTATTGGTGACCCAGTCATCGTAGAGTTGAAAGTCGGGCAGGTATTTGACGACGGGGTCATCCCAGTTGAGTTTGCCTTCATCCACCAACATGCCGATGAGCGCGGACGTGAAGGCTTTGGTGGTGGAGCCGATCGCAAAGACAGTATCCGCGTTCACTGCTTCGGGCTGACCCGCTTTGAGCACGCCGTAGCCTTGCGCGAATATCTCATCGCCTTGGGCAACCGCCACCGCCCCGCCAGGGATGTTCCATGCAGTGAGCGTTTTTGAAATTGTTTCGTTGAGTTGTTGTGTGTTCATTAGTTTCCTTACGGAATCCAGAAGTTCTACTTCTGGATTGATGAAAATATACTCATCCGCAAGTAGAACTTGCGAAATCCTATTTACCGCCAAACCTTGTCAGCAGCGTCGTAGCTTCCAACACGCAAGTCCGCTTTCAACTTCACTAACTTATGCTTCTCGACTCGTTCCGATGGTGTTCTTGGCAGGTCATCGGCGTACTCAATAAATCGTGGCACTTTGAAATATGCCAACTGCCCGCGCACGAAGTCCAAAATGGATTCAGGCGGAGTATCTTCTTGCGTGTGCCCTGCCTTTAACACGATATACGCCTTCACTTCTTCGCCGCGCAACTCGTCAGGGACAGGCACCACCGCCGCCACTTTCACGGCAGGATGTTCCATCAACACGCTTTCCACTTCCACCGATGAAATATTTTCGCCCGCGCGGCGGATCGTATTCTTCAAGCGCGCTTGCCAGTGGAAATATCCCTTCGCATCTTTCGTGACCATGTCACCCGTGTGCAGCCAGCCGTTCTTCATTGTTTCAGCGGTCGCTTCGGGTTTGTTCCAGTAGCCCATCATCATCGGTTCACCGCGCAAGATTAATTCGCCCACGCTGCCATCGGGCACATCGTTTCCATCCGTGTCCACGACGCGCGCTTGCTTCGTCGCGATCGGTCTGCCCATCGCACCGCTGCCCACGCTGTCCGCATCATCGAGCGGCACGATCAAGTCCACGCCTGTTTCGGTCATGCCAAATGCTTCACGCCACGGCACACCCCAACGACGTTCAAACTCAGCATGGAACTTCGGATGGATTCCCGAACACAGGATCATACGCAATTGATGTCCGTGCTCCAAAGCGGCATCCTCTGGCATCTTCAATAAAAAGAACGGCATCGTGCCGATCAAATACAACACGGTCACGTTGTGCCGAATCACTTCGCCCCAAAAATGCGATGGCGAGAATCTCGGCAGGATCACCAACGGCGCGCCGCCGATCAAACACGACACCGAGTTCCATTGTGGATCCATGTAATAAAAGGGCTGTGCGGTCAGGTCGCATTCGGCAGGGGTCAACCCGAAATAATCAGACGCCACTTTGCCCAGCATCATCCAATATTTATGTGTCAACATACAACCCTTCGGAAAGCCCGTCGTGCCCGATGTGTATTGGATGTTGATCAAATCTCCATCTGTAACGTTGACGATTTCAAACGAGTCGGATGACTCATTAACCAATCGCCTCCAATCTGACCCGCTGCCTGATTCAGTCACGAGAAGCGTTTCCTTCAATGACGGCAAGTGCGCGCGCACCCGCCCCCATTGTTCCAGATAATTTTCGTGGACGACAAAGAATCCCGCCTGTGAATCATCGAGTGTGTAAGTCAGGTCATGGTCGTGGTAGTTGATGTTGACGGGTACGATGACCGCGCCCAACTTCGCCAGCGCAAACCAGACGATAGGAAAGTCCACGCCGTTGGGCAACATCACTGCCACGCGCTCACCCTTCGTCACACCGACGGATTTCAGCGCATTCGCCGTTTTGCTCGCCCGCCGATTGACTTCTGCAAACGAAAGCGGCTTATCTTCAAAGATGAATAACGGTTTCTCCCCAAACCGCTCCGCTGCGCTCTCTACCAAATGACCTAAACTCTTCCACTCCATACGCGATTCTCCTTTGGCTAATTTCTCAACCACGAAGTAGCACAAAGGGTCACAAAGGAAAACCTTTGTGTACCTTCGTGACCCTTTATGGTTATGCTTTCTTCAACCGCTTCACAAACATCTCACTCAACTCACGGCTGGACTCTTGCAAATCCACCGCTTTCGGGTCGAAGACCCATTGCAGCATGATTCCATCAATCGCACCTTGAATCACCGAAGCCATGCTCTGCTCATCGAACTTGCCAAATTCCTTTTGCTCCACGCCAATGCGGAAGATCTTCTTGAGATGAGCACGGCACGGGTCATACGCCGAATCGCTGAAGGCTTTCTTCTCTTCAGGTGACGTAAAACTACCCCACAAGTCCACCAGCGCCACGAACTGCGAACGGTTCTGCGAGATGTACTCGAAACTGGATTCGATGTACACGCGCAGTTTGGCACTGCCTTTCGTTTCTTCTTCAACACGTCCGCGAATGTAGGCACCCTGTCGATTCAAGATGGTGTGAATGGCAGAAGTAATCAAATCATGCTTGCCGTTGAAGTGATAGGCGATCAGTCCCTTGGTGATTCCCAGACTCTTGGCGATCTCCGCAAAGGACGTTTGGGTATAGCCTTGCTCGGCAATGGTCTGCAACGCCGCATCGATGATCTGTTTGCGGCGGGCTTCTTCAATGAAGGTCTTCTTCTCTTCTACAGGTTTACTTTTGGCTGGCATAGTTGTTATCCTTTCACCATTCCACTATGAGTTTGGGCACGGAACGGAATTCATGCCCGCGTGGCGCGGAAGGGTGAGTTGATTTTAAGTGCAAATGCGGCAAACGCTCGAATAACACACGCAAGCCGATCTCACCTTCCAAACGCGCCAACGACGCACCGAGGCAATGATGTCGTCCGCGGGCGAAGGCTAGATGGTGAGACGCATTCGCTCGGTGAATGTCGAAGCGGTCAGGCTCGGTAAAAAATTCGGGGTCGCGGTTGGCGGCTCCCAACATGCATTGAACGGTATCGCCCACTGCAAAATCCACGCCGCGGACGGTGATGGGCTGGGTCACATGGCGGGTGGCGGTCTGCACAGGAGATTCCCAGCGCAGGGTCTCTTCCACTGCGGACTTCATCAACTTGGCGGGGTCGCGTTTCACTTCGTCGAACTGGTCGGGATGATTGAGCAACGCCCAAACCGTGTTCGAGAACATGGCGGCGGTTGTTTCCAACCCGCCGAAGATAATGACGAAAATATTCGAAATGATCTCGCGCTTGCTCAAGTTTGTATTCGGGTCATGGATGAGATGACTGAGCAGGCTGTCATCAGGCTCAACGCGTAGGCGAGCGATGTGCTCCGCAAGTTGTGCGCCAAACTCCTTCGCCGTTCGTTGACCACGCTCCCGCACCGCAGGGTCGTGACGGAAGTTGCTCAACGCGGCGGCGAAGTCATCGTACCAGTGACGCAGTTGAGGGAAGTCCACGATGGGAACGCCGAGCGAAGCGGCGACAGCGTACAACGCCATCGGGTCGGAGAAGGATTTGACCAAGTCCGTTTCTTTGTCTGCGATGAAACTATCGATCAATTCATTCGCTTTTTGTTCAATGAAAGCAGAAGATGACGCTCGCACTGCCTTCGGTACATACGCTCCCGCGAACGGACTTCGCATCCGCTGGTGCAGCTCTCCTTCAGTGGAGAGCATCATTGTCCCAAAGGTATCATCCAAAAGCGAATGCGGTGATTGGACAGTGAAGGCGTCCATGTTATCGAGCACGGCAACCACATCATCACGCCGAGTCACGTACCAGAGATTCACTTCGGGAACCCAGGTGACAGGCTCACGGTCAAGCAAGAGGCGGTAGTGCGGGTACGGGTCAATGCTCAATGAGTCGAGAGTCAATGTTGAGCCGAGAGGGAAGCGGATGGAATCAGTCATGGGCAAGCATTTTCGCAACGATCTCTTTGAACACTTTCGCCGCCACCATTTCAGTGACCCCCGAAACATCTTGTGTTGGATTTAATTCCACAACATCCGCGCCGATGATGTTTGCATGGAGCGACTGAATCACGCTCAACGCTTCGCGTGTGGACAGCCCAGGCGCGAAAGCGGGGTCGAGACAATCCATGTCGAAGGTGATGTAAAGCGGCGAGTCGAAGTGCAGGTCGAAGACATCGCGCCAATGCTGCATGGTCAACACTTCCACGCCGAAGCGTTTGGCTTGCTCGCGCTGATGTCCGTTGATGGTACGAATGCCCACTTGCACGAGCCGCTTTGCCACACCCGCTTCCATGATCCGTGCAAAGGGACTGGCGTGCGAATGCGGATTGCCTTCAAAATCATCGTACAGATCGGGGTGCGCGTCGAAGTGCAAGATGGTGAGATTGGGATGATTCTTCGCCGCGGCTTTTACCAGCGGATAGGTGACGGAGTGGTCGCCGCCAAATGCCATGACCTTCAACCCCGCTTCATATAATTGACCTGCGGCTTGCTCGGTCTCTATGGGCATTCTCTCCGCTGATGGTGTGATATCGCCCATGTCTGCAAAGAGTCCGTCCGCGCCGAGATAGGTTTCGTTCTCTGTCCACAGGTTGGACGAGTCGCAAAAGAAGGCTTCACGGATTCTCTGCGGCGCCAATGCCGAGCCGCGTTTATAAGATGAGTTTTCATCGAACGCCACGCCGAGTAATCCAATGCGGGCGGGAGTAGGGAAGGGAGGGAAGGTGGGCATAAGTTCCTTTTTTGTAAATGGTAAATGGTAATCTAGCGACCTGACAGTTTCACAAAAGCATATTGATCGGCACGAAAAAGCAGGTAAAGTTGTTTTGCGACAAACCACTTTTCCGGAGC
>Ga0209835_1000734_pt1 | contig 20190 bp, 12 predicted proteins | sample LakKivwa52mmetaG_FD_184138 | JGI IMG/M metagenome (GOLD analysis project Ga0209835, IMG submission 184138) | Anoxic lake water microbial communities from Lake Kivu, Rwanda to study Microbial Dark Matter (Phase II) - Lake Kivu water 52m metaG... | ecosystem: Environmental > Aquatic > Freshwater >...
TACACATTTTGTCAAGCTATTTTTTGCGAATATGCGACTTTTTTTTGTGCTATTTATGCCCATCCATTATGCTGGATGACTTTGTCAACAGCCTGAGTCCCGTAGGGACGGTATTTTAGATAGATAACCAACCCATGAGAAATCAAATGAGTCCCGTAGGGACGGCATAACATATTTCACATAACAGCTTTTACAACAAATAGATAAATACTAGATATGTCGTCCCTACGGGACTCTGGATCAATTCTATGGGATGATACGTTGGCTATCTAAAATGCCGTCCCGCTGGGACTTTCCCATAGCCCAAGCTTCATTTTTTCACAGCCTCTGAAGCCGTTGCTCCGGTATTGTGTAGCCGGTCGCTGAACCGCCAATCTTTTTTTACCTTGTTCTTTTTATACATGAACGTTACGGTATGCGCCAATTCATTGCAGATCCTGCAGATTCCACTTCTTTTCAACTTCATTTCAAAAACACATCAAGTTAAAACCAGATATTCTCTCTTTTGCATCTCTAATGATTCTCTAATGATTCCCTAATGAATCCCTAATCGGATTAGGGAATGATTAGGGATAGACTAGTGAACGATATGAAATCAAAGGAAGGGGATGGTTTTGGAGTAAAGGAGCTTTACGAAGCTCCGTAAACGAAAGCCAAGCAGGAGTCATGTAGCCCTCCGTAAACAAAGATCTGTATGTAAAGCCAAAGGGGCTACAGGACTCATGCGCAAGCACACTTTGATCTCATCTCTGTTGTACTGCAACCCTATCAGCATGAGTCCTTTGCGCCAGAAAGTAGGGGTGTCTATAATCACTTTGGATTGGCGCAAATGACTCCTGCTGGATGATTCGTAGCATCGGAATTATGCGGTTCCCGGTGATTTCAAGCTCCAAGCCTCAGAACAATTTATCATATCCCCGTGATTTCTCATTATAATATCCATATACTTATAGCTATGAGGAGGCAAGATTATGACCCAAAATACCGTAAACATGTACCAACGGCGCATCAGCAAGGAGCAAGAATCAAAGATACTAAAAGACATCCTCTATGGAGTTGCCGTGGCAGATGCATTGGGATTTCCCTATCAATTTGCTGGCAGGGAAAGCAGAATCGCCTATCCGGTGATCGATTTTGGTATTACAAGAGATCAAAATGGCAGCCTACACAGATTGGCGGAGTCCGAGATTGGCTATTTTTCGGATGATGCCTCGCTTACGCTGTGTTTGGCAGATAGCCTCAAAAGCGGTTTTGACCTCGTCGATATTGCCCAAAAGATGCTTATGTGGCTGGACGATGGCTATCTGAGCTCAAAGGAGTGTGCCTTTGACATTGGGATTCAAACGTCATTTGCCCTGACAAAAGTACGTAGCATTTTGGCAAGTGGCTATACCGCAAAGCTATATCAATTGGCTGATAACAGCGATGAATACAGTAATGGCAATGGTGCTCTGATGCGAATTTTACCGCTCATCAGCTATGGCTACCACTTGGATCTGCCAGAGCTTTTTGAGATCACATCTTTGGTTTGCGCTCTCACCCATCCGCATCTCCGCTCAACGCTATGCTGTGTTTTTTATCTGCGTTATGCGGAAAAACTGATCGACAAGGAAGAAAAGTTCAGCGCTTTTGAGCAGTGTCAAAGCGAGATGAAAGACTTTGTTTTCGGACTTGAATTGAGCGAAAATGAGCACAAGGAGCTATATCGTTTGCTACATACCGATATCCGAGGTCTGTGTAGCGAAGTAGCTTGCGAGGAATCGGCAAAGTATTTATCTTCAAGCGGTTATGTGGTGCACACATTGGAAGCTGCGCTATGGTGTATTTTGACCTGTGATGATTTTCGCCAAACTGTCTTACAAGCTATCAATCTGGGTGATGATACAGATACAACCGCTGCCGTGGCTGGAGGTTTGGCAGGGATTTTGTATGGGGGAGAGGGCATGCCCAGAGAGTGGATAGAGAAACTAAAGGGCAAGGATTTGATCGAAGCAGTGCTTTCCTAGCCGGTAGCGAACGCGAGCTTTGGCTCATGTTCGATACCGGTCAAGAAAACCTGGGGTAAGCCCCCGTATTATCTATCCTTATAAGATATCCACTTGAGGATTTCGCTGATGTTTGCCGTTTTACCATACATCAGCATCCCCACTCTAAAGATCTTTGCCGCTACGTTTATCATAAACCAGATACTGATCATGAGAACTGCTGCACTGAGAAGCACTTCCCAGATGCTGACCTTGATAAAGGCGTTGCGCATAATCATGATCAATGGACTTGTAATGGGATAGATGCTGGCAAACTTGGCAATTGCCCCTTCGGGATTGCGGATGAGCGGACCAACAAAGAGAAAAGACAACATCGGAATCATCATCATCATGCTTTGGGTATTACCGGCACTCTGAAGATCGTCCATCGTGGCTCCCATACTTACATAAATGGTACTGAAAAGCAGATAGCCAGCCAAACCGAAAAAGAGCTTGCGAAGATAGCTGATGCATTAAACAGCACCATAAGTCAGATCATTTACATCTCTGGAGACCCTGGTGTTGGGAAAACCCGCTTACTTAACGATGCGATTACGGGCAACACAACCAAGTACTACTATCTATTTTGCGAGCAGACTGGACACCATATTTTAGAACCCGTCAAGCAGTTTCTACGTCAACACTTTCATATAGTAAATACCAACACTACTTCAAGTGACTTAAACTCCTTTCGCACCCAGTGGAAACAACTCGCAAATAATGATAAAGAGTTGATAAGGATTGAATCTATCATAGCTGACTTGCTCAACTTATCATGGGAAAACTCCGTTTGGCATTGCTTGCCTCCTACAGAAAAGCCAAAGCAACAGATTCAAGCTTTTTGCCAATTCATAAGGCTCCTTTGCATGAAAGATCGAATTGTGATCCACCTTGATGACCCTCAGTGGATAGATAGTTTGAGCCTAGAATACTTGCAATCTATTGCTAATGAACCGATAGACAATATTGTGATCTTGGCATCATGTAGATATTTAGAAAGTGGCGAGATGATTGATCTGAAGATTCCATTTACATGCATAGACCACATCGCTCTTGGTGCCCTAGATGAACATACTTCACAGCATATGATATGCAATCTATTAGATACAGGGACTCTGCCACAAAAAACACTAAACTGGATTGTGGAAAAATCTTCTGGAAATCCTCTCTTTATCGAACAAATCATCTCTTTTCTCAAAGAGAATGCCTGCTTTGATGCTTCCTTCAATCTCAACCAAAACATAGATGAACTTCAGTCGTTCACTATCACAGACATAATCGGTAATCGAATAGACAGTTTAACCGAAAATGTCCGAAACACTCTCCAACATGCTTGCATTTTGGGCATGGAATTTAATACAACGATCCTTAGCGAAATGCTGACTCGTGAACTCAGACCGGAACTCAACTCAGGCAAAAAAGCACGCGTTTGGAGTGACTTAGACCACCTCACATATATCTTCTCACACGTTCTTATCAAAGACACAGCTTATCATCGAATGCTCTCTGAGAAACTAAGAAAACTTCATGTGTTGGCTGCCGAAACCATGATTAAATTGCAATTGACGGAAGACACCACAAATCATGAAACAATTGCATTTCACTATGAACGAGCAGAGGTTTGGGACAGAGCAAGAGAGTATTACCTAAAGGCAGCTATCAATCACTCTCAAAAGTTTTCTTTCTCTGCTTCAGAGCAATATTTTCAAGTAGCTCTTCAGCTAAACTCACGTTTGTATGATGACATTTCGGTCTTTACCGCTGAGATTCTTGTTCATTACGAGGAGATGGTTTTTAATAAGGGAGATCTAAGATCATCTTTGGCAACATCTGAACGAATCAAGGAAATATATGAAGCTACTATTGGGATGTACAATGAGAAGTATGTCGTTGCGCTGATCAGGTTGTGACATGTTTTGACAGAACTAGGAGATTTTGGACAACAAGAAGCACTCCTGAATATTGCCCAGGAGATCCTCTCTCAAATCGAACATTGTGACCCGGAATTAGTAATAAGAGTTTTGTATAACAAGGGTATACTCATGCTACGTAAAGGCGACTATTTTCTCGCCAAGGAGATATTTGGGAGCGTTTTGGAGGCAGATATTGAAATGGGAACGAGCAATAGCTACGCAGGTTTGAAGCATAGAAGCGATATGGCTGTATGCTTGGCAAACACTGGAGACTTGACTCAAGCTGGATTATTTTGGCGGGAAACCTATGACAGATATGTTGCTTTGGTAGGATCAGACCACCCTGAACCAACTCTGATACTTCTGAACCTTGGGGTTTTAGAACGCCTTATGGGCAACTTTGCATTAGCCTTCGAATACCACTCCCAATGTGTAGATGTTTACGAAAGGATTTTTGGAAAGAACCATCATGACACTTCTGATGCAATTGCATGTTATGCCAATGATTTATACTGCCACGGTGATTTGGATAGGTGCATCCCACTAATGGAGGAGGTACTGGATATCGAACGTAAACTCAATCGACCACAACATGTAGCTTCTACCCTAAATGATCTGGGAAACATGTACGGCGACAATGATATGCTTCAACAGAGTATTGATTGCTATCTTGAAAGCGTTGATATAAAAATTAAATTGTGGGGGGAGAACCATATATCCGTTGGTCTAACCTATGAGAACATCGGAAACACATACCATTACATCAAAGACTATACCGCAGCAATGCAGTATTACACATTGTCAAACACCATATTTAGGTCTCTATATGAAGAAAAGCATCACACCGTAGGGAAGAGCGAGTATCTGATTGCTTGTTGTCTAGAAGCCCTTCAGAAGTATGATGAAGCAGAATCACACTTCAAGACTTCAATACAAATATTTGAAGATACTGTAGAAACAGGATCCGTTTTGATACTCCCTTCATTGATTAACTATGCCTCATTCCTCGATGTTGTTTGTAGGTATCAAGAAGCAATTGATCTGCTTAAACGGGCTTTTGACATTGTCATGAACAGCCACATGGCCGAAAAACACGAACACTACCAAGAAATCGTTTCGGGACTAAGCAATTTACATCGTAAAAATGGAAACGCTGATTTATACTCATATTACAGGTCTCTTCTTGACAGTACAAATGGTGAGTTGTCGTGAGCCCCTCCCTTTTTTTACCTTGACACCTGTACCATAAACAGTTTTCCGCACCCTAATACACTAGAAACGAGGTAATCATGCGGTTTTATAGTCTATGCATCTTGATGTTTGTGCTAAATGCTTTGTCGGCAAAGGTTTTTGTGAGTGAATATACCTATCATGCTAGCGAAATGGACAGCAAAATAAGTAGCCGGATTTTTGCTACGGAACAGGTTAAAAAACAGGTACTGCAACAAATTGGCATGTATGTATCCACTGAAGTGATCCATTATAGTGCAGAAACAAATGGCATCCTCAAAGAGATGAGTAGCTCAGAAATTTCCATCATAGCGGCTGGTATTGTAAGCTTTAGTATTTTGGAGGAAACCTGGAATGGCTCCTCGTATTGGATCAAAGCACAAGTTGAGGCTGATCCAGAAGACGTAATCAAAGCGCTCGATGCATTGGCAAAAGAAAAAGAGAAAGTAAGCGAACTCAAAGAAACCCGCGCTATTGCCGAAGCAGCTCTGGTTGAAGCCGAAAACCTGCGCCGTGAACTCCAAAAAGCCAAGGATGAGCTAGAGCTAACCAAGCTACAAAGCAGTTATAACTCCGCGAGCAACATCGTAGAAGCTAAAGCTTGGCTGGACAAAGCATATATCAGCATCCGTGCCCAAAACTGGGATCTTGCCTTTGAACAGTATAGCAAAGCCGTGGAATTCAATCCCGAATTGGCTCCAGCTTATGCAGGATTGGGAAACATCAGCCATTATCGCAATCAGATAGAAAAAGCCATTGAGTTCTATGAAAAAGCGATAACCCTCAAAACCACTCTTATCCATCCTTATAAGGCTTTGAGCGATATCTATATCGACCAAAAACAATATCATAAAGCCATCTCCATCTGCGAGAAAACCCTGCAAACCTCGCCCTCATCATATCCAGCATACTATAAACTCGCTTTCGCCTACCATGCCTTGGGTGATGCTCAAAAAGCTATGAACTATCTGGATCAGGGCATAAAGATTCACCCCGAAGTATATCAGGAAGCCCACAACTTCAAAGGTATGATTTATCTTGAACAAGGACAATGGAGCATGGCGATTGAGAGCTATCAGGCAGCTTTGAAATCGACCGGACACATCGATGATGCAAGATCATACACCGGCTTGGGTTTTGCCTATATCCAGCTTAATGATATCGATAAGGCGATTACCAATCTTGAGCTTGGTAACAAGATATCTCCTCAAGACCAAATGATCCTTGCCAATCTCGGATGGGCATATTACCTTAAGAAAGAATATGCCAAAAGCCTTGCCAACCTTGAGCTTGTTCTTATCCAAAACCCCCGTGATGCCAATATCTCCCAACTCGCTGGAGCTGTGTATTGCGCATTGAACAAACCAGATCAAGCCATCTCCTACTTTGAAAAATCCTTGCAGATTGACCCCAACAATCATCATACAATCAACGGTATTGGGTGGGTTTACTATCTGAAAAAGGACTATCCCAAAGCTATCTCTTGGTTTCAAAAAGCTCTAGCTACAAACGCCAAATTTGATGAACCCTACTACAATTTAGGCTTAGCCTATGACGCGATAGGCAATACCAAAGCCGCAGAGCAAAACTACCAAAAAGCCGCTTCCATGAACCACGCCAAAGCCAAAGAGAAGCTAAACAAAACAAATTGAACTCATGCCGCAAGCCTGCTCAGCGATAGTCAAGGCGAACACTTTCCAATAACCATATTGGATTGGGAAAATATATCATGACAGGAATATGGTGCCCAGATAAATTGTCTCCATCATCAGTCATCAAAGGAGGAAAGATGAGTGTTTCCGCTGCCGAAGCCGCTTTACTGGGGCTCCTAAGTGAAGGAGCAAAGCATCCCTATCAAGTAGAAAAAGACGTTCAATATCGCGATATGCGCTATTGGACAGAGCTTTCCATGTCCACCATTTACAAGGCTTTGACCAAGCTGGAGGTGATGAATCTGGTAGAATCCAGCACCGAAATCAGCGATGGCAATCGTGCCCGAAAAGTCTATCAACTTACTCCGGAAGGCGAAGAAGCATTTCGGGACAAAATCATCGAACTCTTACAAGAGCCAGAGCATCTACGTTGGCAGGCAGATGTAGCCTTTTATTTCATGGACGTGATGCCACTGCCTAAACAAAAGGAAGTGTTGGAAAACTACCGCAAAGGACTGGAAAAGGGTATCTCGGAGCATCGGGCTCTGGAAGAATTTATGCTGGGGATAAACTGCAGCGTTCAACACGTGAGCATCGTAAGACGCTGGATTTTTATGGCAGAGGGTGAAATCCACTGGGTGGATGATTTGCTCTCTCGATTGTAAGGTAAGTCAGAGAAGAAATAGCCTCCCCACAATCGCAGGGAGGCTATCTATTTTTGTGTGGGTTTTGGGGTGATTATTTCATCATCAGGACTTTCTTGGTAGCGCTATATTCTCCACTTTGCATGCGGTAGAAATAGGTTCCTGAGCCCAACAAATTACCTTTGAGATCGGTACCGTCCCAAACAAGGGAATAGCTACCGGCTACGTTGTGATTCTTTTCATAATGATTGACAAGCTGACCTTTGGCGTTGTAGATAGAGATACTTACCTTGGCTGCTTCTTTGAGGTTGTAGCGGATCGAGGTCTGGGGATTGAAAGGATTGGGGAAGGCTCTGAGCAGTTCTGTGCGTACGGGTATCTCTGGGGTTTCAGGATTTCCACCAATATCGCCAAGGACTACTGATACAGGACCAAAGAACCTGCTGCTGCCATCAATTTCTACGGTTTCCAACCAATAGTGATAGCTGTGATTTGCCTCTACTTCTCTATCCACAAAATTGTAGCTCTGGGTATTGGAAGTATTGGTAGCACCGATTAGTACGGAAATCCGCTGAGCTTGGTTAAGTATTTGTTGATCTGCACGATAGACATAGTATCCACTGAGATTTGCCTCGGATTGGGTGACCCAATTGAGGTTGACCATATTCTGCACATTAAGAACAGCCGTAAAGGATGATAGTTCAACCGGCAAAGTGGCATCACCAGAACTGATGATCACTGGAACATCGGCTTTGGCATCAAAGGGGACATTGGCAAAGGTAGCAACTTCGGGATGTGTGCAAGGATAGCGATCCGGCATCTGCCAAGAGCCATTGTAATAGGCAATTACAAACCAGGTGCCGAGGGGAACTACGACACTCAAATTTGATGTGGCATTGGCAGAGAAATTGAGCACGATGGGATCGATTTGAGCACCAATAAATGGGGGAGCAGGAACGGTCAAATCTCCTACTGCCATCGGAGCAACACTCATCTGTACACCCGGCTCACCGATGTATTCAAAGCCATTATCGATGGCATGGAAGGTTCCGATAAAGTGGATGTGCTTGGCTTCCATGATGTTTGTGACTACGTTGCTATCAAAATTGGGATCAAGCTGCCAAGTATAATCTGGCATAGCTACGTTATAGGTTGCGGATTGACCTTCAGTTAGAGTAAAGGTAAAGGGAGTGCTAACGGGAGGTTTTCCATCAAAAGTAATAGTAGCACCGGAAGGGGTAGAAGTGATTAGAACGTCATATTGCGGAGCTGCTTTGTAGGTAAAGCTCCAGACGTTGCCTTGTACGCTTTCCAGAGGGGAGACGGTTGCTACCTTCCAATAGTAGGTACCTTCATAATCAAGGTTTCCGGCATAGGTATAGGTATTGGTGGGACAGTTTGCTGCATTTACGAGGTTCCAATTGCCATTAGAGGTACCAAGATAGAAGAGGTAGTTGCTGGCTCCACCCACTGCATTCCAGGTAAAGACTTTGCTATCCACATCCAAAGCACTATTGGCAGGAGAGGGATTGACGGCTTTGCCATCGGTGGTGGTGAAAGACCATCTTTGGGTATCATTTGCCATGCCATAATTGTTGCTTGCCACTGCTGACCAGTAATAGGTAGTATTAAAGCGAAGGAGATCAGGGGTATAGCTGTTTGTGGTCACCCTTGCTCCATCGGCAATGTTTGGCACTGTTTCCAGCAAGAACTTGCGAGAAGCAGTATCTCCTTGATCGTCCCATCTACCTGCCGCACCCCAGTTTATGGCGGTGTAGTATTGCGCTCCAGCGTCATTGTTTGGTTCGCCTGTCCACCAGTTTGTATAGGTCCAGGGATCGCCATTGCTGTATTTCCAGACATTGGAGATCATTCTGTCGTTTCCACCAAACCAACGGGCATAATCATTTCCAAAGCTGGCTTCACCGACAACGGTATTTTCATTGTGAGAACCGATTGTAGCCAGATAGCCACCATCGTTTTTGGCAAGAGCTTCGGCAGCACACCACGGCAAGGTTGACCCATTGTATCTGTAATAGCGATGTCCGTTAAAGATGCCGAGATTTGTGTAGTTAGCTTCGTTTGCGATAGTATTATTGGTTCCCAAATAGGCATAATATTCTGTGGGATTACCTGATGGAGCAGTCCATGAAAGATCGGTATTGATGGCTACTCCGGTAGCTGCATTTACAGGGGAAATGCCGGAAATGCTTCCGGGTCTGGATCCTGTAGCACCGGTTGTAAAGCCCCAGTAATCAGTTACCCAAGGTCTGCCAGCACCACTATAAGGTACAGCAATCCAGAAATAGTTAGTATTGGGAGCCAGCTCAACATCCTTGAAAGAGTATGAGGTACCATAAATCACTTTGCCATCCAATACGTCTCCGGGGTATTCAAGCAGATATCTCATGGTGGCAGATCCTGAGTTGTCGTTCCATTTCTTGTCCGTTCTTACTTGGATATAGTCTTCAAGATCGCCATTGGGCTCGTTTGTACCCCAGTTTGTGTAGTTGATCGGTTCTCCGGCCACCCAATTGATCTCACCTTCGGTTACTGAATCATGCATACCAATCCAGTAACTGTAATCGCCGGGAGCAAGATCGTTTTCTTCTTGGGAATTTATCGTCATCAGATGTGCGCCATAGCTTTCGCAATTGGCTTTTGCGGTTTCCCAAGTAACAAGACCGACTGCATCTGCTGATTTGTAATAGGCATGACCGTTGCGTACACCGATCAAAGAATTGCCATGGGTGTCTGGATTCCCTCTGGCTTTCCAGATATAAAGCTTGTAATATTCAGCATTTGCCACACTGTTCCAACTGAATGTGGGGTTGAGGGCAATACCTGTACCAGAGGGTCCGATCCGAGTCGTGGCAACTGGAATTGCTCCAGCGCTTCCGGTTGTGAAACTGTAATCTGGACTGCCAGTTCCATTTCCGTTGCCATTGAATGGGGTTACTTTCCAATAGTAGGTAGTATTGGGCTTCAAGCTGATATTGAGATCATAAAAAGAGGTGGCGGTGGTTTCGATGTTTACGATGTCACCAGAAAGTTGTAGGAAGTAGTATCTGGTACCACCGTTGCCGGCATCGTTCCATTTTCCATCGGATTTGTACAATTCCACATAGTGCTCACCACTACCGCTATTATTGGGTTCACCATCTCTCCAGTTTGAATAATTATAGGTTCTACCATCGTGCCATACCCAGGTACCTTCCACGGCTGCATCAGATAAGCCGATCCAGACATTTTCAGCGGATGGAGCATTGCTTTGGAGCAGGGTATTTATTTGTTCAGCGAAGGATGATGCCAGATGTCCACCCGCATTTTCACAAGCTTGTTTGGCAGCGGGCCATGTTGCTTTGCTATTTGATATGTAGTAGTACTTTCCATACATTTCAAATTTGTAAGTAAAGCCTGCGGGGCTATGCGGTACATCCCACATAGAGACTTTGTACCCTGTGGGAGCTCCTCCCGAACCGATGGCGTGAGTCCATGATAGCTGTTGCAGGGTTAAGGGTACCCCATTTTGTCCATTTGCCGGTGAGGGATTGCTAATGGCAACTGGAACCTGTGCATAGAGGATTCCACTTACTGCAATGCAGATAAAAAGCACCGCAAGTTTTAGAAGCGATTTTTTGTTCATACGTATCTCCTGTATTATATTAGTTTCTGCTATTCCCTTGAGCTTTGCCAAGGTGTATGCTTTTGACGTTAGTTAGTTTATCAAGCCGTTGCGAAGCTGCCACATGATATTGACTCAAGCGGCACTCTTTTGTATATTCATAGGTATAATTTTCGATATGACCATCAGGATAAGTAACTACGAAACCCCAGTACCCAGAACCCTGCTCCGAGCCCGATATAAATTCCATTACTTCGCTGATCTTTGCTTTACTTTTCATTTATCCTTTCCACATGGTATGTAGAGCAACATACTTACCAAAGGGATATGATTTTTCGATGAGTTGTTAAATGCTTGTTAATACGTTATATGCGTGAGGTGGGTGAGTGAGATGTATGTAGATAATGCTTGCAAAAGCTCTTGCAATTGCAGGATTGCATTGCAATAATGCAATAATACCTAAACAAAAACACCCAAGCTCATTCCAATTTGCATTTGGAACCTGCTTGGGTGTTTTTGAACTTAACGAGAAGCTTATCAGCTACAGAGTATGAAAAGCGATGCTGAAGTCCTATTCGCAGAGGGTTTTGAGGAGCTATAAAGTCCTCGTTTGCGAATTGAACTCCAAATCATTTTCTTGTAAAGTCTTAGTTTTTGCTTATCAATTCATGAGAAAGAGCTTCTTGGTCTGCCGCAAGGATGCATTTTCCCAGCGCAGCAGATAGATTCCGCTACCGAGCTTTTTATCCCGCATATCCTTTGCATTCCAGAGAATTTGCTGGCTACCGCTATCAATCCCGCTATGGCGATAGACCACTTCACCTTTGAGGTTGTAGATACTCAGTTTGTAGGGGGATTTGCTCTTGCCCAGCTCAAGCTGGATCGTAGTGCTATTGGTAAAGGGATTTGGGTAAATGCTTTTGATCCCGACTATTGGAGAAGTAAGAGGGTCATCCTCATCCGAGGGATCGGTTTGAAGCTGAAAGTTCATTTCTAGAGCTTGACCAGAAGCGAGCATGATGTTTTCTACCGTCGCTGTTTCAAAACCCTCTGCAGAAACGCTAATACTATAAACAGCCGGCATGAGGAGGATTGAGTATGCACCTTGGACATTGGAAAGCTCGGTAAATGCTGCGATGCTTATCGTGGCATTGGGTATAGGATTGCCAGCTTCGTTAGTGATGATACCAAAGATATTAGCACTTGCCTCTTTTTGCAGCGTGTTGGACAGGGCAGGTGCCGAGGTACCATTATTACTGATTGCCACTACTTTCCAGAGATATGCTCCCGCTGCTTGCTCACGCCAAGCATGATCCACAAAACTATTTTGGGTGATGGGTTCAGGGGTAAGATTTGTACCCGCATCGGGCATGCCATTTAGAACCGTAAAGCGCCACACTTGATAGCCGTTTACTACTCCAGTAGGAGGCAGCCAGGAAAGATTGACACTATTAAGCTCTGCATTTGCCATTACGGAAAGCGGGCTATCCAAGCCCAAGGTTGTAGCTGTGGCAATATTGGAGTAATTGCTGCTTTCGTTCCCATTCACGGCTCTCACGCGGAAAGAATACGCTGTTTGCGAAACCAAACCATCGATAATCACAGAGGCTACGTTTTGCGCAGTCCAATTGGTAAAGCTCCAAACATCACCATCCAAAACTTCGATGTAAAATTCACTTTCGTTATCCGAATTATCATTCCATGCTAGCTGAATTTGTTGTGATGATAGTGGCAAAGCTATGAGATTTGTAGGAGCCAGGGGAGCTGAGCCATGGGGAGGGAATACGATATGATCCAGCCATGCCGTATCGCTGCCACTATTTACACCCTGGTCTTTGTAATAGGTCCAGGCAAAGGTTCTATTTCCGGGTTGCACTGCAAAGCTACGCAAGGTCCAATCGATCGTTCCAGACCACTGAGCTTGTTGAGCACCATCGATGAAAAAGCGCATATAGTCATAGTTTGCTTCGCTGGAAACCTTGTTAAAGAAAGAGATAAATCCGGCAGCACTGATCTCCATGGTGATATTGAGCGTAGTGGTTTGCAGATGAGTAATGGTACCGGCTTTGGCAGCAAAGGCACCAGTATAAACATTGGAGCTTTGGATCGTCCAGGGGCTACTGCTATTATTTACCCAGTCATAAGCAGCAAAGTTTCCGCTCTCAAAACCCTCATCCGGAGATGCAAGAATAAAGATTGAGACTGTGGACTGACGGGAGTTGTTTTCGTTGTCCGTAGCTACTGCACGGATTTGATATGCTCCCGAACTTGCGGATTGGGTATTCCAGCTCCATTGATATGGGGCAGAGGTAGAAACTGCTTCGGGAGTGGTATTATCATTCAAGTAAAAGGCGACCGAGACGATGGAGCCATTGGAATCGGCAGCGTTGACAGCTACGTTGATAATGTCTCCCAAGTCATGTATGGAGTTGTTTTGCGGAGCGGTAATCACACAGCTCGGCATGCCGGAAACGATGGAATTTAACGCAGCATTGGCATTGATCATACCATAGCCAGTATAGCGATCCCAACCTGCGCCACCATCAATAGTCATATCTGTAGCCGTGCTCACAATGGCTTCCCTTACTTGGGCGGGAGTAAGACTGCTATCCTTGGATAAGATCAAGGCTGCTACACCAGCAGCATAGGGAGTGGCACAGGAAGTACCGTTAAAATCTGTACTATATCCACCCGAAACGGAGGGAGCTGGTAAAATCGTAGCTGCCATGATATCTACTGATTTGGGATCGTCTTGGATATTTACACCATAGTTTGAACCCCACCAGTTTTGACCATCGGAAGAAGAATAGCTCTTTCTCTGTCCGGTAGGGCTGGCAGCGCCAACACTGATCACAGCGGTATGATTTGCCGGGTAGGCTATGGAAGAAGTATTGGAATTTGCCGTAGCAGCGAGAATTACACAACCGGCATTGTAGGCATAATACAAAGCAGCATCAGTTGTGGGATATGAACCCTCTTGCGTACCACCCTCGGCTCCCAAACTCATACTGATCACGTTTGCTCCATTGTCCGCTGCGTGGGTAATTGCATTTGTTATGGAAGTAAAGGTCATATTGCCATTGTTGCTCATTACCTTCAAAGGCATGATTCTGCATCCGCCTGCTACACCGGCTACGCCAATAGAATTGTTTACTTCTCCAGCCGCTACACCAGCACAACTGGTACCGTGCCCATTGCTATCCATAGGGTTATCATCATTGGAACCATAATCATAGCCGGCTATGCAATTGTCGTTTAAGTCCGCATGATTATAGTTTACACCGCTATCGATAATGGCTACGATAATATCCGGTGATCCAAAACCCTGTTGCTGATCCCATGCTTGGGGTGCATCACTATCAAAACCGGCTCCACCGCCACCGGGACCCTGCCCAGTATTATTGTGTCCCCAGTTCGATCCAAAGTATGGGTCATTGGGCGTTATCTGTAAATAGGCATAATATTCAAAGCTGGCATCTTCTATATGGGGATTGTCTTTGACAAGCGAGAGAGCATCTACTACTGAGACCTTTCCATCCAAGCGGATCAGAAACCAGCGGTCAAAACCATGCTCGATTTCCCATGCCCGGTTTTTGAGCCTGCGATGAGCACGGATCAAAGCCGATCCACCGATTTGAAACATAGTATTATCCAGCATACTTTCACCAAAGAATGCCTGCTCTGCATACAATCCTTGAGGAAGACTGAGCCGATCATAAGCTTTTGCAGTAAGCTTGATCTTTATCATATCATTTGCGTATAAAGGTTGATTTGAAGTGTCTCTACCGGGCTTGGCATCCGCCAAAAGAGAGGCAATAAGTACAATAAACATTAGGATGAGCGTGATCTTTTTCACAGTACAGCTCCATTTTCTTTTTCTGCCGTCCTTACTCGCAATAATCATTCCATACTTATAGTATTATCTAATGGGGTTCCTTTGCTGCTGTCTGGTTTTATATAGCTTTTCGGTGAAGCCACCTTCTGTAACAAATGCCTCTGCCAATGCTCTGATCTGCCTGTCCAGCATGGTATTTGCCACTCCGATGAGTACCAGTGCAGCATTGGCAGCTATTTCTGAGTACTGTAGTGGATGTGGTTTTGTGGACGAGATGGACGATATGGACTTTATGGACGGCTCAGGAGTTTCAGCAGCTAGTCGGTCTTGTCTATTTAGTCCATTTTTAGCAGTACCCGCTCTATTTCGCACTTTCTTTACCCACTCTGCCACTGCCTCTACTGTCTGGAAACGTCTTTGCACCAATTCTTTGCGCAAGGGCTCATCCGCTGCCCACAGAGCAAACCCTCTCTGCCGAAGATAATCCTCATAATCAAGCTTGAGCTCTTCCAAGCTTGCCCTGGCAACATTGGTCAGCTTTAGTTCAGTTTTTTTGGAAGTTCCGCTTGCCTGGCTACCTTCTGCGATGTTTTGCACCCCAGAACGTGCTGCCTGAACCATTTGGTCCTGCGTTCTGCTAAATTTATCGATGTACCGATCACAGAAGCGCACAGTAAAGTCATAAACCAATTGGGCTAATTGGAAACTCTTCAATTTGCGATAGCCCCCATGCTTTGGTAGCAGTTTATCCGCTCCACACTTCATGTCTGGTACCATATCACTCATTCACCCCTATCTTGATTTTCTCTCAAAGTCGATTCAATTCATCGTGTCCATTATGTCCATTTCGTCCATTATGTCCATAAATGATATCACGATGCATAAAAAACAGTCACCTGAGAATAGCCAATTTTAGTCAAGTGAAAACCACATACCTCCCCTCTTTGCTAACCGTGTTTTTGTTTTTGAAACTGGGGGGCAATACGGTAGCAATACGGTCATTCACCGTATTGCTACCGTATTGCTACCGTATTGCTATTGGGGAAGGCGCTATATACAGATTGCCCAGTAAATGGCTATATCATGTGGCTATATCATGAGTTAAAACAATATCATGCTTTGTGTTAAGCATATCATTAGCCTATTATATGTACAAAAATAAAGCTTGACATATATTGGCGCTACATCAGTTGAGTTTTATAGAGTGAAAACAGGAAAGCAAATATCGGTTTTGATATTTATGCTACAGTTTTGAGTTTCATGCTCATCGTGTTTATAGCTTAGCAGATTAGCGTGCATCACAAGGATGTCTATAGCATCAAGGAGGAAAGATGAGACGCAGTGTATTACTCGTATGTTGGGCAATATTTATCAGCTATTGCCTGGCAAATTCTACCGTCAATCCAAATGTAAAAGTAGTGGCAAGAGACAATCCCTTTACGATCAGAGAGCGTGTGCCCGAAAGAGAAGTTCCGCCATTTACGGTAACGGTTCCGCCGGTATCACTTTTGACCTCATATTGGGATTATATGATAGGCAATTACAATGGCTTACCCCTGCAAGCAATACCTCCCAATCAAGGTGGTGGCTATATGATGACATTTATGGGTCAACGCACACCTACAACCGATAGAAGGGTTTTTTATGGGTATATCAATGCCAATGGACAGGTGGTAGCTTATAATGAAATTAACTCTTTCTTGGTACGTGAGGGCTTTTCCTCTATAGCCTATGATCCGGTATTGGGAAAACCGATGTATGCTTGGCACAGCAACCGTGATGCCGATACTCAATTGGAAGTAAGCATCGTAGCCGAAGCCTTTATTGATCAAATATCAGGACTGTTTAACGATCCTCAGATTATCGTAAACAACCCTACGACGATCACTCTCGCAAATGGTACTACTGTCTCAAACAATGAATTTATTTGGCCCACCATTATATCCGGTCCCTCTCCCATTGCCGGTAAAAGGCGTTTTTACGTTGCCACCAGAAATTCCATTTCAAATACCAGCGGTCCCTGTGAAAATATCTATATTTCATATACCGATGCCAATGCAGATGACTTTGAAATGAGCACTATGCTGGTCTGGAATCATACCAGTATCCCCACGATGAATGAGTGGAATTCCTCTCCATCGGATTATATCAGACCAAATTATACTATCGTAGCAGATAACCAAGGAAAGCTATATTGCATTGGCTATCATACTGTTAATAATGACAGCAACGGCTCTATGCAGCATGAGCTCTTGGGTATCTTTATCTCGGATAATTATGGAACGGGGGCATGGAGAAGAGTATCATTTACAGATGCCCTGCCCACTTGGAACCCAAATGGCTATTTTACAAACACGAGTTCGGTTCCCTATCAAGATCATCAGTTGAAATGGGGGATTATCAATTCTGGACACCTAAATGCCGCCTTGGACAACAATGGTCATATCCATTTTGGCGGATTGTGGACTATCATTACTTCGGACAATACCTATTATCCAAGGCTTCACAGTGTAAAGGAAGTCTTGTTTAATACTTGGACGGAGTCTTTTGGTATCCGAGATATCTATCCACAGAGCGGTAATCCCTATGGTCCCTACCAGCCTTGGGATATGGAAGCCCCCTGGAACGAGGTGGATGCCTATGATGCAAATAATTTACCAGTGATGAACACCACTTTTCCATTCCCCTACTGGGATAATGGTGTTCATGATGGTGCTATGGGATTTTACTACAACAATGTCAAACAAAGCCATGCCAATAGTGAAGGTATGATGGTCTGTGTATGGCAAGATAGCGAAAGAGCCAGGCGTATCAATGCAGATGCAAATCCAGCATACGCTCAATATAGCAATACTCCGGAGATTTTTATCTCTGCCTCATCGGACAATGGTTTTTCTTGGTCTGAGCCGATCAAGATCAACCAAATTGATACTCCCGCCTTTGCCAATATCAAGCCGATGTGGGTATATCCGGCAAACAAGGTAAACTATGTGGGTATGCAAAACGGCAGAAAACTGGGCAAGCTGGGGCTCATGTTTTATGACGATTATGACTGGGGTGCAAACTCGATTTCGCCACCCGTTCATCCAACAAATAATGGGGGTAGGGTAATGTTTGCCGAGTTGCAAATCCTATTTCCAGACCCGCAAAATGTGGTTGATGAGCCTTGGGATGAACCAATCGTCCTTGCAAATAGCATGACGATCAATGCCTCAGTGTATTTCAATAATTCCAATGTCCAAAGCGGATGTATTCTTGCTGCCTTTACCGATGTAGATGGACAGCCTGTCCTCAGAGGAAAGAGTACCTTGCAATATGCTCCGCTTGCCACATTGTGTCCCTTGACCGTATATACCGAAAATGTAAATGAACTGATCTATTTCAAGCTGTGGGATCCCATTTCATGGAGACAATACCTTTGCGATACTACTGTCTTCAGTTCCCCGGGTACTACTTTGGGCGCTCTTCCAGACAATCCTTTTCCGCTCTATTTTGGAAATCTCTTGCCAAGAGTGGCAACCCCTATCTTTAGTCTGGCTGGTGGTTTATACACCGCTCCGGTAACTGTGGAAATCCTATGTGGCACTCCCAATGCCCAAATTCATTATTCAATCGGAGCTACGGCAAATCCATCGATCAATACTCCGCTCTATACGGAACCTTTACAGATCAGCAGTACTACGACCCTCAAGGCAATAGCCTTTGTACCGGGCTTCCAAGATAGCCCGATTGCACAGGCACAATATATAATCAACATCTATCATGCACCGGTAACCAATCTGGTAGCGCAAGTACATGGCAGGCAAGTAAGTCTCTCTTGGCAAGCTCCTACAAATCTGACCAATGCCAATAGCAACGAACGCAGAGCCAGAGAAGATATGCGCCCTCCCACATCCTATCGCGTGTTTCGCAATGGCATATTGCTGGAGGAGATTACAGAAACCACCTTCGTGGAAACAGATGTGCCAAACGGTACTTATATCTATACCGTTACAGCCGTGTATCCTACAGGTCTTTCCAATCCCACTTCGGTAAACGTTACCGTCAATGTAATAACGTTACCGGTGTTTTGGAACGAAAGCTTTGAAAGCCACTATGACTTTGAAACCACCTTTTTCAATTGGCGCTGCCTCGATCTGGATGAGCAACATACATTCTATCTGCCGGGATACAGCTATCCCCATTATTCCGATCCCAAGGCTTTTATGATCTTTTGCCCCTCTGCAACCATCCCGCCAATAGATTATCTAACTGCTTATGATGGGCAAAAGATGGTAGCTGCCTTTGCCCCGATCGTTGGATCTGCAAATGATTGGCTGATCTCTCCGGCGATACTTTTGGGCACTTCTCCTCAAAGCTCAAACGCTACTTTCTCCTTTGTGGCAAGATCATTATCAGATGCCAATGAATTGGAAAGAATGCGCATTTATGTATCCACAAATTCATCCTATCCGATTGAGTCCTTTCAGGTGATCAGTGGGGCAGAAGATGTAATCGTTCCCTCAGAATGGACAGAATATTCTTATGACATCAGCCAATATGTAAATCAGACCCTGCGTATTGGTATCAACTACATCTCCGAAAACGGTGCTATGCTGATGTTGGATAGCTTTGCCTTCTATGGTTTTAATGGACAGATAGTAAGTACGGATGAACCAATCATACCGGTAACGGAAACTCGCCTGCTGGGCAATTTTCCCAATCCCTTCAATCCGGAAACCACGATCCGCTATAGCCTCCTCAATCCTGCCAAGGTAAGCTTGGAGATTTACAACCAAAGAGGTCAATTGGTGCGCAGCATGCAAAACAATCATGCCCAACAAGGTATCTATTCGCTACGTTGGGATGGCAAAGACCAATATTACAAAAGAGTGAGTAGCGGCATTTATTATTACCGCTTGATCACACCGGACTATAGCGAAACCAAGAAAATGGTCTTGATGAAATAGTAATGAGACAGTCTTAGTATAAAGGGGTGGACTCCTATGTCTGCCCCTTTTTCATGATAGGTCTGGGATTGTGTGAAGGCAGGAGTCATTTGCGCCTTACAAAATTGAGTTATGACATTATAGCTTCTTGGCGCAAATGACTCATGCTAAACAGTATATATCTTTCGATTTCGAGCATGAAAAACGATGCTGAACTTGACTGAAAAGGAATTTTCGCTACCGACAATGAAAAAACCTTAACAAAAATGGCTAACTAAAAAGTATGGTGTCCCCAAATAATCAAACAAAGGAGACACCATGAGTAACATTAGAACATGC
>Ga0209835_1000735_pt1 | contig 20171 bp, 22 predicted proteins | sample LakKivwa52mmetaG_FD_184138 | JGI IMG/M metagenome (GOLD analysis project Ga0209835, IMG submission 184138) | Anoxic lake water microbial communities from Lake Kivu, Rwanda to study Microbial Dark Matter (Phase II) - Lake Kivu water 52m metaG... | ecosystem: Environmental > Aquatic > Freshwater >...
GAGGAAGAGCTGAGAGCCCGTGCCGTCTATGATCCGCCGCTACGATGGCGTCCTAAAAAATAGTTCGGAGTAATGAGTTCTGAGTTAGGAAACAAAAAATAAGTTTGGGATTCCAAACTCCGAACTCCGAACTTTATAAGAGGGCGATCATGAGCATCTCTTCGATTTCTGCCATGGAACGTTTGAAGCTCATCGCATAGGAATTGGACGCTATTCATTTCTCTGAGTTTAAATGAAATCAATTAAAAGAATCGGTGTCAAGTACTGTGGAGGATGCAATCCTACCTATGAAAGAGTCAATATGCTTAGGCAAGTCCAATCCTTATTTACAGGTAAACTCCTCTTTCTTCGCCATGACGCATCGGATATCGAGGTCATCCTTCTGCTGAGCGGATGCCACAGGGCCTGTGCAAGCCAGGATCTGAATCCAACGGGAATCTCCTGTTATTCGGTGACAGGAGAAAACGATTTCAAAAACTTAATCGACTATCTGACCTCTGTTTATAAAGCGAATGGAGTCGGAGCTATCAAGCCCTAAGGGAGAAAGATGGTTAAAACCTTTGTTGCCCTGAAAGAGGGTTTCGAGGGAAAGGTGACCCATGAGGAGATTATTTCCTTCTGCAAAGAAATAATGGCTGCCTATAAGTATCCACGGGAGGTAGAGTTTGTTAAAGAGGTGCCCAAAACCGCCACCGGGAAATTTTTAAGGAGGGCTTTTAGAAACCCTTAAAATGGCCGGTTTGAATGAATACACAAACGTTTATGGGTGACGACGCTCGTATCGAAGCAAGTCGAGAAGACCCGACCACGGGAAGCTCGGTAAACGAAGCTCGACGAGTATCGAGTTTCTATGATCGAGCATCCCTGCCTACCGGCGGGCAGGGATACGAGCTTCGACAACGACAAACGTTGGTTTTCCTAAGACGTAACCTCTTGACGAAACGGGCGTCGTTACCCTAACCTTTTCACCAATGACCATTATTTTCAACATTAAGGAGAGAAACCAATGAACCGCATCGTGACCAAAGAAGATTATATCCAGAGCCTGAAAGACCTTCATCATGCGGTCTATTACAACGGAAAACGGGTGGAGGATGTCACCGAGCACCCTGCCCTCCGGCCGCACATTGAATCCGCAGCCCTTACCTATGAACTCGCCCTTCGACCGGAGCATGAGGACTTGATGACCGCCACCTCCCATCTCACCGGAAAGAGAATCAACCGTTTCACCCATATCCACCAGAGCGTGGACGACCTGATCAAAAAGGTCCAGATGCTTCGCCTCATCGCCCATGAGACAGGCTCCTGTTTTCAAAGGTGCGTTGGGTTTGACGCCCTGAATTCGGTCTATATGACCACCTACGATCTGGATCAGAAACATAAAACCGACTACTTCGAGCGATTTAAGAAATACCTTCTCCATATCCAGGAGAGCAATGTGATGGTTGTAGGCGGAATGACCGACACCAAGGGAGACAGGTCTCTTCCTCCCACAAAACAGGCGGACCCGGATCTCTTCACCCATGTGGTCGAACGACGCTCCGATGGAATTGTGATCCGTGGAGCCAAGGCCCATATGACCGGCGGCATCAATTCCCACGAAATCCTGATCATGCCCACCCAGGCAATGAAGGAGGAGGACCGTGACTACGCCCTCTCCTGTGCCATTCCTCTTAATGCGCCGGGAGTCATTCTCATCTTCGGCCGCCAGACCAATGAAGAGAGGAAGTTCGAGCACGGGATTGACGCCGGCAATCCTTTTGGGGCAGTGGGAGGAGAAGCGCTCATCGTCTTTGATAATGTCTTTGTTCCCTGGGACCGGGTGTTTCTCTGCGGAGAATTTGACATGGCAGGGCTATTGGTGGAACGGTTTGCCACCTTGCACCGGCAGAATTACGGAGGATGTAAGGGAGGGGTCTCAGACATACTTGTGGGGGCAACGGCTCTGGCTGCTGAATATCAGGGGACAGGCGGCGCTTCTCATGTTAAAGAGAAACTGGCGGAGATGATTCACCTGGCCGAGACGATCTATTCAGGATCGGTGGCCTGTTCTGCCATGGGATACAAGACTCCATCAGGTGCATATTATCCGGACCCGCTCCTTGCCAATACGACAAAACATAATGTTACACGTCACATCTACGAAATCTCGCGCCTGGCCCATGATATTGCCGGAGGCATCGTAGCCACCATGCCCTTCCAGGGAGACCTCGAAAGCAGTGAAGTGGGACGCTATGTGAAGAAGTATCTGGCAGGGGCCAAAGGAATTCCCGTTGAGGCCCGGATGAAAATCCTCAGACTCATCGAGAACATGAGTGGTGGCACAGCCCTAATCGAGTCCATGCATGGCGCAGGTTCTCCCCAGACCCAGAAGGTGATGTATGGACGGTTGGGAAACCTTGAGCAGAAAAAACGCTGGGCCAAAAAGATCGTGGGAATTGAATGAAGGATTGTCCCTTTTTAAGGCTACATTACTTCAGGTCCATCCGCTTTACAGGTACAAGACGGTGACCAAGCATGTCTACTGCCGCTTGAGATTGTTCCAGGATGACGTATCCGATCAATGGTTCATATTCGCCGTTTTCTGGCTTCATATCCACAAATAAAACCTCGTTGTAAATGGGACGGAATCCTTCGATCTGTATTCGTACCGGACCGCAGACTTCTCCTTCAACAGTCTCCTGGGTAGCGGTTTCCAAGGCAACCTTTCCCATATCATCTAATTGCCCCAACCGGTCACGCCACGCGCTTGGAAGCACCAAAAAGGATGCTCCTGTATCGACCAGGGCATCGCATCGGATCCTCGCGTCTGGATTCGAAGGATTTTCAATTCTCACTGAGGCAACTATTCTTCCCATCTCCTGCTCTCCTTAATAACCTCTGTTTCGCTATTTTAATACATTATACACTAATAGCCTAATTTCGTAAGTATTTTTTTCGCCGTCTCATCCGTTTTCATTGGCATTTACTCCCCCATAAACGATATAAATATCCGAGCTGCAAATCCCGAAGACCTTCATCTTCCATTCTCGCGAAAGCGGGAATCCAGAATAAATTTGAGAGTTTTTTATTTTTCTTCTACCTCTCTCCAGAAATCTTCGTGCTGAATGCCAACCCCCTCGCGGATCTGTTTTCTCGCCAGACTTAACATCTTCTGAAACTTGGGCGAGTAAGCCAGTGCCAACCGCTCTATTTCATCTTCATCATTAACGGAGAGCAATACTGCTGCTGGTTTTCCATTTCGAGTAACGACCACTGGACCCCGTTTGCTTGCTTTAAGAAATTCACTGAAACGTGCCTTCACATCAGCCACTGATGCAATTTTCATATCTTTACCTCCTCTCCACCAATAAGCAGCCGCTTCCCCTCTTTCACACCAATCGCCAATCCGAAAGGTCGATTTTACCCTGTAGACCCACCTGGCTTATGGATTCTATAGCCCGCTTCTGAAAGCACAATCACGATTGTCTCCGCTCTGCCAAGGATTTCTTCTTCCCTGCGAAGCACTTCGACAATATTTTTAACAATCCGCTCTATAGTGAGGATTCGGTAACGAAGTAACATAACTTTTCCCATTCCCCACAGACTGCCAAATTCAATAAGCCCCCCGAAATCCTTGTCACCGGATATCACTAAAAAATCATTCTTCTCTGCATATTCCAGAATCTCTCGGTCTTTATGACCAGCCAGATCAATGTCGGGGAAAAGACCACTTCGAAGTTCGCTTTTCGAAGCCCTTGGATAATACCAGTGTGAACATTCTCATCTGCAAGAAGTCTCATTAGGGTCTGTTCTCAAAAAACCTGACTTCCTCCCCCTGAATTTGTCTCGCAGCAAAATCCAGAGCGGCTTCCAAGCCCTCGGGTGTAAGAGTTGGATAACCCTGTAGAATATCTGCCTTGGTCATTCCTGAGGCGATGCATTGCATAATTAACCCAACAGAAATACGAGTTCCCTTGATAATAGGTTTCCCGTTAAGAATTTCTGGGTCGCACACAATTAGATGCTCTTCCATCTTAATTTCCCTCCAATCTGGATCTGTCAAATATATACCATTCCCCAGAAAATATTCCAAATAAAAGCCATCGGCCGACTTCCTTCGGAATGAGTGGCCGGAATTAGTGGAATAAGTCCCTTTCCCACCGGTTCTTACTATTTATTATACACCTAACAATCTAATTTCGTAAGTATTGTTTTAGGTGAGCCCAATCTGGTTCCGAATAGGTTTTTTATCACTCAATTTGGATGACGATTCGGATGGGTTGTTGATTTTTTTATGAAGATTTTCCAACCCTTGATTCACTTCTTCCAGTGGAAAACTTTCCGTGATCGATTCTGAAAGATTCAATTTGCCAAAAGATCAATAATTTTGTATAAATATCCATGAAAGAAAGCCAAGCAGGAGGACTTAAACATGATCCATGAGAACCCTCTTGATCCTCAATTGATGCTCAATTCTATTTATAACGGGATTATAGTCATCGATGCAGAGGGAACAATTATCTATTTTAACAAGACCGCAGAGAGAATCTTTAATATCCCTGCCCACGAGGCCATCAACCTATACATTCTAAATGTCCTGCCAAATACCGGCGGCAAATTGCTCGAATGCTTAAAAACTGGAAAACCATTTTATGGCGAGAAACTTAAAGGAGAAAAAGTCACTCTTGTCTCTAACATCAATCCGATCATCACCAACGGTAAAATCTCAGGAGCGGTCAGCGTCTTCCAGGATATTTCAGAAATTGAAAGCATCTCCAAAGAACTGGATTTGTTTAAAAATATGAAAGATTGGCTCGACACGATTATCGATTCTTCTTATGACGGCCTCTGGATCTGTGACCATGAAGGAAAAGTCTTAAGGATCAATAAGGCCTCCGAGAGGATTAACGAAGTGAAGGCAGAGCAGGTCATCGGAAAGAATATGAAGGAATTAATTGCAGAGGGTTTATTCGACAAATCAGTAACATTGGAGGTCCTAAAACGGAGGACCTCTGTGACCATCATTCAACAAATTAAAGGGGGAAAGAGGATTCTGGTAACTGGAAACCCCATTTTCAACGAAAATGGAGAAATCGCATTTGTTGTGACAAATGATCGTGATATTTCAGAATTAGATCATTTGAGGAGTCAACTTCAGGAGGCCCAGGCTTTGGCAAAAGGCTATATCTCAAGACTCTCTGAGTTGGAAATGAAAGGAATCGATCTCTCCAACATCATCTTTCAGAGCAGGGAGATGGAAAGAATCATTGAAATGGCTTTAAGGGTGGCTAAGGTGGATTCAACAATCCTGCTTCTGGGTGAATCCGGGGTTGGAAAAGGAATGATTGCAAAGCTGATTCATAAACAGTCAGAAAGAACCCATGGCCCTTTCTTACGGGTTGATTGCGCCGGGATACCTGAATCTCTTGTTGAATCAGAACTGTTTGGATATGAAAAAGGAGCTTTTACGGGAGCTAAAATTGAAGGCAAGCCCGGTTTTTTCGAACTCGCAAACAAGGGAACTCTATTTCTTGACGAAATCGGAGAAATCCCCTTAAGCACACAATCAAAACTTCTTCGGTTCTTAGAGGATCATGAAATCATCCGCGTCGGAGGAACTGAACCTAAGGAGATCGATGTGCGGGTGATTGCCGCCACGAATAAAAATATTGATGAAATGGTAGTCGCAAGAACCTTTAGAAAAGACCTCTATTACCGACTCAACGTGGTTCCGATTCACATCCCTCCCTTAAGGGAAAGGAGGGAAGATATTTTGCCCCTGACTTTTCATTTCCTGGAAAAATTTAATAAGACACATCGAAAAGAAAAGACTCTTTCTCCGGAAACAATTGAAGCATTATGTAAGTACGATTTCCCTGGAAACATCCGTGAACTGGCAAATATCGTTGAAAGGCTGTTAGTCATCGTAGAAGGGAAACGGATTGAAGTTCAAGACCTCCCAAATGCGATTTTGAACTACGGGCCAAAAGATTCATCCTATCGGTTATTATTTGAAGGAATTCCTCTTAAGGATGCCCTGAAGAAATGTGAGGATATTATTATTCAAAATGCACTTAAAAAGCTCGGTTCCCAACGGGAAACTGCAAAAGCGCTGAAGGTAGACCAGGCAACCATTTCAAGGAAGATAAAAAAACTCTCCTCATTTAGAAATGAGGCAATAGTGCATAAATAGATGCGTTATTGCAATATGTATTATTTAATAATTTTATAGTATTACAACATGTATTAGGTTTTAAAGGTAAATATTATGCATATGTGCATACCATCTTTTTTCCCTAAAAGTTCTTTACTTAAAGTTTAACCAATTCCTAAAAACAGAATTTATTTATTATTTCGATTTGTTAGAAATATTTTCCATCCATAATTCTTATCATCCCACAATCCTTTAGGTTTTGGCACAAATAATGGATTATGCATTGCCAACGAACATCCCTGTTGATGGCTCGATTTACTCGTTAAAACTACTGGGGTGTCAAAAGGGGAAGTTTATATGAAAACCAATAAATCGTTGCTTGCAGACCGAAATCAGCATATCCCCCAAGGCCCTTTTAATGTCCACCCCATCTTTGTTGAGAAGGCAAAGGGGGCGATCCTCACCGATGTGGAGGGAAAGGAATATATCGATTTTGCTGGGGGCATCGGTGTGAATAACGTAGGTCACTGCAATGAAGAAGTGTTAAAGGCTGTTCAGGACCAAATTCAGAAGTACATCCATACCTGTTTCCATGTGGTCATGTATGAACCTTATGTGGAACTGGCGAAAAGGCTGAACGAAATCACCCCAGGGAACTTTCCCAAGAAGACGATGTTTGTCAACAGCGGTGCGGAGGCTGTGGAGAATGCAGTGAAGATTGCCCGCCATGCCACAGGCCGCCAATCAACCATTGCTTTTGAGGACGCCTTTCATGGTAGAACCCTTTTAGCCTTAAGCCTCACAAGTAAGATGAAACCTTACAAATATGGTTTTGCTCCCTACGCCCCCGAGATCTACCGAATGCCTTATGCCTATTGCTACCGATGCGCTTTCGGTCTGGAATACCCTTCTTGTGAAATTCGTTGCGCCTATTTTCTAAGGGACTTTTTCCATACCCATATCTCTGCGGAGCAAGTGGCGGCTTTAATTGTGGAACCGGTATTGGGTGAAGGAGGATTTGTTGTTCCACCCAAGGAGTATTTCAAAATCCTTCATAAAATCTGTCAGGACAATGGAATTGTCTTCATCGCGGATGAAGTTCAAACAGGTTTCGGTCGGACTGGGAAAATGTTTGCCATGGAGCATTATGAAGTAGCACCTGATATTATTACCTTGGCCAAATCGATTGCTGGAGGATTTCCTCTCAGCGCTGTTACCGGGAAAGCGGAACTGATGGATCATCCTCAAGTAGGAGGATTAGGAGGAACCTATGCTGGAAATCCAGTGGCCTGTCGGGCTGCCCTTGCGGTGCTTGATCAGTTTGAAAAAAAGAATCTTTTGACAAGGGGCGAACAAATTGGTAAAAAGGTTTTAGAAAAGTTTCTTGAGTTCAAAGAAATATATTCCGTCATTGGAGATGTCAGAGGGCTGGGAGCCATGGTAGGGATGGAACTGGTGACGGATCGAAAGACCAAAGAACCCGCAACAACGCTTACAAAACAACTGGTAGCGATCTGCCGTGACAAAGGGCTTCTTATGATCTCGGCCGGCACCCACTCCAATATCATTCGGCCATTAATGCCCCTCGTGATCACGGACGAACAGCTTGAAAGAGGTCTCTCAATCATTGAGGAGAGTCTCAGTGAACTTTCTCTAACTTGACATGCGGGAACGCGGATGCGGGAAATGAGACGTATCTTGCTTGTGATTCTCTCTCTCCTGGGTGGGCAGTGGTTCGAGCGATGGTAAACAGGTAGGACAAAAAACTTAAATTTTTAAAGGGCAGAAAGGAGGGTTCTTATGAAAAAGAGGATGCTTCAGGAAATGGCGGTTTTTGGTTTAATCATTTTGTTGGTCGGTGTCATGAACCTGCAATCTGCACAGGCCCAGGAGAAGAGGGACTTTTTCAAAGTCGGTGTTGTTACCTCTCTCTCTGGCGAACTCGTCTTTGGAGGAACGGTAACAAAGCGAGGTTACGACATGTGGGCGGATACGGTGAATCAGCAAGGTGGAATTGAAATTGCAGGAAAGAAATATAAGGTTACACTGGTCTATGCTGACGATCAGAGTACGCCTGCCACTGCAGCGGTTGCAGGCGAACGCCTCATTACACAAGAAAAAGTTGACTTTATTTTGGGCCCCTATGCCAGCGGACCAACCTTAGCTCTGGCACCCATTACTGAGAAATACAAGATGCCACACATTACAGGATCGGCAGAGTCTCCATTGATTTGGAAAAGGAAATTTAAATATACGTTCGGCACGATTCCATCGGTCAACCTCACAGCCCAGGGGATCATCCAGACGCTCGCTCAGGACGTCTCACCCAAGCCTAAAACCATCGGCATCCTTGGAATTGATGACCCGTTCTCTAAATTTACAGCAGAGGCGTTCAAGGCGGCTTCTGAAAAACTGGGGTTGAAGGTGCTCAAGTATGAAATCGTCCCCGAAGGAAGTGACTACACTCCTGCCATCACTTCGATTAAGGCTGTCAATCCTGACATCTTCGCCATGGGCAATCATGAGAAGGCGGCCATCGAAATGATGAAGATTGCCAAAGAGTTGAGATTCAACCCTAAGGCCTTTGTCCAGCATTACGGGATGACCACCCCGGATTTTCGCAAAGGGTTGGGCAAGGATTGCGAATACGTCTTTGGGAACGCCGTCTGGACGCCCAATATGAAGCACCAGTCGACCATCCTTTTCAAAACGACAAAGGAATATGCTGATGCTTTTGTCGCCAAGTTCAAGACCGATCCCGACTACACAGAAGCTGGTTCAACGGCGGCGGGCATCGCATTTCAAGAAGCACTGCGAATGATCAAGGCGACTCCTCCACTGACCGATGCCCAGAAAGATGCGCTTATCGATGCATTGGAAAAACTGAATATTATGACCTTCTACGGACAGATTAAGTTTGCGACGGAGGGAGATTCCTATCACTGTAACGCAGGACTGCAACCCGTGGCTCTTCAATACCAGGGAGGAAAAACAGTTGAAGTGGGACCTGGGAAACTTCGGGCAGTGGCGCCCAAGTATCCAACCCCCACCTGGGACAAAAGGTAATCCTCTTTTCCCCCCACGACCCCTCCAGCGCAGTAGCCTGCTACGGAGGATGGAGAATAGAGTAAGGGGTCATTTAGCTCAATGATCTGAGGTAAATCGTGGAACTCTTCCTACAAATGCTCATTGATGGGCTCCTGATCGGAGGGCTCATCATTGTTGTTGGCATCGGATTTTCCCTCTGTTTCGGGGTGATGCACATCGTTGACTTTGCCGTAGGCGAGTGGGTCATGCTGGGCGCGTATACGGGTTTTATCCTGGTCCGCTATTTCGGACATGACCCCATGATCTACTTGCCTCTCGTTTTTTTGATCTTTTGTGCCCTGGGTTGGGCCATCTACCCTCTCATTTATCGAGCGATAAGCGGAAAACGACACAACCCTGTGCTCATGGGGCTGGTTTTTACCTTTGGACTCTCCATTCTGGCCAAAGGCGGAGCCCTTTCGGTCTGGGGGTATCACATTCAATCCATCACCACCTGGTTATCAGGAAAGAGTTTAGCTCTTGGTCCTTTAACAATTCCAGCTCTCCGGTTTTCAGGGTTCCTGTTTGGGATTCTCATCACCCTCCTCCTTATGCTTTTCCTTTACAAAACAAGACTTGGAATTACCATTCGGGCTACAGCCCAAGACAGAGAAATGGCGAACCTCCTTGGGACGGACGTCAGAAAGGTAGGAGCTCTCGTATATAGTCTTTATGCCGGAGTAACAGGCATGTCAGGGATACTGATCGGAGCGCTCTTTTCCATCCATGCGGCTATGGGGGTTAAATACTGCACCCTGGCCTTCTTTGTCGTTGTCCTGGCAGGGATGGGATATGTCCCTGGCGTGATCATTGCCGGTCTTATCCTTGGCCTCCTTCAGTCTTTTGTAGGAGTCTATATTGGAGGACGTTATAACCTCGTGGCCCTCTTCATGGTCATGTATGGAGTCCTCCTCATCACACCGAAAGGCATCTTAAGGAGAGGCATTTGATGCCTTTGAAAAACGGACATACCCAACCTCACACATCGGCATCTTCCTGGGGATGGGCCCTGCTCGGCCTGGCTCTCCTCATCGCCTTTCTCCTTCCCTGGACCCTTTCTCCATTATGGATTCGGATTGCCACTGAAGTCATTATGTGGGCAGGATTGGCGCAGAGCTGGAACATAATCGGGGGATATACAGGCTACCTCAGCTTTGGACACGGAGCTTTCTTCGGTGTGGGAGCCTATATGACGGGGATAGTCATGTTGCATATGGGGTGGCCCTTTGCATTGGGGCTCCTAATTTCAGGAATTGCTGCGGCTCTCATGGCAGTCATCATCGGTTATCCCACACTCCGTTTGAGAGGAGCCTATTTTGCGATTGCCACATGGGCATTTGGAGAAATGATTCGTCAGATCGCTACGATCCTGGAAATCACCGGAGGCGCCTTCGGCATGCAGCTTCCCGCCTATTTGAACCTCCCTTTCTTCTATTACCTCTTTCTCCTCGTCACCGGTCTCACCTATTTAACCACTTATCTTTTGCTGGAACGCTCCCCTTTTGGTTATAAGCTGTTGGCTATTCGGGAACATGAGGAGGCGGCCGAGATGGTCGGCGTGGATACGGTCACAATCAAAATTAAGGCCTTTGCCCTGAGCGCCTTCTTCCCGGGAGTATTAGGTGGAATCTACGCCTACTGGGTCACCTATATCCACCCGGACAGCGTCCTGGGAGCGATTATTACCGACTTCATGGTGGTCATGGCCTTTTTGGGAGGGATAGGCTCTTTGTGGGGGCCATTTTTAGGCGCCGGTCTGATTCAACTCGTTAACCGCTATCTGTGGCTGGTCTGGGGGGAAGGAACGTTCTATCTGATCATTATTGGGGCGGCCATTTGTGCGGTCGTTCTTTTTATTCCCAGCGGAATCATTGGTCTGCTGGAATCGAGGATTTTTCTGCCCTGGGCCGCCTGGAAAGAAATTCGTAAAAAGGTGAAATGGTAGGAACCCATGCTGTTGCAAGTCCATGACTTGATAAAATCCTTTGGAGGGTTGGTGGCTGTCAACCAGCTCTCCCTGAAAGTGGAAAAAGGAACGATCCTTGGTATTATCGGCCCCAATGGGAGCGGTAAGACAACCTTCTTTAACCTCATCACCGGAATGCTGCCTTCAGATTCAGGAAAAGTGATTTTTAATGGACAGGAGATTACAAGGCTCCGACCTCACCGAATTGCCCGGCTTGGCGTCGGACGAACCTTTCAGATCCCTGCCCCTTTCAGCAAGATGACCGTTCTTGAAAATGTGATGGTCAGCGCCTTCCTCCACACCTCCTCGATGAAAAAGGCAAAAAGGAAAGCGGAGGAGGTTTTGCAAGAGGTAGGCCTCGATGAGAAAGCCGATTTTCAAGTTCTCAATGTCACTCTTGAAGATAGAAAACGGCTTGAATTGGCAAGGGCGATGGCCATCGAGCCTATTCTCCTTCTTCTTGATGAGGTGATGTCTGGGCTCACTCCGGTGGAAGTAAAATCCGCCATTCATCTGATCAAGCAGATGCATCGCCAGGGTTTAACCATCATTGTCGTTGAACACATCATGGATGTCATTCTCTCCCTTTGCGACCGTGTCGCTGTGCTGGATTATGGACGAAAGATCGCTGAAGATACTCCTCAAAAAATCGTAAACCATCCGGAAGTGATCCGGGCCTACTTAGGAGAACGCTATCGTGCTCGAGGTTAAGCAGATCTCCGTAAGCTATGGTCTTGCACCTGCATTATGGGAGGTTTCCCTTTCCGTTAAGGATGGAAATATCGTCGTCATAGTAGGATCAAATGGAGCCGGGAAGAGCACACTGATGAAGACTATATCAGGACTTATTCACCCCGGAGAAGGAACGATTGAATTCGATCAAAGGCGGATTGACCATCTTCCTCCCCACCAGATCGCCAGGATGGGTATCGCCCATGTGCCTGAAGGACGCCGTATCTTTCCCCATCTGACGGTGATCGAAAACCTGAAGATGGGGGTTTTACCTATCAAAGGCCAAAAACGGGCCCAAGAAATTTTAAACAATGTCTTTAACCTCTTTCCCATCCTTGCGGAACGGCAGCGCCAATTAGGAGGAACACTCTCCGGAGGACAGCAACAGATGTTGGCCGTCGGACGGGGTCTTATGTCCGATCCGAAAATCCTGCTTCTCGATGAACCCTCTCTGGGGCTTGCTCCCATCATTGTGGATATGGTCTTTGAAGTCGTCGCCCGGCTCAATAGCCAAGGACAGACCATTCTCCTCGTTGAACAGAACGCCTTTTTATCTCTTGAGGTAGCCCAATATGCCTATGTCCTTGAGGTGGGGAGAATCGTCCTCGAAGGAGAGGCTTCAAAACTGATTGACGACCCCCACATAAAAAAGGCTTATTTGGGGAAATAGAGTCTCAAGTAGAGATTGAGGTTCACTCGGGGGGAAAATATCGTATTACAGGGAGCTTTTATGTATGGGTTTTTTAACAAGATTTTAAGGCTTAACATAATATGACAAGAAGATCATAGGTGATGAATTGGTCAGAATTTTGATAGTGGCATAGGATAGATTTTTTTACTATCGAAGAGGGAAGAAAATGATTGACAAAACCGGTTATGACGAAAGTAAGCCCTTGGAAATGCACAACCTCCAATTCGATATTGCAGCGGAACACGTTAACCTGGAATCCTGGATACTCGAAAAGATCAAGAGACCAAGGAGAGAGTTTACAGTGATCTTTCCTATCCGATACGATGACGGTCGTGTTGAACACTTAACCGGATACCGTGTCCAGCATAATACCTTGCGAGGGCCCGCCAAAGGAGGTATTCGTTATCACCCCTGGGTAGACCTCGACGAGGTGAGGGCCTTAGCCGGATGGATGACCTGGAAATGTGCGGTGGTGAATATTCCTTTTGGCGGAGCCAAAGGCGGCGTAAAATGTGATCCATTAAAAATGTCCAAAGGAGAAATTGAAAGGATTACCAGACGTTATATTTGGGAGATATCGCCCATCATCGGTCCAGATTCGGATATTCTTGCGCCTGATATGGGTACGAATCCTCAGGTTATGGCCTGGATTGTAGATACTTATAGCGTCTTTAAAGGATATACCTGCTCAAGCATCGTAACGGGCAAACCTATTGAAATTGGGGGTTCATTAGGCAGGCTCAAGGCCACTTCAAGGGGAGCCATCTTTATTTTGAGGGAGGCAGCACAACTACTAGGCCTTGACTTGTCTCGTTTGAAGGTTGTGATTCAAGGTTTCGGAAACGTTGGTTATCACTTTGCCGAACTTATAAAAGAATTTGGGACAAGAGTAATAGCTGTATCAGATGTCAATGGAGGGATTCTAAACGAGAACGGACTGGATATAGCGAAGGTATTCGAGCACAGCCAGAAAACGGGTTCAGTGGTTCATTATTCGGAATCGACGGATATTAGTAACACAGAGCTTCTTGAATTACCCTGCGATGTCCTGGTCCCTGCGGCCATTGAAAGTCAGATTACGCGATCCAACGCTGGCAGCGTTAGGGCGAAAATAATCATTGAGGGCGCTAATGGTCCAACAAGCCCATATGCCGATGAAATTCTAGATGACAAAGGAATTTATGTCATTCCAGACATTTTGGCTAATGCGGGTGGTGTTACGGTATCCTATTTTGAGTGGGTGCAGAATGTTCAGAAACTCTTCTGGACAGAGGATGATGTGAACCAACGTCTTGATCATATCATGAAAAGGGCATTCAAGGAAGTGTATTCTCTTTCTAAAAAGGAAAAGGTGAATATGCGTACTGCAGCGTACATGCTGGCGATTGAAAGGGTGGGACGAGCCAAAGAGTTGAGGGGAATATTTCCATAAACCTTTTTGTGATTCTTACCCTTCTCTATGTGAAAGATGTTAAAATGAATTTTGTTAAGAGAATTTAACATAGGAGGGATATGAAAGGTTTCTTTAATAAAATGCTGAGGATCAATCTCACAACTAAAACTTCTAAAAGAAGACAAAGATTGGGGACGTTGCTCACAATCATCACAATTATTGAATTGACCGCCTCAGAAGTTCTTTCTCCTTATGGCCATCGCAATGGCTGAAGCCCCCACTCCCAATCTCCTCGCGATCTCAGCCATCGAGATTCCCATCTCTCGGCTCAAAAAATAAGCTATTTCCGCCCTCACCTTCGTGTTTTTCCAACTTAAGGGCTATGAAAGAAGTTGCACTTGGCTTAGGAAAAGAATGGCAGGGAGGGATGGTCATTTACCAGGGGAACCCCATTAAAAAGATGCAGAGCCAAACATTTGGGCCGTCCCATCGCGAAGAATATTTATTTAAGGAGAGATCATATGAAAGGCGTCTTTAATAAAATTCTGCGGATCAATCTCAAGGCAAAAACATTTCAAGAAGGACCTACCCCTGGTTCGGTTTATGAATCCTTCCTTGGCGGAAAGGGGTTAGGCATGTATCTTCTGGCGAGGAAAAATCTTCGGGGGATGGAGCCGCTCTCTCCGGATAATAAACTCATCTTCTGCACCGGGCCGATCACGAATACCCGAATCTATGGCTCCTTTTTCTTAATCCTCCTTGCTCCGAGACGATACTCCCCCGCTCCCCTCTTAGATATTCTCGGGGCTAACTTAAAGGATTGTTTTACAGAATTTTATATGATAATATTTTTTGGAAAGATCTCCTCATTTAATCAATCTGATGGAATTTGTAATTAAGGAGGTGTTTAAAATATGAATGATATTTCTCATTTGACACCGATAGAAATCCAAAGGGCAGGTTGGAACATATTGAAAAAACAGTTGGGACCTGTAGGGGCATTGAGATTTCTTTTGCAGTATGAAAAAGGAGAAGGCGATTACACAAAATTGAGGAGGAAAATGTTTAAATGCGAAACTGTGGACACATTAATCCATAAAATGAGGAAAGAACGAAAAATATAGCGAGGTCGATCGCCTGGATCAATAGGAATGGCTGGATTGACAAAAATAAGAGAAGGGATTAGAAGAGATATTGAATCTAAAGGGACAAAAATTGATGTCGCTTCGACTCGAAACTGAGAACCAGAGAATAGAGACTCAAGGGTGGAATGATGCGCAGGTTGTCGTTTGAAAAGCTTGAGATTTCGCCGGAACATAAGCAGGTATTGGAAAAAACCACTATCACGGAGAGCGGTCCTGGCACTATTCTAAATGATTTTCAGATTCTCCTGAATTACCTCAGAAAACAGGGGTTACCGGTTGCGGGTACACATCGGCTACCGAGAACGGTGTTAGGGGAGATCAATGCCCTTCTAAGCCATCCTATTCAACTTCGACTGAAGAGGCCCGAGCAGAAATCGTACCCGCATATTCAAGGATTATATCTGCTTTTACGGGCATCGGGACTGGCCTGTATCAAAGCAAAAGTCGTAGACTCGACTCTACGAGATAGAAAGCTCTTTCTTTCTATAGATGATAAGGCATACCAGGTGTGGGAAAGTCTGAATCCCACTGAGCGATACTGTGCGTTGCTGGAAAGCTGGTTGCTTCGGGGAAAGGAGGAGATAGTCGGCGAGCGCGGCGGAGGTCTGTTCTCAGTCCCCAATATCCTTCGAGGAGTGATGGACCTTATCAGGCGGACACCTGAAAAGGGGTTACGGGTTGAAGGAGATAAGAATGCCCAGTACCTGCTGAGGTATGTGCCGGGGTGGCATAACTTGGGCCTGATGGAACTGTTCGGCCTGATTTCTATAAAACCCGGTTCGCCCATCGAGGGCCAAGGATGGCAGATTGAGAGCATCGATCGCACAGCATTTGGCGATGCCCTGGTTGCTTTGCTTTGCGCGAAAGTCTTGTGGGAACCAAACCTTCTCTTCGAATCGGAAAAGGAAGGAAGGGTGCCGGTCGGTCTGCTTCAACCCATTCTTCAGCCTTATTTCCCGGAGTGGAAAAAGAATCTCTCCATTCCCGAGTGGGTTTTTCGAGAGGGAACATACGTCTTCAGGGTAACTTTAGGACGACTATGGTTTCGGATCGCTATCCCGGCAAGTCATACTCTGGAATGGCTAGCGTCCACGATTCTGACGGCCATCAAGTTTGATTCCGATCATCTCTACCATTTCGAGTATGAGAACCCTTGGGGGGCCATCGAGAGGATCAATCACGATTTCATAGACGAGGGGCCATGGGCAAGCGATGTCCGGGTGGGCGATGTGCCTCTTCGGGTCGGACAGAAGATGACTTACCTCTATGACTTTGGCGACAACTGGGAATTTGAGGTAACCCTGGAGCAGGTCGATCGTGCCGGAGATGTAAAAAAGCCGAACATTCTTGAGATGCACGGGAACCCACCCGAACAGTATCCAAACTGGGATGAATAATTACCCCCCCCTCATTAGAGACTGTGTCGTAATTACTAATTTGTCACCCTGAACTCGGTTTCGAGTCGTACCGACTTGTTTAGGGTCTCGTAAGTTGATGGAATGATTAGATGCCGAAACTAGTTCGGCATGACATTTTTTCAATTTCCCCTATTACGACACAGCCTCATTAGCCGAGATGAACGACACTTCTCGCTTGCGAGTCGCAACGACATTTTTGATTAGATTGAGAGACCTCTTCAAGGATTCGAACAGGGGTAAGATCTATCCCTGCATTCAGGATCTGGTTGAAAATGGACTCACGGTCGCGCGATTTTCTCCTGCTGATCCCATTCCAACTCGCCAAGATGTAACCCAGTACCTCGCGTCATGGTGCCGGCATGCAGGGCTAAGCCAGGAAGATTGCCTTGCCTGGTTGGTCGAATACTCCGTGGCCATGCTTTCGTCCATCTCGAGGACATCTCCGTCAGGAATTCGACATAGCACCAAATCGAACCTCAAGCATATCTACCGTGCGGATATTCCATTCATTTGTGAATGCGATGAGAATCCTTTCAGGGCGCATTGCAGCGCCAACTGCCCGGTATATGCCGACATGCAGGTCAAGCTCCTCGAGAGGAAGAGCAAAAAACCTGATATTGAACATGTGATTGAACGACCGGCGGAAATATTTGAAATGCAAAAACCCTCAGTCAGAGAGAGATACAAAAACCAATTTGAAGCGGCCCTGGAGGTTATCCGTAGCGAGATGGAAAAAGGAACGGAGAGGAAAGCGATTCTCGATCTTCTGATCGAGCGGGGATTCAAGACCCGAACAGGAAAGAGATGGACCTATTCCATTCTTGGAAATGAACAGAGTAGAATAAGGCAGGGTCCACTCGTAGAATCCCTGCCCGCCCGGCAGGCGGGGAGTCTACGACTTGAAAGATCCGCTGACAACATGACGAAAGAGTCGAAAGAAGGAAATTCTTAACAGGCGCAGTCACAGGTATCATCCGTAATTTTTTGCCTTAGGATTATACCAGGAGGCCCCAATCATTCAGAAGAAAGGAAAGAACAATGAAAGGCTTCTACAATAAGATTCTGCGGATCAATCTCAAAACCAAAACCTTTAAGGAAGAAACCATCCCGGATTCGGTTTATGAAACTTATCTGGGGGGAAAGGGACTTGGCACCTATCTTCTCATGAAGGAGAATCCTCCTGGAGTGGATCCGCTTTCTCCGGACAATAAGCTGATTTTCTGCACCGGACCGATCACCAATAGCCGGATCTATGGGTCCTGCCGGCATGGCGTCTTTACCAAATCTCCCCTGACCGGAATCTTCTCGGAATCTTATTCCGGCGGAAGAGCGGCGGAATCGATGAGCAGGACAGGTTATGATGCGTTTATATTTGAAGAAGCATCCGAAAGCCCAGTATGGGTTGAAGTCTCGGATCAAAATATAATCTTTCATGACGCAAAAGAACTCTGGGGGAAAGATACCTACTTTACCGAAGACGAAGTGCTGAAGAGAACCAACAAGAAAGGGGCTGGGGCTCTGGTCATTGGCCCAGCGGGTGAAAATCTGGTTAGATACGCGGTCATTGAAAATGATTACTGGCGATCCCTTGGAAGGACGGGCGTGGGCGCTGTGATGGGTTCAAAGAAGGTAAAGGCTATTGTCTTTCATGGAGAAAAGAAAAAAGAGGTTGCCTTTCCTGACCGGATCGAGCAGTTTGCCAAGGAAACTTTAGAGCGAGGGAAAGATAACCCTGGAGTCCAAAACTATAAAAGAATGGGAACTCCCATGCTGGTCGCTATAAACAATGCAGTCGGAGGGTTTCCGTCAAAATACTGGCATCTCGGGACGTTTGACGGGTGGGAGAAGATCAGTGCAGAAGCCCTTCTCGAACGCTGTCAGGTCAAACCCACTGCTTGCCTCCGCTGCTTTATCGCCTGTGGGAATCTGAGCGAAATCAGAGAGGGAAGGCATAAAGGTTTAAAAATCGAAGGGCCTGAATATGAGACGATCTATGCATTTGGGGGTCTCTGCATGGTTCATGAGATCGAGGAAATTGCCTATCTGAACGATATCTGCGACCGCCTTGGCATGGATACGATCTCTGCTGGAAGCCTCTGCGCCTTTGCCATGGAGGCCTCGGAGATGGGAAGAATAAGAGAAAAAATCTCCTGGGGCGATGTGGATAAGATTGCCCAACTTCTCCACGACATCTCATCCAGGAAAGGGATCGGAGCTGTTTTAGCAGAGGGGATCCGCCATGCGGCCAAGACCTGGGAGATGGAAGATGTCGCCATCCATGTGAAAGGTCTTGATCCTGCGGGTTACGAACCGAGAGTTCTGAAAGGGATGGGCCTCGCCAATGCCACCTCCGATCGGGGAGCCTGCCATTTGAGGGCGACATTCTACAAAGCAGAGCTCGCCGGAATGATCCCAATGGATCAGATGGAGGGAAAGGCAAAGCTCTTCCTCGAATTTGAAGACCGCTTCAATATCCACGACTCCCTTATCTTATGCAGATTTTATCGGGACCTCTATTGGGATTGGAGTTACCTTTCGACAATCGTCGAAATGACCACGGGTCTCAAATTGGATGAGGCAGGGTTGAGAAAGATTTCTTCCACGATTCAGAATGAGACGAGGAGGTTTAACCTCCGTGAGGGAATGAGCCCTGAGGATGACACCCTGCCGAAACGGTTTTTCGACGAACCCCTCGGCAAAGAAGGCAAGACGATCCAAAGGGAAGATCTTCAGAAGATGCTTCTGGATTATTATGCCCTGAGAGGCTGGAGCCTTGAGGGAATCCCGCATTAAAACAACTTGTTGAATATTCAGGCCGTATGGAAGAGATCTGGCAGAACGAAGAAATCGTTAAGAAATACCTCGTGGTTTAAAACTCCAAATCCCAAATCCCAAATTCCAAACCTAAATTTCCAAATTACCAAAAACGATCTTTTCACCCCATCACCCTACTACCCCATCTCCCCTTTCCTTATCTCCTCATCCCCCCATCTCCCCATCTCCTCATATCTTTATCACCCCATCCCCCTATTTCTTCGCCACCATCTCCCACTTTACAAAGAACCAATATATTGATAATGAATAGAGGCATGAAAATCCTCCCCCTCAAAATATCCTTCCTCATCATGGGGGCAAGCGGCATCGTTGCCCAGATCGTCCTCCTGCGGGAACTCCTCATCTCTTTCCTTGGCAATGAACTCACACTCGGCATCATCCTGGCTAACTGGCTGATCCTGGAGGCCATCGGTTCTTTTATCATCGGCAAATCGGTGGAAAAGGTTGAAAAGAAAATGGAGGTCTATGTCTTTCTCCAGATCTTCTTTTCGGTTGCCCTCCCCTTTTCCATCTATCTCTGCCGGATATTTAAAAACATCCTTCTCACCACTCCGGGAGAAGGGCTTGGATTTGTCCCTATCTTCTATTCTTCTTTTCTCATCCTGCTTCCTGTCTCCATCTCCCATGGCGCACTCTTCACCTGTTGATTACAACGTTGTTTTGAGAGAGTTTTAAGGTTTTATTCTGACCGAAGGCAGTAGGTAAGAAAGGCTTTTTAACAAAACGTTTTTGCGGTTTGAGGAGTTTTTGATCGGACTGAAGTAACCA
>Ga0209835_1000736_pt1 | contig 20140 bp, 8 predicted proteins | sample LakKivwa52mmetaG_FD_184138 | JGI IMG/M metagenome (GOLD analysis project Ga0209835, IMG submission 184138) | Anoxic lake water microbial communities from Lake Kivu, Rwanda to study Microbial Dark Matter (Phase II) - Lake Kivu water 52m metaG... | ecosystem: Environmental > Aquatic > Freshwater >...
GCACAAACTGAACATAGATGATAAAAAAGGAGTAATGCCATGAAACGTCTATTACTTTTACTGGTAACTCTTGCACTTGTAGGCATATCTTTTGCCGGTATCGATGATTTCTATACTTTCAATGCGACCACCGGAACCTATAATGCAATTACCGGAACTTCAATCCCTTCAATTCATTCCGATGATGCCCTCTCCGATGCCATAGATATTGGTTTCAGCTTTCCCTATGGTGACTTTGCCTATACTCAGGTGAAGGTCTCATCCAATGGATGGGTTGGTTTGGGAGCCACCCACACCTCCAGCAATCTTTCCAATATGTTGAATTCTACCACTTACCAACCGGTAGTGGCTCCGCTCTGGGATGACCTCAGTTTGTCCACCGGAACTGCATCCTATCTTATGAGTGGAACTGCTCCGGCCCGGGTTTTCACGATTCAATATGCAGATACCCAATGGAATTATTATGCCGGGAATGCTTATAACTTTCAGGTGAAACTCTATGAGAATGGAAAAATTGAACTGGTTTATGGCAGCTTTACAGGTGCCCCTGCCAACGCTTCCGCCTCGATTGGGATAAACATGAGCCCGGGTGGAAACGGCTGGTTCTATAGCGTTACACCCGGTCCACCCGCCACAGTATCCATGACAGTGGAAAATACTGCAATTTCGGTGTTTCCGGCCAATGGCACGATCTATGAATTCAATCCGGCTGTTGCAGCCGAGCATGATCTGATGGCGCTTTCAATCACTGGCAATACAACCCCATCTGTCAACTCTGCCACCAATTATACGGTGACCGTCCGCAACCGGGGAACAGCCACTCAAAGCACCTATCAGGTTCAGATGGTGAACGCAGCCGGAACCGTGCTGGCGCAGGTTGCCGGACAAACCATCCAGCCCAATCAGGTGATTGAATTCACAATACCCTGGACTCCGACGGTTGAGGGTCCGGTTGTCCTGAGGGGAAAGACATTGTTAACCGGTGATCAAAACCCGGCCAATGACCTCTCTCAACCCTTGAGTATTACCGTTATGCCAGCCGGTGTGGTGGTTATGACCATTGGAGCCGGGGATCAGCTTGGTAACTGCCCGATTGATATGTTCTGGATGAATTCGCTGTTTGAGACGCTGTATTATCCCCAGGAGATCGGGATGTTTGGAAACATTTCGGCCATAACATTTTACAACAATTTCACTACAAACCTGCCAAATAAGCCAACCAAGATCTGGCTGGGAACCACCCAGCAGGAAAACCTGCAGGCTGGTTGGATTCCATCAACCCAGTTGACACTTGTCTATGATGGCAATGTTAACTATCCATCTGGGGCAAACTCCATTATGATACCGCTGCAGACGGTCTATACCTACACCGGAGGCAACCTTGTCCTGATGGCCAATCGCCCGATGGATACGCAGTATTTCAGTTCGGCCGACCGCTTCCTGGCACAAACCGTTGGTGCCAACCGCAGCCGGGAAGTCCATGCTGACGGAACTCAATATGATCCTACCAACCCTCCAGCCACAGCAACGATTTCGGGTCAGTTTCCAAAAACGTCTTTGCACATGACACCTTTGGGAACGGATCCCATTGCCATGGTCAATCCCAGCCAGTGGAACGTTGGGACTGTGCTGATGAACACCACGCACAACCGCTCCTTTGCAGTGATGAATGGCGGGGGTGGAACCCTGACTGTAAACAGTGTTACCATTTCCGGTTCGCCATTTTTCACACTGCCAAACCTGCCTGCCCTTCCGGTTAACCTGACAACCGGACAGAGCTATAACTTCACTGCAAACTATGCTCCCACCACTGCCGGAACGCATACTGCCACAATCACAGTGACGGATAACCTGACCCGGCAGACCTATAATATCCCCTTGACGGCCACCTGTCTCGATCCAACGATTTATACCCTGCCACATGTCCAGAACTTTGATCTGGTCACGGCTCCGGCACTTCCGGTGGATTGGACCAGTATCGTTACGACCACTTCGACCGGATATATCAGAAGCACGACAAATAATCCGGTCTCTGCGCCAAATTGCATTGAGATGTATAATGTCGCCGATATGAATTCCACCATGCTCTTGATTGCACCTCCCTATGCCAATGACCTCACGGTCAATACATCCCGCGTCAATTTCCGGGGTAGGGGCAGTACTGCCACTACGACTGTTGTGGTTGGCTTTATGACCAGTTCTCAGGATGCGGCAACCTTCACACCAATTCAGACTGTGACTTTGACCACGACCTGGGCGGAATATGTGGTTTCCTTTGCCAGCTATCCCGGAACGGGAAGGTATCTTACTTTCAAGCATGGCAATAACTCAACCTATCAGACGGTCTATCTCGATAATGTCATGATCGAGCTGATCCCTCAAAACGACCTGGCAGCACTCTCGGTGGTGGGAAATACGACGCCATCGGCAAACTCCCAGGTGTTTTATACCGTCACGGTCTATAACTGGGGTTCCAATCCCCAGACGACCTATCAGGTCAAGCTCTTCAATGCCAACAATGTAGAACTCGCTTCCGTGCCTGGTACCATCGTTGCTTCTGGCGAAGCAGTTCAGATCCAGGTACCATGGACACCCACCGTGGAAGGTCCGGCCTCAATTTATGGCAAGGTGGTTTTGACGGGAGACCAGAACCCGCTGAATGATGCCTGTCCACCCCTGCCTATTACAGTCATGCCGGCAGGTATGATGGTCATCACAGTTGGAAGCGGGAATGAACAATCCCGGGTTCCGGTTGATATGTATTGGATGAACTCGCTCTTCGAGACGCTCTATTATCCGCAGGAAATAGGGGTCTTTGGAACTATTACAGCGCTGTCCTTCTATAATAACTTTGTTACCAACCTGCCGAATAAGCCTACTAAGATCTGGTTGGGCTCCACTCAGCAGGAAAACCTGAGCGCAGGCTGGATCCCCTCGACCCAGCTTACCCTTGTCTTCGATGGCAATGTGAACTATCCTTCCGGACAAAACACCATCACCATACCGCTGCAGACACCCTATCCCTTCACAGGGGGAAACCTGGTGATGATGGTCAACCGTCCTATGGATACAACCTATTTCTCCTCCATGGATAACTTCTATGCCCAGACGGTTGGAACTGACCGCGCTTTGAGGGTTCAGGCAGATGGAACTCAGTATGACCCTGCCAATCCTCCTGCCGGAATGACACCCACTGGTCAGTTCCCCAAGACCACTTTCCACATGACCCCATTGGGTGATGATCCGATCTTTATGATCAACCCCACCAGCCGGAACTTTGGGACGGTGCTGCTCGATACAGTGCACAACCAGAACTTCACGGTCATGAATGTGGGTGGTGGTGCACTGACAGTAAACACTGTCTCTGTTGCCGGTTCTCCCTTTATGACCCTGCTCAATCTGCCCACTTTGCCGATAAACCTGAACACAGGCCAGAGCTTTGTCTTCCAGGCAAGGTATAATCCCACGGCTGTCGGCAACCATACTGCAACGATCACGATCACAGATAACATGGCAGAGGAATTGCGCAGCAGCGGACGTTCCCGTCAAACTCATACGGTTGCTTTGACTGGTAACTGTGTGGATCCCACCATCACGGAACTTCCCTATCTGCAAACATTTGATACTGTAACTGCACCTGCTATTCCGGTGCAGTGGAGTTCAATCCGGCAGACAACATCCACAGGAACGATAGTTACAAACACTGCCAATCCATACACGGCTCCGAACTCGGTCGCCATGAGCAATGTAGGAGATGCTGCAGCCACAATGCTGCTGATCTCACCCCCTTATGCCACAACTATTGCAACCAATACCACCCGTGCCAAGTTCTATGCCAGGAGTTCATCTGCGAACTTCCAATTGCAGGTGGGTGTTATGACCAATTCCCAGGATGCAGCGACCTTCCAGATGATCCAGACGCTTGATCTGACCACCACCTGGACGGAATACGTTGTTACCTTTGGTGCCTATCAGGGAACCGGACGCTATATCGCCTTCAAGCATGGCTTGGGCGGAACCTATCGCAATATCTTTATAGACAACGTTATGCTGGAAGTGATTCCGCAGAACGATCTGGCTGCTCTTTCGGTATCCGGAAACGTGACTCCCACAGTTGGAATGGCCTCCACCTATACTGTCAACGTCTTTAACTGGGGTTCCAATCCACAAACCAACTACCTGGTAAAGCTATTCAAACAAGGCGATGTCGAAGTTGCCAGCGTGGCCGGTACCAACATCAATCCTGGCCAGACCCTGCCGGTTCAGCTCGGCTGGACACCAGACCAGGAGGGAACCTACTTCATCTATGGCAAGGTCGTCCTCACCGGAGATCAGAATAATCTGAACGACAACTCGCCGAACTTCACGGTATCTGTCCAACCCCCAGGCCTGGTTGCCCTTACAATTGGAACTGGAGATCAGACCGGACGCCTTCCGCTGGACATGTATTATATGAACTCGCTCTATGAGTGCCTTTACTTCCCTGCCGAGCTCAGTAATACCCTGGGTGTGATCTATGGAATCGGTTTCTATAACAGCTTCGTTACCGATCTGCAAAACATGCCCACCAAGATCTGGCTCGGAACCACAACCCAAACCGATCTTTCCGCTGGCTGGATACCCTCTACTGCCATGACCCTTGTCTTTGATGGCAATGTGAACTATTCATCCGGAGAGAACCTGATCCACATACCCCTCCAGAGCCAGTTCTTCTATCTGAACGGGGAAAACATTGTGATGATGGTCAACCGGCCAATGGATACCCAGTATTACAGCTCTCAGGATGTGTTCAAAACCCAGACAGTAGGAACTAATCGTGCTATGAACAATTATGCCGACGGCACAGCATTTGATCCTGCCAATCCGGATTTTGGAACCGTGATGGGAATGTTCCCCAAGACCACATTCTACATCATCCCCGGAGGAGTTGGACATCTGAACGGCACCGTCTTAGGTGTAAACAACCAGCCTCTTGAGGGTGTAAACATCCAGTTTACTACAGGTGGTTATAATACTACCACCAATGCCCAGGGACAGTATAACATCCAGAATATCATTGATGACACCTATGAAGTGACCTTCTCCCATTATGGCTATATCAATCATACCCAGGATGTTGTCATTCCGGAAGATACAACCGTTACCCTGGATTTGACCCTGCAGCAAATGCCCCAGGTGACTGTTAGCGGAACCATCATTGCCTCCGATACAGGTGCCGGAATTCCCGGAGCCGGGATCTACCTTGCCGGTTATGATAACTACAGCGTGAGCACCAATGCCCAGGGACAGTTCACCATCCCCAACGTCTATGCCAACTTCTCATATAACTACACCATAGTTGCTGCTGGCTATCAGAATGCCGGTGGAACCATCGATGTCGGTGCTACAAACTATAGCATGGGCACCATTCAGCTCAACGAGGTTGCCTATGCTCCCCGCCAGGTGCATGCCACCATCAATGACGCAAATACACAAGTCCTGGTTGAATGGGAACCACCGGATCCCACAGCTCTTGATTTTGAAGAGGGCTTTGAGGACGATCTCTTCCCGCCCGAAAACTGGAGCCAGGATATTACAAACACTGGCCCCGCCAATACTTTGGGTGTCTATCCCACCTGGTGCCGCATTGGATCCATCACCATTTCCGGTGTTCCCACGGGTCCTCATGACGGAAACTGGCAAGCAGGTATCTGGTGGAGCTATGAACACCAGGATGAATGGCTGCTGACCCCTCAGTTCAACTGTCCTCCTGCAGCTTATCTGCGCTTCTGGTCACACGTCTTCCTCGGTTCTGAGAATGAGGATCATTATGCTGTCAAGATCTCTGTCGATCAGGGAAACACCTGGACAGAGCTTTGGGATGCAAGTGCTCAGACCGGTGGCTGGAATTCTTATGCAGCCCCGATCACGATCGACCTTGCCATGTACGAAGGGCTTCAGGTCACTCTGGCCTGGCATGCCTATGACGGACCCGGTAATGATGGTCTCTGGTATGTCTGGTTCATCGACGATGTTTATGTCGGTAACGAAATTACTGCTGTCACCTTTGGCCGCAGCGAGATGGTCTATCGCTCCAAAGCAGGGAATGATCCTGTCTATAGTCCTTTTGCTCCTATCACCCAATCCCGGGCTATGGAAAGGAGCATCGTTACCCGTGAAGCCTATCTGCAACCCGCTCCTCAGGTTACCAGAAACAATCCCAGATCCCTGGTCGGCTACAATGTCTATCGCCTTCCGGCCGGACAGGAAGCCAATGAACCGGTTTGGACGATGCTGAATACACAACCCATCACAGAGATTGAATACACTGATCTCGGATGGAATGCCCTTCCAAATGGAAACTACCGCTGGGCAATCAGAGCAGTCTATACCTCAAACGTCCTTTCTGTTGCCTCCTTCTCCAATGCCCTGGTCAAGGAAACCATCTCAGGAATGATCGCAGGTGTGATCCGTACTGTTACAAACCAGGCCATTCCAGGCGCAACTGTAACAGCCGGAACTGCCACTGCCACAACCAATAATGCCGGTGCTTACAGTATCATAATTCCGATCGGAACCTATACTGTCACTGCTTCAAAACAGGGCTACGTTACCCAAACCCAGAATGATGTTCAGGTCTATGCCAACCAGACCACGACTGTGAACTTCAATCTGGTAGCTGGTTCTGGAAATGAGGAAGATCTGATCCCGGTCACCGCAACAGAACTCACAGGAAACTTCCCCAATCCCTTCAATCCTGAAACCACGATCTCCTACGCTATCAAGGATAGAAGCCAGGTCCAAATCGGGATCTATAACCTGAAAGGACAGCTCGTCCGCAGCCTGGTCAATGCCGACCACAGTCCCGGACGCTATCGCATCGTCTGGAATGGTAAGGACGAAAGTGGTGCCAGTGTTGGCAGTGGTGTCTATTTCTATCGCATGAATGCCGGCAGCTACAGCGCAACCCGCAAGATGCTGCTGATGGAATAATCTGAACCAATATATTGATAATCAAGGGGATGGACTTTGTTTCATCCCCTTTTTACCATTGTGAAATCAGCAGGATGAAAACCGGAAAGATCATCAGCATCCAGTGCCAGTGCGGAAAACTGCTCTTCCGATACTTCAAAGCTGGCAAAGGACGTCTGATCAAGTGCTTCGTCAACCGCCTGAGTGAGGACTATGTAGGCCTGAAAGGCCTGTCCACCTATTCCAAGCCAGCATGCCCGGATTGCGGAAGAGAACTTGGCATCATCATGATGATCCGGGGAGAGCCGGCACTCAAGATCAATCATGGATCCATCAAGACATAGTACTTGCTTGCCTATAGTTCGATCTCGTCCTGGAACATTGTCAATTTCTTAATATCCGGTTTTTTATATGGGTCGATGGTTGTCTGTGGAAGGATTACCGGGATGGGGTTTTGGAATAGTTGTCCGGCAGTGATGATTTGAATGCGGGGAATACTTAGTGCCAAACTGACCTTTGAGATATGATATTCGAAAGTGCCTGCCTTGGCTGCTTCTTCGATCATGCCCTTAGTTGGCTCTGCAAGAGTTATCAGGATGCCAAAATCCGCATTCTGGCTTTCGAGGGTGCCTTTCAGTTCTCTGACCATTGCCGGATTGATGCTTTTTCCACTCTTGACAGAAATTATCCCCTTGCCTAACATATCTTTTCGGGATACGTCAATATAGTTAATGATGCCATCCACTCCCTTATCTCCACTTTTTACTGTGGGAGTTGCATTTAGCTGGCTAACAGCCCAGACCTCAAACTGGAAGGGAGCGGTTTCTGCCAGTTTTGATGCCGAATGCAGGTCTTTGGGAGTGCCTTTGATCTGGAAATCATTGTTTTCAGTTATCTTGTTTTTTTCGAAACGCTTTTTTATGACATCTATAGAAAGATAGGTTATATCAATCCCGATCCATTTGCGATTCAGCCGTTCGGCAACAGCGACAGCGGTTCCACAGCCGCAGAAGGGATCAAGGACAACGTCACCTTCGTTGCTGCTGGCCTGAATTATGCGTTCTAAAAGAGGCTCGGGTTTTTGGGTTGGATAGCCCATTCTTTCTTTGGCTTGTGAATTGATGGGAGGAATGTCATCCCAAAGACACTGAAGCGATACTCCTTTATTTTCATCAAGATATCTCTTCAACCTGATCCCATTTTTATTTGTAAAATGCAGTTTATTCGCTGCATCTAACTTCTTCATTGTTTCCAATGGAACTCGCCATAGGGAAGAACATCCTCTGTATTCATATTGATAGCCCCCTCCAGATAATCCTTTTGCTGTTAAATTGTCGTCAGTCCAAGTACGACCATCAGGATCCTTATGCTTAAATCTTGAAATATATTTAGCATCGTGAGAAACATACTGCGGATTCCACCTGTAGTAACCATCTTGTTTTACATAAAACAGAACAATATCTACATTAGCTCCATACCTTCTCGGGTCGTTATGTGCAAATGTTCTTTTCCAGGTGATTTCGTTTTTAAAGTTCCTTGCATCAAACACTGCATCCATCAATATCTTCAGGTAATGGCTTGCAGTTGGATCACAGTGCAGGTAAATGCTTCCAGATGCTTTGAGTAATCTCTTCATTTCCAGAAGGCGAGGTGCCATCATGCAGAGATAAGCCATCAGGGAGCAAGTGTCCAGGTAGCTGCGCATGGCCTTCATCAGATCAATCAGCTTTTGGGGAGGAGGGTTACTGGTGATCGTGCCTGAGATCAAGCCAAGATACTCACGTTCGGCTTCAATGCCCCAGTTCCAGGTATCCTCAAAGGTCTTGATCTGTGATGTTGCACCTTTGACCCCACCGGTTTCGGGACGGAAGATAATATTATAATTCTTACCACTCTGAAAAGGAGGGTCAAGATAGATCAGATCGACCGATTCATCCTTGAGGTTTTCCCTCATAATTTCAAGGTTATCGCCATAATATAGTGTATTCAAAATATATCATCTCCTGTCTTGATTACTTAAGCACGGAAATCTCGATATTTCCTATTACCAATTCTGTCAACTCAAATCTTTCCTGCTTTGTTTGATGGCCAACTTGATCTCAGAGCAAGAACTCAGATGGAAATGGAAAGCTGGATAAAAGAAGCTCAAAACCCAAAAGAGCAATTGAACAGCCCCAGGAACCATCTGCCATGAAACAAAGTTTATAAATGGAATATTTTATGCATCACAAAATATATGGCTGGAATAATCTGACTAAATCCAGCCAAAGGAGATGGATATGAAACACTTTCTTCTTGTTTTGGCAGTGCTTCTCAGCTGCCTGGTTTTGAATGGGAATCCAATATCTGTTATGTATGTTTCCAGGCTTTGGTTCGACATCAATGGCGATTTCTGGATTCATATTGGCCCGGACTATGACATTCCCTTTGATGTTCACACCACGCAAGTCCACACCGGCAGTGGAGTTTATGATTTTCCTGCTACCTACGAACAACCCGCTCAGCAGTATTTCTCCATCAATCTTTCTGAAGTTATTCCCGGCTTCACGATCGATCCGGTTAGTGATTTCTTCTTTCTGGACACAGAGCCCTGGGGCCAGCTAACTTGGGGAAATCTGGATGACTACTCGGTAAATGTGCATCCTCTCTCCTCAGGACAATCCGCTGTGCATGTCCGGGTTCCATGGATCACACCCGAGGGGCCACAACATATTGAGACCTGGGTAAAGGACTCTGAGGTTAACACGGCAGAGCTCTTCAATACCGATGCCCGTTGCACCATCAATCTGCATCTGAGATATGAAAATGGCGATCCGGTAATTAACTATCCCGTCTATTTCTATCCAGACCCCCCTAATTATGTTTATCAGAGTGCAGTCTCGGATGCAAACGGAGATATCAGCCATTCTTCTTATGCCATGCGTCAGCGTGTTACTGTCCTCGGAAGTTCCGGTACCCCTTTGCTTGAGCAACTTATCTTCTGCGAACCAGGCGAGACATACAATTTCGCTGACTTTTTCCCAAATACCAGTGCAGAGGATGAATTTGTTCCTCCCGCTTTGGCAAGAATGATTGTCTTCCCAAATGTGCTAAACCGCTTAAGTGGCAATACCATCCACCTGCAACTGGATGAAGAACCAAAGCTGAAACAGGCCTCCGTGATAGAACTCTATGACCTCAAGGGACGCCAGCTTGCCAACCGGGAAATCAAGGCCGGAGAGGAACTTAGCTGGCAACTTCCGGAACTTGGCAGCGGAATCTATTTTCTGCGTCTCAAAACCGCCGACCGGGAATTGGGAACGGCGAAGCTGACCATTATCAGGTGAACCGGACTTGAGATCAATCCTGCTTTTTCTGTTAATTCTTTTGCCCTTGCTGGTTTTTGCAAAGGGAGGCCTTGTCTTCGAAGGCGAGATGCTGTCCTTTTCCCTCACCCGCAGCAAAGTTCCGGGTGAACTGCTTTGGGACCTCGATGGCAGTTATTATTTCAGCAATCCTTATCCGGAACCGGTTTCTGCCAACATCGCTTTTCCGGTTCCATCCTCTGATAGTGTCTCGGTCGCAGAGCTTCAGGATCTCTCCCTCCAGGAACCTCCGGATAGCAGTTCTGTAAGCCTTTTGTCGAGTTCCGATAGTGGCTTTGCTTTTACTTTGACGGTACCCGCAAAGGAATTCATCAATCTGCGCCTGCGTTATAGACAGGTATTAACTGGTAAAGAGGTGACATATATCCTCACAACAGCCAATGCCTGGGGAAGAAAACTGCCCTATAGCGGAATTTCATTGTATCTGGAAGAAGGGCTTGAGCTTAGCGAGCTTCCATTTGAGGATGCCCGGTCTTTTGAAGGGTTGATAGGTACATCCTATCTCTGGGATATGGTGGATTTTGCCCCGGAAAAGGAGTTTGTGGTCAGAATTAAATAGCGTGTTGCTTTGACTCTTACAGTCATGGCGTTGCTCTCGCTTTATCATGGCGTTGTCATTGCGTAGAAATCTACGCAATGACAACGCCATGATAAAGCGAAGTTAACGCCATAATTGTAAGTGGGGAAAAACCAGGAAAAAATACCTTAACCTGATCTTAAACACAAATGGTGTCCTGCCCTCCAAGCGACACCATTGTTTGCCCCAAGCCCCAAGAGCTTTATTTCATCATAATTGCTTTGCGGACAAAACTCTCTTTTCCGGCCTGCATCCTGATGAAATAGATACCGGAGGATATTCCGCTACCGTGGTTATCTTTGCCGTCCCAAAGCTGAGACCAGTTTCCGGCAGCCAGTCCATCTGGCCAGTCGCTATCATCGAGGATGGGATGGATGTCCAGCACGGAATAATACTCGGCATGAGGTTGACGGGCGAATAAGATATTTGCAGGGTAATTGCTCTCCGGTTGAACCAGTCCATGCCAGAGTTATCGATTGTGTCGTTGTCCCGGTTATGCGGAAATTGCTTACATGGTTGGATGGTTCAGGGTAATTTGTTACATACAATTCAGGGCCAAGCAGAGAATCTATGTAAAGCGAGTGCGCTCCAATGGTAGTGTAATGGATGGCAACATACTTTGTGCCGATCGGAAGGTCGTTTTTGACGAATTGTCTCCAGGTATCGGAATCGGCATCCTCAACTTCCGGACCCCAGGTGAAATCGGCTATCTCTTTGCCAGTGGAAGACCAGCCAAGCCGAAAGCTGGCTTTCCGTCAAGTTCAATTTCAACAATTAGAGTGCTGCCTGAAGTCTTAGCCACCATGTAACTTGTTGGTAGCAGGTAGAATGTCTTAGTTTACTGAACTCCGGTGGCTTGCTGTAATCACTATTATTCATTGACAGATATCAGCACCCTTTTTTTAAGGAAAACATGTGAAATTATGGGTTTTACTAAAGAGGCAACATGAGAAACATCCGGATCCACAGCTTTCGGGAAGACATCTTAAAGGTCTCCCTGACTTATATTTGTGATGGTACAGCACTGATCTATCCCAGCCGTGAGGCAGCAAAAACTGCCCGGAAGGCATATCAGTCGGATTGGAAACTTGAGCGGGTTGGTTTTTATAGCATTGAGGAACTGGGAGAAAGCATGCTGGCAGAGGGCAAACCGCTGCTGGCAGATGACAAACGGGTGCTGTGTCTGTATTTATCACTATCCCAGGAGGATAAGGACTATTTTCATTTGAATGGATATAAGGGCTGTGTTTCCTGGGCTGCCAGTTTCTTTGATCTCTTTGAAGAGATGGCGGAAGAGCAGGTTCCGATTTCCCGGATCAGCAAACTGAATGAGGAGGGGTTGCTTTATTTGCAGGTTTGGCAGGAGGAGTTCTGGCAGCGCATATTGGAAATCAGAAAGCGTTTTCGCTCCCAAGCAGAAGAACTTGGCTTTTCCGACAAAATCTTCCTTTCCGGAGAAAGCATTGACCACAATCCCTTCCAGTATCAGCGCTATGTCTTTGTCAATCAGTTCTATTACAGTGCATTGGAGAAGCAGATGATCTCATCGCTTGAGGCCTCCGGAGCCGACGTAATCATCCTCTTTCAGGGTGAAGGTGAATGGTTCGATCCCGATGGACTTCGCATCCGGACTATTGATTTTGACAGGATCATGCAGGAGAGGAATTTTTGTAACAGGCAGATCACCATCCACCAGAGCAAAACAATGGATGGGATGATTTTGGATTTTCTGCGGAACTACAGTCAACTGGCAGTGGAAGCAGAACAGCCGGGCAAAGATGAGCCAGGCATCAGAAGAGCTTTGATCGATCATAAGTTCTTCCAGCAGCCCTACCGCATCTTCTTTGACGGGAGTGATTTTGCTCTTCCGGAGCGGGAACCTGTCACCTCCCAGCCCCTATATCAGTTTTTACATATTCTGACTGTGCATCTGGAGGCAGTGATCCCGGCCGAGGGAATTCTCTATCTTCCGCTGCACCATTTGCTTTCCGCTTGTGCGGATGACTGGTTTGTGGAATATTTCTCCCTTGAGGAGTGCTCCCCTTCTGTGATCCGGGATCAGTTGTTTGTGTTGATGGAAAATAGTTATCTCTATGTGGATTCTACGCTTATGCTGTTTGATGAAATCCGGCATCGGGAGGATTTTGCCGATCTGAAGGCATGGCTGGGTCATTATTTTGCCCTGCTGTTGAAGTGCAGCGGAATTGGATCATTGAAAGAGCTTTGCGGGTTGTTTGACCAAAATGGAAGTGGCTTGGAAGCATCCTCTATTGCTACCGGCCGGCTTTTGGGCAATGGCTTTGACCAGAAACGCTTTTATACTGATTTCTATGGCCGGCTGGCAAATCTGGCTGCCATCGAGGAACTGGGAATAGTGAGTTGCTGGGAAGATATCTTTCCAGCCAAGGCCAAAGAGCAGAGAGCAGAGAGGGGAGAGCAGAGAGGGGAGAGCCTTTCAGCAAAGGCGGCTGGTCTGTTTCGGCTTTGTTTGCAAGCCATCAAAAACATCCAGCTGAGGCAGGATTGCGAACGGGACGGGAGGCCAGTCTATCAAATAAGCAATCTTCTGGATAGCCGGGATCTGAGCTATGATGAGATTTGCTTCCTTTCACTGATAGAAGGAGAACTTCCGGGAAGGATGCGTCCCGTCTGGCTCTTTAATGAAACCCAGAAACAGAAACTGGGTTTGAAACACCGGGATATAATCCGCAACTGGGAACGGTATTATTTCTTCCGTCTGCTGCTATGTTCTGGGAAGGCAGATCTTTATACCTACAGGGATGTGGAAAAAGAGATCGAGCCGAGTTCTTTTCTTGGTGAGATAATGTCCTATGCCCGAAATGGGTGGTTAAATGTTTGCAACACAGATATATCAGCTCCTGATATTCCTGTCTCGTTGTTGTTTGGAAGGAGGGATATCCCTAAGATGCTGGCGCTTCCCGGCCTGGCTGATCCCAACATCTGCGGCATTCAAAAGAAAGGGACAGCAGATAGCACTGCAAAGTCATACCAGACCCAGAACGGGAATCCAGAAGAACCGACAGATAAGACACAAGACAAAACAGGGCAGTCATTCCCGACCCCGATCGGGAATCCAGAAGAACCATGGCGCTTCTTTGCCCTGCCTTTCTCACTGGAAGAAGACTTCCCCCCTGATCCGGAAACAGGTAAAAGGGCATTCAATATCACTCATTACAATCTCGAGACCTTTCTGAGCAATCCATTCATCTGGTATCTGAGCCGGCACTGCGATATCTCGCCCCGGCCATATAATGAGGCAGAAGCCATCTCCCGCAAGTTCTTTGGAGATATTCTGCACAGCTTCATCTCCAGGATCTTTCAGCTCTATCTGGAAAAGCACCGGGATCGGATTGTCAAAGATTCTGAGCTGCTTTTGGAACCAAACCTGAAGGACATTTTCTTTAAGCTCTTGCAAACCCGGGAAATGAAGTATAAGATACCCCGTAATTATAATCGCACCTTCCTTTTTGAGATCATGGCGGATGGATTGGTGGACTGTGTGCGCTGGTTTTTCTCGCGCTGCCTTCCTGAACTTTTAAAGGGGATCAAAACACCAGTGAATATTTTGCCGGAACAGATGACCCAGCGTCCGGAGGAAAAGAACTTCAAAGAACTCATTGCAGCCAGCGAGAATGCTTTTGGCCTGCCGGTCAAGATCAAAGGCAGGATCGACCTCCGGCTTGAGACAGATGCCATGGCCTTCCTGATCGACTTCAAAACCGGAAAGGGCAATCTCTCAAACAAACCGGAACAGCTTATCCTCTATGAGTATTTTTACTATTTGCTGGATGGGAAATATCCGGAACTGATGCACACACTGGACTCCCGCTATTGCAAGATACTGGAACAGGAATACCCTCCCATGAATATCACTCAGGAAAAGCGCAACGCCTTCCTGGAAAAGATCATGGACCGCATCCGGGATGTGAAGGAATTTGGCTACCTAATACCACGTAAAGCAACTGACCGCAAGAACTTTGCCGAGATCACGAGAAGCGACCTCTGTCCGCTTGCTCTGATGCCGGTTGCAGCAGAGATGGATGATGAAAGCTATGACGAGGAGGAGGAACTATGAACACCCTATTTGCCAAAAAGATAACTGCCAGTGCCGGAACCGGAAAAACCTACCGGCTCTCACTGGAATATATCTGCCTGCTGCTGGATCACTTCCGGCATCCGGACTTCCGGCTGGATAATATTCTGGTGCTTACATTTACCCGCAAAGCGACATCCGAAATCCGGCAACGCATCCTGGAGCATATTGCGCTGATATGTGATGCTGGGGTTGATTCAGTGGATTCCCGATCGGGGTCGGGAATGACGAAGGATTCAGTGGATTCCCGATCGGGGTCGGGAATGACGGAGGATTCAGTGGATTCCCGATCGGGGTCGGGAATGACGAAGCAAAGAGAAGATCTGATCTCTACTTTGACCAAGCTCAGAGGCAGGGAATTCTCCGATAACGACTTGGAACTGCTTTCCCAGGCTTTGCTCCAGCTAACTTTTGATAAACAGCAACTGCAGGTGATGACGATTGACTCCTATATCAGTTCTATCTTCAGAAATCTGGTGCGTCCGGTGCGCTGTATCGATGACTTCGAAATCGACCTCCTGGCTGTAGAGAAACGTCTGCCATTCCTGCTGGAATACCTGATGCATTCAAGCCTCAAGGATAAGCTGCATTCTCTGCTCAGGCGCAGGATAAGTCCCACCCTTGAACAATACAACGACTTTTTTGCCTCCCTGATTGGCAATCGCTGGCTGCATCACATGGTTCATAAATGGCAGAGCCGGAATGAACTGGATTCCCGATTGGGGTCGGGAATGACGATAGAGGGGTTTAATCCCCAATGCCTGGCCAGTTACCAGCAAATTCCGGAAGCAACCCTCGCTCTCAGAACCCAGGAATTGCAACAAAAGATACAGGTCTTGTTGAATGAGTTTGTTATGCTATTACAGGATCGGGCCAATGTGGCAGATGCCAAAAGCGGTGACTATCCTCTGCCCCGGGACTTGATCAACAAGAGCTTTGCAGATTTTATCGGAGACGTTCCGCATGATTTTGAAGAGTTTGCCTTCCGGATCGAACAAAGGATCTCAAACCCCAATGGACTGCTCAAATTCGTGGATGTGTTGATTGGCGGGAAGCTGCATAATGGCACCAGGTTCCGGGCCAAAGCATTGCAGGAGGCTGGACAGCGTCTGGCAGAAATAACTCAGGAACTGCTTACCCAGACGGCAAACTATCTCATCCTCACCTTCCTGATTCCGGAACAAAGAGAGATCCTGGATATCTGGGCCTCCGTCCTGAAAGAATATGACCGGCTGATCTACCGCTATAAGAATATGACCTACGACGACATAGCATGGTTCAGTTTTGAGGCTTTGTATAGCCAGGAACCGCCCATCTTCAATCCCCTGGACGAGGAGGTCTGCAATGAGTTTTATCAGTTCCTCTCGCATCGCAGCCGGTTTGTCCTGATCGATGAGTTCCAGGATACCTCGCTTTTGCAGTTCAACATCCTGAAGCCAATCATCGACGAGGTTCTTGCCGGAGAAGGCACAAAGCCCTTTGGTGGCTTCATTGTTGTGGGAGATGAAAAGCAATCCATCTTTGGCTGGCGGGGTGGTGAACGTGACCTTCTGGTAAATCTCGAGAAAATCTTTGGCCGCAGCGTGAAGTTCCATACCGAACCGCTGGTATATTCCTGGCGTTCCAGTCCGGGGATCATGAGCTTTGTCAATGGTGTCTTTGGAAGCTCTGTCCTGAGCCGTTACCTTGCCGAAAACGACCTCAACTGGGATTATACGCCTGTTACCAGTATGAATAAGGAAGAAAAAACCTGCCTGGATTTCAAGGTGGTAAACTATTCCCAGTACAGCAACTCAAAAGCCAAAAAGCCTGCCATTGCAGTTGAAAAAGAGACAGATCAGATCGAGCCGAAAGAAGAAGATATCCAAAGCTCCACTCCCAAACTGGAGCAGGTCTATGAATTCTTCATCAACGAAATGGTGCTACCCTATGCCGGAAAGGAAAAGGAAACCCAGGCCATCCTTTGCCGCAAAGGCAAGGAATTGGAAGCCCTCCAGGCAATCCTGGAAGACAAAAAACAGGGTGGACTCTATCAGCCCTCGGCCTCGCTGCTCGATCACAAACTAATCAAGCCGCTGCTATCATTCCTGAAGTTCATGGCCTTTGGCGATTGGTTGGAATTCTTTGCTTTCCTGCGTTCGGACTATGTGCTGCTTAATGCCAGATGTCTGAAGGAGACGGCACTTTGCATAAAGGGCAAAGGGCAGAGGGCGGAGGGCAAAGGGCAGAGGGCGGAGAGCGGAGAGCAGCTTCAGAACTCCATAGCTCCAAAGCTCTTTCCCGGTCTTCCTCTCGTGCAAGCCATATTTGAACTCGCAGTTAACAACAGCCATCCCTCTATTCCGACCATCCTCCAGAAGCTTAGCGATCTTTGCCTGCAAAACAAAAAACTCTCCGAGCGTGAATATCTGAACCTGCATGCCTTCCTCCAGATCGCAACGACCTTCGATACCGAAAACACTGCCCGGCGCATACCGGATTTCCTCACCTGGCTTCAGGATAACTCCAAACAGGATTTCATGTTACAACGTTCTGTTCCGGGAGGTGGCACGATCGAACTCCAGACCATCCACAAAGCCAAGGGTCTGGAATATGACCGCGTCTTTGTCTTCTTCAACCTCAGCAGTAAGGGTGGTCACGGAAAACGTGAACTGAAACCATATTTCACCTACACCGATGACACGCTCCAGGAACTCAGCGACTTTGCCCTTACCCTGAACTATGAACATCTCCTGAAGCATTCGGACTTCCAACACCTGGAGGCAGAAGCAGTCAAACGTAGCAACCTGGAAGAGCTCAACACCCTCTACGTTGCCTTCACCCGTGCCAAAACCAAGCTGCACATCCTCTTCTGCTATAACAACAAGAAGGATTGGGAGGAGTATTACCCATCCCTCCAAAAGGATAACAAAGTCACACTTCCCCATGCCATCTGCCAGGCCTGTTATGAGGTGTATCATAACGGGCTGCAAGATAATCCGCAAAACTTCGCAACCGGGGAAACAGAAGGATGCAATACCAGCCAGCAGAAACAACATTCACTCCCGACCCCGACCAAGCATTCGGAAATGCCACACCTCAAGATCGCCATCCCACCCTACCTGAAAGAGGATAAACCCAGCAGCCAGGTACCCTCCCAGCCCCTTTCACTCCTCAAAAAAAGCATCCTGGAAGATCGTAACGCCATCTATGGCGATCTTATCCATAACTATCTCTCATATCTCATCCGCAACACCCCCGGGGAACAAGTCCAGGCCTTCAACCAGACTGTTCTGAAATATGGCACCCTCATCCCGCTAAAAAAGATCAAAGACCTCACCAATACTGCGCAAAACCAATTGCCACCAGAGCTTTTTGAACCCCACTGGGACAAAATCTTCACCGAGCTTCCCATCTGGCAGGGCAACCGGCAATACCGCATCGACCGCTTAATGATAGACAGCAAGTCAAAAACCGCATTGGTGATCGACTTCAAAACCGGAGGAATAAAGGATGAGGAGCAGACCGAGACCTATATCTCCTGCCTGGAGGCATTGCCTGCCTTCGGGGGATATAAGTTTCTGCCGGGAAAATTCGTTACTCTTGGTTTACAGATGGAAAACCAAGTTAGAGATTAATTGGACAAAAGCATGTATGTTATTGTTTATCATAAGATCATGAGGTTATTATGACGAAAATTGAAGTTATCGGCAACAAGATTGAAATTCTCAAGATCAAAGAGAAGGATTATATCTCCTTAACAGATATGATAAAAGCGAAAGATGGTGATTTCTTCATTTCAGACTGGCTCAGAAACAGGAATACAATCGAATTCTTAGGTATATGGGAAAGAGTTAACAATCCGAGTTTTAATTATGGCGAATTCGCCATAATTAGAAGCCAGGCTGGGTTAAATAGCTACAAACTTAGTGTGAAAGAATGGGTCGAAAAAACCAATGCAATTGGTTTGATGGCAAAACCAGGTAGATATGGTGGAACTTATGCTTACAAGGATATTGCTTTTGAATTTGGTATGTGGATAAGTGCGGAATTCAAAGTATATCTAATTCTTGAATTCCAAAGATTAAAGGAAGAAGAGCAAATTAAACTGGGCTGGGACATCAAGCGAAACCTGACTAAAATTAACTACAGAATTCATACTGATGCAATAAAAGAAAATCTCATACCCAAAAAACTTACAGATAAGCAAGCTTCTTCTATCTATGCCAGCGAAGCAGATGTCTTGAATATTACTCTATTTGGACAAACTGCAAAGGAATGGCGGGACAGCAATCCCAATTCTACTGGCAACATTCGTGATTATGCAGATGTTACTCAATTGGTTTGCCTGGCAAATTTGGAAACATTAAACGCTCACTTGATAAATGAGGGACTTACTCAAAAAGAGCGCTTGCGTAAATTAAACATAGTAGCAATCCATCAAATGGAACTACTTACCAAAGATCCAGGCATAGATAAATTTCCAAAACCACAAAGAAGCAAATGAACAATATCGATAACCCCCGCATCCTTGCCATCCACGATCTCTCCGCTTTTGGAAACACTTCCCTGATGGCTGTCATCCCCATCATGTATCACTATGGCATCAGTGTTTGTGCCCTGCCCAGTGTGATCCTATCCACCAGCACGATGTATGAAGGTGCCCAAAAGATCGCAACCACTGGAAAACTCTCGGCTTTCGGAGCTCACTGGAAGTCCCTTGATATCTCGTTTTCAGCCATTTATACTGGCTTTCTGGATAGTCCCGGGCAGGTCGATCCCATCCTCAGGATCATCGAGGATTTCCCCAGCGGTCTGGTTCTCGTCGATCCTGTCCTTGCCGACGATGGAGAGCTCTATTCCTGCTATGAGGAAAGCATGATCCCAGCCATGCAGCGTCTGGTGAGCAAGGCCAGTTTGATCACTCCCAATTACACGGAAGCCTGTCTTCTGACGGGAACTGAATACCAGACCGATCCGGAAAAGATCGACATAAGCGCTCTCTGCCACAAACTGGCAGATCTCGGAGCCAGGCAGATCGTGATTACCTCCATTCCGGCAAGGGAAACTGATAACAAAACCAGGCAAAGCCAGGTGGTCTATTATGACTCCGGGCTCAACCGGCAAAAGTCCTATCCCTGTAAATATATCCCC
>Ga0209835_1000737_pt1 | contig 20131 bp, 25 predicted proteins | sample LakKivwa52mmetaG_FD_184138 | JGI IMG/M metagenome (GOLD analysis project Ga0209835, IMG submission 184138) | Anoxic lake water microbial communities from Lake Kivu, Rwanda to study Microbial Dark Matter (Phase II) - Lake Kivu water 52m metaG... | ecosystem: Environmental > Aquatic > Freshwater >...
AAAAAAATACTCTGAATAAATTTGCTGCAAACTAATAAAGTAAAATTATGATGAAAAAAGGATTAACAACATTGCTGCTCATTTTTAGTATGATGAGTATTTCATTTGCTCATCAATCTGAAATATTTCAAATTAATGAGGAAAAAATTAATAATGAGCTCTCTGAATTATATGATCTTGAATCTTTTTTAAATAATAATCCTGACTTAACAGCAAGTTTTTTACTAAATAATCCTTCGCTTTATCCAAACATTGATTTAATAAACGATCAACTCAAAATTTCTGGATTTATGTGGGGATTTATAACAGGTACACTTGGAGGTTGTATGGGAATTACACTTTGTTATTTCCCTTACATTATTTCCCCAATTGGGATTTTAATTGCTTACTTAAACTATAAGGAAGATACTAAGCAAATTACAAATAGTATTTTGGGATGTCTTGCTGGAACTGTATTAGGTACTGGTGTAGGGTTAGGAATAAATTTTGGGCTTATTTTTTTGATGCAAATGTAGTTTTCTTGTTAAATAAAATTAGCTAAGTTCTAATTAATACAGCATTTTCTTTAAACAGTCTAAACAACTCATAACCATTGGAAGCAGCCAAGATTGTGAATAGCCACTGCCTGATTATTGTTTTTGTACCTGATAACTTCTCTGCATAGGCAAACCAATTGAGGTAGTTCTGCAAGTACTTTGAACTGACACCTTTAAAAGGCAACAAGAATGCTCTCAATTGTGCATGAGTGTTGTTTACATGCTGAAGATGAACATTCTTATCTGCTTTGCTCACATGCTCCTTGGCTAAGACTGATTTATGCTTTAATGTCTGATTTTCTCTGGCAAATAACTTATAGGATGGATGTTTGTCTGTAATCAAGGTAGTTTGGTCAGCCAATTTACCATCAAGTGCTTTAGTTATTTGTTCAGAACTTAGTCGTTTAGATTCTACAGCTCTCAAGTACTTTTCTCCATTTCTTTGAACAGCAGTAACTACCTGAACTACTGTTATTTCCTCTGATCCTTGATTTCGTTTGAAATCATTACCCCTTTTCCTCGGCTCTCTTTGCAGATCCCTTGAACCTTTATTGCTCAGGGCTAATTCCAATTCATCTCACTCAACAACATCAGATAATGTTTTGGGGGTAAAACCAGACAAAGAAGTTAATATCTTATGCCTCCAATCAAATGATGTTTGAATACTAATACTTATTTCTTTAGCTATTTTCTTTATTGACATCCCTTGTTCCATACAGCGCAAATAACTTTGCCATTTATGCTTTATCTTTATATCCCATAATGGTGTGCCTGTTGTTTCACTGTACCATTTAGAGCAAGTTCGGCATTGATACATCTGAACTCCTTTCTGTTTACCTCTTTTGTAAATCTTTTCACTGGAACAATGAGGGCAGACCTTTCTATTTTTACCATTCTCCAGTTCTTGGGTTACGTTTTTTAAAACCTGTCCTTGCATCTCAAAATCTCTCAGAAGCTCATTCAGTAACTCTTCTTGATCTGTACCGGACAACTTCTGGAAGACCTTCTTTATTTCGTCTGTTGTTTTCATGATGCAAAGATAAACATTTTGCTGTATATATTAGAACTTAGCTCAAAATTATAATCCTGAACCAGCAGTAATGCCTTTTCATACAAGGCTTCTTGGGCAGGACAGAATGGCTCTGTTTTCATTTATCCATTCACTAAACACAAATTTTGGAACAAGCATTTTTGAACCAGTTGCTAAAGCATTGGCATTATCAACTTTTGCAAGTGCTGAGTCTCAACAAACAGCAGGCAATCAAATTTCATCAGAAGCTCACAAAGTAATTCAAAATATTATGGACGGACTTTCTATTGCAACTTCTTCACCTAATAAAATAGAAGAAATAAATGCAATCAGAGCAGTATGTCAATCCGGTGAAATGAAAACGGTAAAGCCAACAAAAGTTGACGTTAAGCTTGTTGGACATGATGGAACAATATATTTATTCGACATTAAAACAGCTAAACCAAATGCAGGTGGATTCAAAGAATTTAAAAGACCACTTTTAGAATGGGTGGCAACAACATTAGCCGCAAATCCGACAACAAATATTCAAACCATTATTGCAATTCCTTACAACCCTTATGAGCCGCAACCATATAACCGTTGGACAATGCGAGGAATGCTCGACTTGGACAATGAATTAAAAGTTGCTGCTGAGTTTTGGGATTTTTTAGGTGGGCAAGGAGCATATACAGACCTGCTTGATATTTTTGAAAGAATCGGTATTGAACTTAGTCCGGAAATTGATGATTATTTTACGAAATATAAATTTCAATCAAAAAGTAATTAATTAAAACTGATTTTTCTTTAACTCTACCTCTTCATTTATTTTTAAAATATAACTAATAACCTCTTCAATTCCTTTTTTGTCAACAACGGAAGTTTTAAAACTCATTGGAAGTTCTTCCCAGTTCTCCATTAATTTGTTTTCAAAACCCTTTATATTCCTCTGAATTTCATTCATTTTGCTTTTATCAGTTTTTGTAAAAACTATGGCAAAAGGAATATTTTTACTGCCAATAAAATTAATAAACTCTATATCAATTTTCTGAGGGGGGATGTTGGCATCAATCAGCACAAAAAGCACAATCAGATTTTTTCGGTTTTCAAGATATTCAGTAATACTTTTTGTCCACGATTCTCTTTCTGTTTTTGACCTTTTGGCATAACCATATCCTGGTAAATCAACAATGTTCCAGCTTTTGTCGATCAGAAAAAGATTTATTGTTTTGGTTTTTCCGGGTGTTGATGATGTTTTTGCGAGATTTTTTTTGTTCAATAATGCATTTATCAATGACGATTTTCCAACATTCGACCTGCCAATAAATGCATACTCATGCATACTTTCATATCCTAATTTTCTATAATCGGTACAACTTTTTATAAATTCAGTTGTTTTTATGTTGATGCTCATTTTTTTTTGTTAATAAAACAGCTTTACAGATTTTTAACAATTTTTTTCAGATATTTCAAAATTAGTATCTTGCGAAGCAATTTTAATCGGTTTTAAAACAAAATTTTTAAATTTTAATAAAAAAATTATGGTTTACGTTCCAAATACTGACCAACAAAGAGCTGAGATGCTCGAAAAAATTGGTGTAAATAACTTTGAAGAACTGGTATCAAACATTCCACCTTCACTTCGTTTAAAGGGTAACCTTAACTTGCCTCCTGCCCTATCGGAATATGAAGTTTTAGGACATTTAAGAGAATTGGCAAAGAAAAATGATAATATTGCCGACAATGTTAATTTTCTTGGCGGGGGTGCTTACGACCATTTTATCCCATCAATAGTTGATCATGTTATCAGCCGTCCTGAATTTTATACTGCTTACACTCCTTATCAGGCTGAACTTTCGCAGGGAACTCTGCAGGTGATGTATGAATTCCAGACTTGTGTTAGTATGCTTGCAGGACTCGATATTGCCAATGCTTCACTTTATGATGGTGGTAGTGCTGTTGCCGAAGCTGCTATTATGGCTTTGGGTATCAACAAACGTAATAAAATTCTTGTTTCTTCTACTGTGCATCCTCATTATAAAGAAGTTTTGACTACCTATTTAAGTGGTTCAGGTATTCAATTTGATGAAATTGAGTCGAAAAACGGCATTTCTTCTTTAGATGATCTAAAGGCAAAACTCAATGATACTATCAGTTCGGTAATTATTCAGCATCCTAACTTCTTTGGCAACCTCGAAGAAACAGATGAAATTAACCATCTTATTAAACAGCATCCTCAGGTGCAATTTATAGTATCTTTTAACCCGATAACTGTCGGTTTACTGAAATCTCCCGGTCAATATGGTGCCGATGTTGCCATTGCTGAAGGTCAGCCTTTAGGTGTTCCACTGAGTTTTGGAGGACCATATATTGGCTTGTTTGCTACCAAACAGGAAAATATTCGCAGAATGCCGGGTCGTATGTCGGGTAAAACAATTGACAAAAATGGTAAAGAAGGTTTTGTTTTAGCCCTGCAAACACGCGAGCAACATATCAAACGCGAAAAAGCCACTTCCAATATCTGTACAAATCAAGGTTTAATAGCTACTTGTGTTCTGACCTATTTGTCATGGATTGGAAAAGAAGGTTTGGTTGAAGTTGCTAAAAACTCTTACAACAATGCTCATTATCTGGCTGAAAATATCAGTAAAATTCAGGGATTCAAATTAAAATATGAATCATCGTTTTTCCATGAATTTACCTATGTCAGCGATAAAAATCATGATGAAATTCTTGCAAAACTCAAAGCAAACAATATTTTGGGTGGTATTAATCTGAAACGATTCGGAGAAACAGGAATTCTGGTAGCTGTTACCGAAAAAAGAAGTAAAAAAGAACTAGATAAATACATAGAAATTTTAAAAAGCATTTAAAATTAAAGTAATCTGAAGAAAAATAAAGCAACTGCTGAGAAAACAAAAATCAGGGAAATGTTTAACAGCATTTCCGGAAGGTACGATTTTCTCGACCATTTTATGTCGTTCAGATTAGATAATTTCTGGCGAAGAAAAGTTGTAGAAATTCTCCATTCTTTTAATCCGGAACATATACTTGATGTTGCTACCGGAACGGCCGATCTGGCAATTGCAGTCGCAAAAGCATTTCCTCATAGCAAAATAACAGGCATTGACTTTGCCGAAAAAATGCTTGATCATGGAAGAGTAAAGATTAATAATCAAAATCTACAAAATCAGATTGAACTAAAATCAGGTGATGCAGAAAATCTTGAGTTTGATGATAATACTTTTGATGCTGTAACAATTTCATTCGGAGTTCGTAACTTTGAAAATCTTGACAAAGGTTTGTCTGAAATGAAAAGGGTATTAAAACCGGAAAAATACCTGATTATTCTTGAATTTTCACTTCCTACTGATAAAATGTGCAGATGGTTTTATTTACTCTATTTCGCTCATATTGTACCCTTTCTGGGTATGTTAATCAGCAAAAATAAGTATGCTTATCATTATTTGCCATCTTCAGTGAAGAATTTTCCCTATGGTGATAATTTTGTAAAAATTCTATTAAATTCGGGTTTTAAAAATATTAGCCAAAAAGTGCTGAATAAAGGTATTTGCACTATTTACACATGCGAAAAGTAAGCGTCATATTGCTTTTATTGGTGATAAGTAGCCAGCTGAGAGGACAAACACGGAATCTCGAACGATTCGATTATGGGCGTAAAATTCATTTTGGTTTTACTTTAGGTACCAATTTCAGTAATTTTAAATACGAATTTTCTCCAAAATTTTACGACAACAAAGATTTGCTGAAAGTTGACATTATCCGATATCCTGGTATTACACTTGGGGCTATTGCCGACCTTCATTTCGGAGAATACTTCGACCTCAGGGCACTGCCTTCTCTGGTATTGTCGGAACGAAGAGTAACATATACTTTTGCAACTAATTCAAGAACTTTAAGTGTTGAATCAGTATTTTTTGAATTACCTACTTTAGTCAAATTCAAATCGTTACGACATGGCAATCTTCGGTTTTATGTCATTGGCGGTGGCAAATTTTCTTACGATTTCAGCTCTGATGCAAAAAGTATCAGAGACCCCAATAATCCTATTTTAGCCATTAAACCAATTACATATTCTTATGAGTTCGGGTGCGGGCTCGATATGTATTTTTATTTCTTTAAGTTTTCTCCTGAAATTAAAATGTCGAAAGGAATTAATAATATTTTAGACCCATATCATGATGTTTATTCCAACATTTTCAACAAAATTTTTTCTAATTTTATCTTTATTTCACTACATTTTGAAGGCTGATGAAAAAGTATAAGGTAAAACATAACTCTTCATTTGAATGTTATTATCTTTCACAAAAATAATTATCGTATTTTTTGAAGAAAAAATAAGTTTTTAAGAATTTTTCAATAAAAGTGATGAATAAAATACAACTGAAAATTCTTGGCATTTCTCAGGGCAATGTTGCCTCATCTTATACCCTGCTGCTTGAAGAAAAAAACGGAGAACGCAAATTACCCATTATAATTGGTATTTTGGAAGCACAGGCCATTGCAATTTCACTCGAAAAAATAAATCCTATCAGACCAATGACTCACGATTTGGTTAAAAACATCTCCGATTCATTTGCACTGGAATTGAAAGAAGTTATTATCTATCGTCTATTTGAAGGCATTTTTTATTCTAATTTAGTGATGTCGGATGGCAAAGCTATCAAAGAAATTGATACTCGAACATCTGATGCCATTGCGCTTGCTCTCCGTTTCAATTGTCCCATTTATACCAATGAAGAAGTGATGGAACAAGCAGGCATTTCAATCAAATCGTTCAGCATTCAGGATATTAAAAAAGAAGAGGAAGAAATGGAAAGTAAAGAGGAGATTGAAGAATCAATACAGGATTTATTGGCTGAAGATTCTGACTTCTCAGATATTTCTGTAGGGAAACTCCGTAAAATGTTAAAAGAAGCTATTAATGATGAAGATTATATAAAAGCTGCCAAAATCAGAGACATCATAAAAAAAATTGAAGAAGACAAAGGAAAGCATGAAAAAAAATCAGATTAAATGTAAAAACACCTTCAGCCTGATCCTACTCCTTATTTTTTGCTTATTTTCAGTTGCTACATCGGCTAAGGAAAAAACTAGTATTCAACAGGAGATTGTTAAAACATGGTATTTTTTACCGATTAAACCCGGAAAAATTCCTGACCATAAAATTAAGGCAGAATCTTCAATAAAATTCATTTTCAGAACCAACGGCACTTACAATTACATAAATTCAAACAAAGATTTTGTCCAGCAAGGCACCTGGAAATACATTGACAGTAATTTTAAACTCCAATTAATTGACAATTCAGGTTCAAATATCAAAGAATTTACGATTGTAAAATGCACCAACAAAGAACTAATTATCACAACCAATGACAATGCTTTTGTTTATCGCTCCGAAATCAGGCAAAAATTTGCTTTATCATCTTTAAGAGCAGTTTCAGGGATAATAATTCTTATTTTTCTGGTGTTTCTGTTCAGCAAAAACAGAAAAAAGATCAATTGGTATATTCCGGCTGTAGGGTTGCTGTTACAATTAGTGATGGCCGTCCTGATTCTTAAAATTGGTTTTATTCGAACCGGTTTTGGTTATGTTTCATCATTTTTTGTACATCTTCTGCAATTTACCGATGAAGGTGCACGCTTTGTGTTTGGCTCGCTGGTAGATAAACCCGATCAATTCGGAATTATCTTCGCCTTTAAAATATTGCCAACCGTGATATTCTTTTCGGCTTTTACCTCATTGCTTTATTATTTTGGCATTTTGCAAAAAATTGTCTGGGTATTTGCCTGGCTGATGAGCAGGATAATGAAATTATCAGGAGCTGAAAGTCTTGCTGCTGCTGCCAATGTTTTTGTTGGTCAAACAGAAGCTCCATTGGTCATTAAACCTTATCTGTCGCGTATGTCGGAATCAGAAATAATGGCTTTAATGACTGGCGGCATGGCTACTATTGCAGGTGGTGTAATGGCTGCTTATATCAGTTTTTTAGGTGGCACTGACCCTGCACAGCAACAAATGTTTGCCACTCACTTGCTGACAGCTTCAATTATGAATGCCCCTGCTTCATTATTTCTGGCTAAAATATTAGTTCCTGAAACAAATTCTGTTGACCGCGATTTAAAGGTTTCCAAAGAAGTTATTGGCAGCAATTTTCTGGATTCTTTAGCACGTGGCACTACCGATGGATTAAAACTGGCAGTTAATGTTGGGGCTATGCTATTGGTATTTACAGCTTTGATGGCTTTGTTGAATTTTATCGTTTTTCACTGGATTGGCAACCCTACCGGATTAAATGAAATGATATCTGAAAACAGCAACGGACAATACAAAGGTCTCACTCTTCAATACATTTTAGGGACAGCTTTTGCCCCTGTTTCGTGGCTGATCGGTATTCCTTCGACTGACCTTATTCTGGTGGGTCAACTTTTAGGTGAAAAAACAGTTTTAAATGAATTCTTTGCTTTTACTACTTTTTCGACACTTAAAAATAGTTTTCTGATAACCGACACAAAATCAATTATCATTGCCACTTATGCGCTTTGCGGATTCGCTAACTTTACAAGTATTGGAATTCAGTTGGGTGGAATTGGGGCACTTGCTCCAACTCAAAGAGTTACCTTGTCGCGATTAGCATTTCGTGCATTACTTGCCGGCACGGTAGCCTCACTCCTTTCCGCTGCCATTATTGGAATGTTGATTTAAAGATAAAAGCTTTAATGGTTTAGGTCTGTTATTTACTGCCTGATTCTGCTTTTTTTCATTAAATAAACATCAAATTTCACAAAGCATACTTGAATAGATTTCTGTTTAACGAAGTGCGAAATACGAAGTTCGGAGTGCGAAATGGGGAATTGCGGATTGTGGATTGTTGATTTCAGATTGATTGCCTATTGCCCACTGCCTACTGCCTACTTATTCTCTGCCACAAAGTCACAAAAACACAAAGTTTCACTAAAACAGAACATCAACAACCTGAAACATGTAACCTGCAACCCGTAAATGGATTTCCGATTGAATGCCTATTGCAAATTGCCTACTGCCTACTCTTTTTCAGCCACAAAGTCACAAAAAACACAAAGTTTCACTAAAACAGAACATCAACAACCTGAAACATGTAACCTGAAACTTGTAACCTGAAACCTGTAACCTGAAACCTGTAACACGAAACCCGCAACTTCCTCCCCCTCCCCAATAAAATCGTGAGCACTTTTTTGTGAATAAATTCTTCATCAATAAGCCTTCAGAATGACCTTAATTTGCTCTTATTAATTTTTACTATTCAAATGAAAAAAACAATAGGAATTGTATTTGGAGGAAAATCTGCAGAGCATGAAATATCAATTTTATCGTGCAGAAATGTATTCAAAAACCTCGATAAAAGTAAATTTATCCCTTATTTGATTTTTATTGACAAGTCGGGTGGATGGCACGAAAGCGATGAAAGTCAGTTGAATCAGAGAGAATTTAAACCTTCTCCATTGCAAATTAATTTAAGTTCCGGACAATTTTCCATAATCAACAACCAAAATATATTTATCTTAATTGATGTTTTTTTCCCTGTTTTGCACGGACCAAATGGTGAAGATGGCAGCATTCAGGGGCTTTTCGAAGTGGGCAATGTTGCTTATGTCGGGCCAGGAATAGCTGGAAGTGCAATTGCTATGGATAAAGAAATAGCCAAAAGCTTATTGAAACAAGCTGGAATTAAGGTTGCTGACTACAAAACTCTTTACAGTTACAAACCCTATTCTGCTGAAGAAATTGTGAGGGACTTAAAATTACCATTGGTGATAAAACCATCCAGAGCAGGCTCATCTGTTGGTATCACTAAAGTTAAACACATAGATGAACTGGATGATGCAATAAAACTGGCTTTTCAGTTCGATTATAAAATTCTGGCAGAAGAATACATCAAAGGAAGAGAAATTGAAGTGGCTGTGTTGGGAAACGATAATCCAATAGCTTCTTTGCCAGGCGAAATTGTTTCCGATTTTTACGATTATCATGAAAAATACAGTTCAGAGAGTAAAACTAAATTAGAAGCACCAGCAAAACTACCTGAAAATGTGCTACCTGATTTTCAATATTTAGCCATCAAAACCTTTAAAGCACTTGATTGCGAAGGGATGAGTCGTGTAGATTTCTTTTTAACGCAGAATGATATTTTTGTTAATGAAGTCAACACTATACCGGGCTTTACCAATATTTCAATGTATCCAAAACTCTTTGAATTAAGCGGAATACCACAAGCTGAATTGATAACAAAACTGATAGAATTTGCTATTGAGCGACAGGAAAGAAAGAATCTGCTGAAATCTAGTTTATTTTAAAAAATATGCAGTTTGAAAAACAATTCAATCTTTAATTTGTTTTTCATTGTAAAATACAAGTTAATGCAGCTTAATTATCAGATAAAAATAATCCATGTCAGGTTAATTGTTGTCATATTTTATATGGTTGGTATAGCAGGCTTTATGTTGCCTGCTTTGTCTGCATATTTTAAAATGCTAACTCCTTTAGTCCTGATTCTGAATGTTTTATTACTTGGTTATTTTCATAAAGAAATCAAGAATCTGAAGAATCTGATTGTTTTCTTTTCCATTTTTGCAGGTGGCATTTTAATAGAAATAATAGGTGTTCAAACAGGGATAATCTTCGGGAATTATCATTATGGTGATGGCTTGGGATGGAAAATATTTGATACGCCTGTTCTTATCGGAATTAACTGGTTGTTTTTAAGTTATACCTCTTCTACATTGTTTGAAAATATAAAAATCAATCTTTGGCTGAAAGTTTTGTTTTCATCAACAATCATGGTTATTTATGATATTGTGCTTGAAAAAGTAGCACCTCATCTGGATATGTGGTACTGGGAAAATGATAAAATTCCCTTACAGAATTATCTGGCATGGTTTGTCATTTCATTTATTTTCATCGCTTTATTAAAGATTTTTAAAGTCAACACTTCCAATAAAATATCCTCAATTGTCCTGTTGAGTCAATTTGCTTTTTTTGTCATTCTGGCATTTTATTTCAACTAATCGCTGACGAATATCAATTAACAAAAATCAGGAAAATATACATTTTCAAGGTATATTTGCTTTCTGAAACAAAATGTCATTACAGATGAAACATTATTCATTTATATTATTACTTCTGATAAACGTATCTGCTTTTTCACAAACTGCCACTAATTTCAGTTGCAACGATTGCAGTGGTAAGTATTACGATTTATTTACTCACCTTGATTCGGGCAAAGTAGTAGTTATCTGTTGGGTGATGCCATGTGCTACCTGTGTTCTACCAACTAAAACTACTTATAATGTTGTTCAAAGCTACAAAACAAGTCATCCTGGAAAAGTAAAGATGATTATTTGTGATGATTTTGCCAACTCAAGTTGTAATACCATCGAATCGTGGGTGAATGCTAATGTTTTTACCAATACTCTTCGATTTTCGGATGCAAAAATCAATATGAGCCATTACGGCAACTTCGGAATGCCTAAAGTTGTAGTGTTAGCAGGTACAGGCAAAAAGGTATATTTTAATCAGAATGATATTATTAATGCCACTAAATTACAGGATGCCATCAATCTGGCAGGTTCTGAAACATCTTCTGTTTCGGAATTAAATGCAGGTTCGAAAATCAGCATTTACCCTAATCCGGTATCCGGTTCTGAATTAACCATCTCTTTGCCTGAAACAGAAATTCTGAAAATCAGCATTTATAACATCAGCGGACAGTTAACAGAAGAAATAAATAATCATTCTTCCACTTTTGCCAATCAATTGATCAGAATCAATACTGAAAATTACATAGCCGGAATATATTACTGTCGTATTTCAGCGAAAGATGAAGAACATAGTATTAAATTTATTGTGCTGCCTTAAATGTAATGTAACACCATGAGGGCCATTTTAACCATAATTTTATTATTCTTTATTACAAAATTATATTCTCAATGCTGTGGAGCAGGAAGCGCCAATCCGATAGCATCTGATTTATCACAAAGTGTGTTGCAATATCAGCAGTTTGAAATTAACAGTAATTTTCAATATGTTTATTCTTCCAGATTTCTGAACTATACAAAACCTGATACATTATTTTTAAGCAATTACCAAAGTAATTATTTGTATTCCCGATTTTCTTACGGACTAACCAAAGTACTAACCTTTTCTGTAGAATTTGGTTACTGGCTGAAAAAATCTCAAAGAGGTAAAAACAACACTGATGGTCATAGTTCATCGGGTATCAGCGATATCATATTGTTTCCGAAATTGAATATCTACAATAAAAACAATCTGGAAATAACCAGTGGATTCGGGTTAAAAATTCCTGTTGGAAGCCATCATGATTCAACAAGATATTATGAACCATTTTCAGGAGAATATTTTTATTTGATAAAACCACCTGTTATGCAAAACAGCAATGGTTCAAACGACTTTATTTTTAATCTGCTGATGGTAAAAAAATTAAAAAAATCGAACTGGCGACTTTTATCTTCAATGATGTATTTACATAAAGGATGGAACCCTTCAGGTGAAAAATTCGGTGATTTGTTTACTTTCAGCATTTTTGGAGGAAAAACATTTAACTATAAATTAACTGTCCTGACCTATCTGAAATATGAATGGGTTGATAAAATGTCGTACAATAAAGATATTTTCAGTGTTGCCTTTCCAAATTATGACCCGGATGCAACAGGCTCTCATAAAGTTTTTATAATTCCACAGGTAAACTATGCATTCAAAGAAATATTTTCTTTTTATCTTTCGTCTGAAATACCTGTTTATCAATATGTTAACAAAACACAAATTGCTTCTCAGTTTATGTTTAATGCAGGTATTTCTTATCGCTTTAAGTTAAAAAAATCTGACATTAAGGAATAAAGCTGATTTCCTGTTTTAAGTATAAAATAGCAGCTATTTAAAGATTTATTTCCCAAACCAAACATGATAAAATAATAGTTGCTACATTGAAAAAATGTTTTATTTTTGTTTCGTAATTTTACGAAATACGAAATGACCGAAACAACATATTCAGAGCTTCACATACAGCTAGCCCGTTATGCAAAAGCACTCTCGCATCCTGCCCGGATAAAAATTATAGAAATCTTATTGCAGCAAACTTGTTGCTTCAGTGGCGATATGTGTGAATTGTTGCCGATAGCACGTTCTACACTTTCTCAACATTTGAGTGAATTAAAAAATGCAGGATTGATTCAGGGAGAAATTAATGCGCCTAAAATCAAATACTGTCTGAACAAAGAAAACTGGATTAAAGCAAATGAATTGATTTCGAATTTTTTAAAATGAATAAGAAATATGTATTGCTAATTAAATAGATTCTTACAAATATGATTATCAAAGTATTAGGACCCGGATGTGCTAAATGTAAATCACTCGAACGAGATACAATTAACGCATTAGCAGAAATGAATTTTGCTGCAGATGTTGAAAAAGTAGAAGATATTGTTAAAATAATGAATTACGGTGTTATGCGTACACCTGCATTGGTTATTAACGAAAAGCTTGTTTTGAGTGGTAGATTGCCTTCCAAAGAGGAAATCAAAAGAATAATTTCTGAAAATCAATAATTTTTCCGTTATGAAAAAGCTAATATTTTCACTATTTCTTAGCACTTTGTTTTTAATGGCATGCCAGCAGTCAGATAGAAAAAATAGTAATAGCAATACAGTAATCACTGACAATAAAAATAATATTGCAATGGTAATGTATTTTCATGGGAAAAGACGTTGTCCGACCTGTGTGGCAGTTGGTGAAATTACCAAATCAACTCTTGAAAACTATTTTAAAGAAGAAATGCAGCAGGGAAAAATCAGGTTTTCGGATATCAATATTGACGATAAACAATATGAGAATCTGGTATCTGAATATCAGATAAACTGGAATGCATTACTTATTTTAACTAATACCAAAGATGGTAAAAAAGTTGAGGATTTAACTGAATTGGCATTTCAGCATGCCCGAACCTCACCCGATGAACTTGAATCGGCAATTAAAGCACGCTTGTATATATTTTTAAATCAATAAGTTATGAGGACTTTTATTTTAACTGCTTTGATTATTTTATGTTCAGGAATTGGATTTTCATCCTCAAAAACCAAATTAAAGGTGATTTACTTTCATGGTAAACACAGGTGCTTTACCTGTAATGCTATTGAAAGCAATACCAAAAAAACCTTAAATGAATACTTCAGGAAAGAAATAGAAAAAGGAACTATTGTTTTTCAAATCATTAATATTGATGAAAGTACTAATAAAAGCATAGCTTCCGAATATGGAGTTTATGGTTCATCTTTATTTTTGGTACAAATAATTAATGGTAAAGAAAACCGAAATAATATTACAAATTTTGCCTTTACAAATGCAAGAGATGAAACAAAGTTTAAGGAAGAACTTCGAATAATAATTATGGCCTATTTATAATAATGCAATGGATTTTCTGAACAATATATTGGAATACAACAATTTACCTCTTGTAACTGCATTCATATTAGGCATTATGACAGCCATTAGTCCTTGTCCACTTGCCACAAATATTACTGCAATTGGATTTATTAGCAGAGATATTCATTTTAAAAGGCGTGTATTTATTAACGGGCTGATTTATACAGCCGGAAGAGCAGTGAGTTATACAGTTATTGGTTTAATTTTGTATTTTGGAGCAAGTCAGTTTCATATTGCACGCTTTCTTCAGTCGAATGGTGAAAAATATTTAGGTCCGTTATTAATCATCATTGGGGTGTTGATGTTTGATTTTATTCGTATTTCATTACCCGGATTCAGTAAAATTGGTGATAAAATAGAAAGCAAATCATCTGGAAGCCGCTCATGGCAAGCACTTTTTCTTGGGATTCTGTTTGCCCTTGCATTTTGCCCGTTTAGTGGAGTACTTTACTTTGGAATGTTAATGCCTTTAACGGTGGCATCAGCTAAAGGCTTATATTTACCAATTATCTTTGCCATTGCAACCGGACTTCCAGTAATCATTTGTGCATGGTTGATAGCTTACACTATTTCAGGAATTGGTAGTTTTTACAACAAAATCAAGACCTTTGAAAAATGGTTCAGGAGAGTAATTGCGGTAGTATTTATTCTTGCAGGCGTTTATTACATTTTTATTTTTTATTTTAAAGCCTGACCAATATGCGACTCAGTTTCATAAACACAGCCAGAGCTAAGATAGCTTTTACTTTTATACTACTACCTATCTGGTATTTGGCTTATCATTTTCTGCAGCCATTTACTGATTGGCTGGTTTTCTCAGCATTCGCAATTAATAAAGGAGAACATTTTTCAGAAGCTTTATGGTTTTTTATCTATGAATTACCACGAGATAAGTCATTAATAATTGCCAATTCAATAGGATTAATAAGTGAAGACGTATGTTATTTTTTAATAGAAAAGAAGTTTCATAGTATCATATTGCTGGTAGCTGTCATAATTAACTGGGAGCGATCTTGCATAGTTGTCATTGAAAGCCAAAAAACACAATTGTTTGGTCAGTACCCTTGTATGATGAAAGTAAAAGTTTAGTAATGTCAACAGAGTTTTATACAAAATATATTAATGGCATTTTATGGAAAGTTCCAAAAGTATCGACTGTTTGGAGCAAGGTAGACATTTGGAACACAATCAAGGTAAGATGGTCGATAGGCAGAATGAATTATCGTATAAAACCAGGCTTATACGCAGTTGGAAATCCTGATTCAAATTCCGAAATATTTGTTACTGCTAACTTTAAATTAAGCTTCGATCATTTGCGCAGGGCATTGCATGAAATGAATACCTGGATTTTAGTTCTGGATACTAAGGGAATAAATGTATGGTGTGCAGCAGGTAAAGGCACTTTTGGGACCAGAGAACTTGCTTACAGAATCAAAGCTCATGAGTTAGCTAAGCTTGTAAATCACAAAAGTGTAATTGTACCTCAATTGGGTGCAACTGGTGTGGCCGCTCACGAAGTGAAAAATAAAACCGGTTTCAGGGTTATTTATGGTCCGGTTAGGGCTGAAGATATTAAAGAATTTGTAGTTAATGGGTTAAAAGCTACTCCTGAAATGAGAAAAGTAAAATTCCCGCTGAAGGAAAGGATAAAACTTATTCCTGTAGAACTTGCTTATGGTAAGTATTACTTACTTGCCGTTCCAGCGATTTTCTTTATTCTTTCAGGATTAAATAAAAATGGCTTTAGTATTGATTTAGCATGGAATTCTGGTAGTAAAGCAGTTATAGCTTTGTTTGTTGCTTTCATTTCCGGTTGTGCTATTACACCCATATTATTGCCATGGATTCCTTTCAGAAGATTTTCCTTGAAAGGACTTTCTATTAACTGGCTAATGGCAATTCCACTTCTTTTCTTTAACTTTTTAGGAAATACTATTTTTGAAATAATTTCATGGTTTTTGATGATGGGTGCATTGTCATCTTTTCTTGCCATGAATTTCACTGGTTCATCTACATTCACTTCATTATCAGGAGTTCAAAAAGAAATGAAAACAGCTTTACCTTTGCAGATAGCAGCAGCAGCACTTGGAATTATTGGTTGGATTATTAGTCGATTTATTTAAAAATTATGAACAGATTCGTTTACTTGAAAGATGTTGTTAGCCTTGAACTTGACAGGGAAAAATGTTCAGGTTGCATGATGTGTATAATAGTATGCCCTCATGAGGTTTTTGCGATGAAAGAAAAAAAAGCAATGATTGTCAATAAAGACTTATGCATGGAATGCGGTGCCTGTCAGAAAAACTGTCCTGACTCTGCAATCACTGTCAGGTCGGGAGTTGGTTGTGCAGCCGGCATTATCAATGGGATACTGCGAAATACAGAGCCAAGTTGTGATTGTAGCTCAAATAATAATTGTTGCTAATGTTAAATAAAATCTCATGAAAATTTTCAACCCTTTACTTACAAATTATATTGAATGTTTATTTTCTGAAAACGAAATAGATAAAAGCAGAATTGGGTTGCTCAATGACTTAACCGATTATATATATGATAAAATTCGAAAGAAAGAAAAAATTAATCTTGTTTTTATATGTACCCATAATTCCCGCAGAAGCCATTTAGCACATATATGGGCACATACTGCAAATCTTCATTTCAATTTACCAAATATTCAAACCTTTTCAGGCGGAACTGAAGAATCAGCATTCAACATCAGGGCTGTTGCGGCATTGATCAGGGCAGGTTTTCAAATAGAGAATCTGGATACGTCAAAATCTACAAATCAGCATTATTTAGTGAGATTTGAAGATGAAAAACACAATCTTTCAATGTTTTCGAAAGTGTATGATCACCGCGTAAATCCTAAAGAGAATTTTGCAGCAATTATGGTCTGCTCACATGCTGATGAAAATTGTCCACTTATACCTGGTGCAGAAAAACGTTTCTCTGTTCCTTATGACGACCCGAAAGATTTTGATGGAACCGATCAGGAATCAGAGAAATATGATGAAAGATGTTTGGAAATCGCAAAAGAAATGTTTTATGTATTTGAAAGGATTAATAAAAAGTAAATCATCATTAGCAGGGGATTTAAATCCCCTGCTAAAAAAAAGAACAAAACATTATTAAATGAGAGATTGACATGTACCTCTACAAATTAAATCATAAAAAATGAACAATTTGAAACAAAATCATCATTAGCAGGGGATTTAAATCCCCTGCTAAAAAAATTTCGAATTTCTTAATTTTCAAATTAAATATTTTATGCCTGCTCAAAAAAGACTTAAATTTTTAGATCGTTTTTTAACGCTTTGGATTTTCCTGGCTATGGCTCTTGGTGTGTTGTCAGGTTATTTTTTCCCTGCCATATCAGATTTTTGGGAATCTTTAAAGTCATCTCCGGATAGTACAACAAATATCCCCATTGCCATTGGACTGATTGTGATGATGTATCCCCCATTAGCAAAAGTCAGGTACGAAGAATTAGGTGATGTATTCAGGAACCGGAAAGTTCTGGGTCTATCGTTGATACAAAACTGGATTATCGGTCCTGTTTTGATGTTTTTCCTTGCCATTTTATTCTTCAAACTTTTCCCCGGTAAAGACAACGCCAACTTGCCCTATATGTACGGTATCATCATGATTGGTTTAGCCCGTTGTATTGCCATGGTGATTGTTTGGAATGACCTTGCCAAAGGCGACACTCAATATGCAGCAGGATTAGTAGCTTTTAACTCCATCTTTCAAGTCTTGTTTTTCTCTGTTTATGCCTGGTTTTTTATTGCAATATTACCCGCTTGGTTTGGAATACCAACCAATGAAATGGTTGAAAAAATCACCATTGGGCAAATTGCTGAAAGTGTATTTATTTATCTTGGAATTCCATTTATTGCTGGATTTCTGACACGATTTATTATAATTCGAGTGAAAAGTAAGGAATGGTACCACACCAAATTTATTCCAAAAATAAGCCCACTGACATTGATAGCCTTGCTATTTACCATAGTTGTTATGTTTTCATTAAAAGGAGAATACATCATCAAAATACCTTTGGATGTAGTATTGATTGCTATTCCTTTGCTGATTTATTTCTTATTGATGTTTTTTGTCAGCTTTTACATGAGCCGAAAAGCAGGAGCCAATTACGGTCAAACAGTAACCCTTTCTTTTACAGCAGCATCCAACAATTTTGAATTGGCCATTGCAGTAGCTATTGCCACTTTTGGCATGAATTCGGGTGAAGCCTTTGCAGCAGTCATAGGTCCACTTGTAGAAGTTCCAGTGATGATAGCATTGGTGAATGTGGCTTTGAAGATGAAAAATAGGTTTAAATATTAGTTTTTCGTTCATTACTTTAAGGTGTTTTATTTATTCCGCTGAAAGAACACTGTAATGGAATCATTCCATTACATATCGAACAGATTAGTGAAAAATGGTGTTTTCGTTCTTGTTTGGCAAAACTTCAGCAATTCTTTTAACCAAAATGCAAGAAACAACTATCATTCAACTATGAGTTAATATACTGGAAAACTTGCCAACTGTAAATACAAACTAAATCAACTGAAACCCTTTTCTTTTTGAATAATTTCGTAGGCTTCGTTAATCTTTTGAAAACGCTCATTTGCAGCTTTCTGAAAATCTTCACCGAGATGAATAACTTTATCCGGATGATATTTCATGGCCATTTCACGATATGCTTTTTTAATTTCGGGAACAGTAGCATTCGGCTCAAGTCCCAATATAATATAGGCATTTGCAGGATCTTTATAAAACAGGTTTTTTATGTTAGTGAAATCAGCTGATGAAATAGCCAGCAGACTGGCAATTTGTTCTATTGTTTTAACCTCTGTACCAGAAACATCCCTATCTGCCTGAGCAATTCCAAAAAGGTAATGTAATAAATGAATCCGGCTGTCATAATCCATATTTGACCTGATTTGATAACAAACTTCATCCAGACTGATATCTTTTTCCAAAATATTTTTCAGTGTTATTATATAATTTTTTGTTCTGATTTCGCCAAACTGTAATTTGTAAAACTGTCTGACATATTCCAGTTCGGACTTCATAACTTTAGCATCAGCTTTCATCACTGCAGCAGATAAAACAAGCAATGAAGCTGCAAAATCGCCAGCTGTAGTTAAGGGCTTTTTATGCACATTATCTTCAAATTGTAAATTGTCAACAGCAGAACCCAATGCAAAGCCAATAATTGCACCTATCGGGCCTCCAAATGCCCAACCAACTCCTCCACCTATCCATTTTGCAAATTTTCTCATTGTTCAATATTTTAAAAAATCATTTTCTTAAAAAATAATGCCATCATCTTTCTTTTTTTTGAGTCAAAAGTATTTGTAGGCAATATTTTTTTATAAAAGACTGCTAAATTCTGAGTTGTTTGTTCATTACTAAAGTTTCGAGAAATATGCTTTTGGGCAGCCAAACCAAATTCTTTGCATTTTTCACGGTTAGAATACAGATATAGTAAAGCATCTTTTATTGCGACCGGATTATTTGATGGTATCACAAGTCCGCATTCTTTATCCTTTACCATCCCGATATTGCCGGGAATATCAGTAATGATTGGACAAACACCAAGATGCATGGCTTCTGCAACAGATTTTTGAAAGGATTCGCCTTTGATGGAAGCAGATACATAAACATTACTGGCAGAGGTTATATTTAAATTATCGGTTCGGAATCCGGTATAAATTACTTTTTCATGATTTTTTGTTATCATTTTTGAGTACTTGCTGATAGATTCATTATTTCCACCAAAAACTATTAATTTGAGTTTAATTTCTGAAGGCAACATCGAAATGGCTTTTAATAAATACTTCATGCCCTTCATTTTCCTGTGATTAGCATTGATTGTAGCAACAAAATCATCTTTTTCAACGCCAAATTCATCTAGGTCAGCAGCTATTACTTTGGAATACCAGGCGGTATCATGACCTTTAGTAATAACAACTGTTTTAGACTTATTAAATAAAAATTGCCTGTCAATCTGGTCTTTTACTGATTGTGAATTGCACATGATATAGTCTACCCTTGGATGAAGTACTTTAAAGTATGCAGAAGGGTCGT
>Ga0209835_1000738_pt1 | contig 20098 bp, 17 predicted proteins | sample LakKivwa52mmetaG_FD_184138 | JGI IMG/M metagenome (GOLD analysis project Ga0209835, IMG submission 184138) | Anoxic lake water microbial communities from Lake Kivu, Rwanda to study Microbial Dark Matter (Phase II) - Lake Kivu water 52m metaG... | ecosystem: Environmental > Aquatic > Freshwater >...
GAGGCGGCGCATTTCCTGCCGGACCTTGATGCAGAACGGGCAGGTGCGAAATTCGTACAGCACGAGGTCGCGGCATTGCCGGTCCACCGCCGCCTGCACTTCAGCCGCACGCACGATGCCGCGCGGCCGGGTCAGCCACTCCCACAGCAGCATGAAGGGGCCGAGGACGACGCGCAGGGTCCTGAAGAACCAGCGAATGATTGTTTTCATGTCAGCCTCAGCGATGCCGCGAACCGAAATGATGGCCACCCGCAGAAGGCCGAGCCTTGCCCTTCGCCGCCGGCTTGGGCTTGCCGGTCTTGGCCGGTGCGGCGACACGCGGTTTATCACTACGGGCACCCACGGCGCCGCGCGGCTTCTGGATCGGTTCGGCCTTGATCTTGGGATCGGGCTCGAAGCCGGGCAGCACGCGCTTCTCGATCTCGCGCTTCAACACTTTTTCGATGTCGCGCAGCAGCTTGTGCTCGTCGATACAGACCAGCGAGGTCGCCTCGCCTGATGCACCCGCGCGGCCGGTGCGGCCGATGCGATGCACGTAATCCTCGGGCACGCTCGGCAGCTCGTAGTTGACGACGTGCGGCAGATCGTCGATGTCGATGCCGCGCGCCGCGATGTCGGTGGCGACCAGCACGTTGATCTTGAGCTTCTTGAAGTCGTCGAGCGCGCGGATGCGCTGGCCCTGGCTCTTGTTGCCGTGCAGGGCGGCAGCGCTGATGCGCGCCTTGCACAGGCGTTCGGCCAGCGCGTCGGCGCCATGCTTGGTACGGGTGAACACCAGCACCTGATGCCAGTTGTTCTCGGTGATCAGGTGGATCAGCAGATCTCTTTTACGATCTCTGTCGACGCGATAGACGCACTGCGCCACGGCTTCGGCCGGCGCGTTGCGGCGCGCCACCTCGACGCTGACGGGATCGCGCAGCAGGCCGGTAGCGAGCGCACGAATATCGTCGGAGAAGGTCGCGGAAAACAGCAGGCTCTGCTTCTTTTTGGGCAACAGCGCGAGAACCTTGCGGATGTCGTTGATGAAGCCCATGTCGAGCATGCGATCGGCCTCGTCGAGCACGAGGATCTCAATACCGGAGAGGTCGATGTTGCGCTGCCCAACATGGTCGAGCAGGCGGCCCGGCGTGGCGACGACGATATCGACACCCGCCTTGAGCAGCTTGGTTTGCGGCCCGATGGCGACGCCGCCGTAGATCGCGGCGTTGCGCAGCCTGACATGCTTGCCGTAGGTGAACACGCTCTGCTGCACCTGGATCGCCAGCTCGCGGGTGGGCACCAGCACCAGCGCGCGCGGCTTGAAGCGCTTGAGCGACAGGTTGGTGTCCTGTGCCAGCAGTTGCAGGATCGGCAGGGTGAAGCCGGCGGTCTTGCCGGTGCCGGTCTGGGCGGCGGCCATGAGGTCGCGACCGGCCAGCACCATGGGAATGGCCTGCGCCTGGATGGGGGTGGGGGTGTCGTAGCCCTGTTCGGCGACGGCACGCAGAATGTCGGCCGACAGGCCGAGATCGGTGAAGTGCATGAGTGCTCCTGGAATCAGCCACTCGTGCAAATCACGAATCAGTCTGGGCAGATACGCTGTGGGGTATGGAAGTCAACGCGGCAGGAAAATCCGGACGCGACGCGCGGCGATTGGACTGATAATTTGTCGCGCGGCCCGCAGTGTAACAGCTTCATGAAGCTTGCCCGCAGCATTCAACGCCGCGCCAATTCCTCGCTTACCAAGGTCGCCAGCTGTTTCAACCCGAAGCTCGGCAAGGGCCGGCCATTCACGAAGAACTCCGGCGTTTTTTCCACGCCCAGCGTGCGAATGTCGGCGGCATCCTGTGCGATGAGCGCGGCGATGGCCGGGTCGGCGGCGTCGATGACGAGGCGTTCCATGTCGAGTCCGATGCCGGCGAGGACCTGGCGCGCCTGTGCGACATTCGGGCGATGATTGGGCGTCCAGCGATCCTGGGTCGCCAGCAGTACTTCAAGCGCCGGCCAGAGCTTGTCCTGGCGGCGCGCCGCTTCGATCAATGCGACGACCTGATCGACACCAGGATGGAAGGCCGCGTAGCGCAGAACCAGCCGGACGTGATCGGGATGCTGGGCGAGGATCTCCTTCACCGCCGGGTAGAGGGCCGCGCAGGTGCCGCAGGCGGGATCGAGGAATTCGACGATGGTGACCTTCGCATCCGGCCGGCCGAGCGTCGGCGAATGCATGCGTTGCAGGGCCTCGGCATTGGCGGTCGTGACTCCGGCCGGTGCTTCGCGACCGGTGGTCTGGAACAAAACTGCCAGGGCGAAAGCGAGCAACAACAGCGCCAGCGCGCCGACGAACAGGGTTTTTTGTTTGATCACGAACGACTCCGATGAAGTGCCGCGCCAAGCAGCGCGACGAGGGTGGTGAAAGCAGCGATGGACAGCAGCGGGATGGTGATGAAGCCGAACCAGCGGATGACCGTTTCGGAACAGGGAATGCCCTGCCGGCAGGGCTGGATCGCCTCGGGGATGACGCCGAGGACAATGCCCTGGTGGTAGAGCGCGAGCAGCAGGCCCGGTACCGCCAGCGCGAGCCCGGCGCGAATCAGCCGCCGGTCGAGGTCCGGGAACAGGCCTAAAGGCAGGATGAGGGCGAGCGGAAACATGAAGATGCGCTGATACCAGCACATGGAACAGATCGGCACCTTGACGATCTCGCCGAGGAACAGTGCCGACAGCGTGGCGGTCGCCGCGATCAGCCAGGCGGCGAAGGTCAGCAGCCATGCCGTGGAAAGTCTGGGGTCGGTATGGGCATTCATGCAGCGCTTCTCCGCAGGCGGCGTTCCTCGATCAGCGCATAGAGTGCCGGGATGACAATCAGCGTCAGCAGCGTCGACGAGATCATGCCGCCCACCATCGGCGCGGCGATGCGGCGCATCACCTCGGCGCCCGTGCCGGTGCTCCACATGATCGGCAGCAGGCCGGCAAAGATCGTCACCACGGTCATCATCTTCGGCCGCACGCGCTCCACCGCGCCTTCCATCACCGCCGCATAGAGCTCGCCCACTGTTGGGTGCCGTCCCGCCAGCGCCGACTTTTGCCTGACCGCCGCCCAGGCGTGGTCGAGGTAGATCAGCATCACCACGCCGGTCTCGGCCGCCACGCCGGCCAGCGCGATGAAGCCCACGGCGACCGCCACGGAAAGGTTGTAGTCGAGCAGCCACATCAGCCAGACGCCGCCGACCAGCGCGAAGGGCACCGACAGCATCACGATCAGGGTCTGCGTCAGCTTGCGGAAGTTGAGGTAGAGCAGCAGGAAAATGATCAGCAGCGTGAAGGGCACGACGATCTTGAGCCGCTCGATGGCGCGTTCCATGTACTCGAACTGTCCGCTCCAGGTGATGTAACTGCCTTGCGGAAACTGCACCTGCTCGGCCACCGCCTGCTTCGCCGCCGCGACGTAGGAGCCGATGTCGCGCCCCTCGATATCGACGTAGATATAGGCCGACAGCAGCGCGTTCTCGGTACGGATCGCCGGCGCGCCCTTGGCGATCTTCACCTGTGCCACCTGCCCGAGCGGCACCATCACAACTGGACCGCCCATCTCGCTCATCGCGGGCACCAACACGTTGGCGGCGATCTTGGCCGGATCGTCGCGCAATTCGCGCGGGTAGCGTACTGTCACGCCGAAGCGCTCGCGTCCTTCGACAGTGGTGGTGAGCATCTCGCCGCCCAGCGCCGTCGCCACGACCTCCTGCAGGTCGCCGACGAGGATGCCGTAGCGCGCCAGTTGTGCGCGGTCCGGCTCGATGTCGAGATACCAGCCGCCGGTGATGCGCTCGGCGTAGGCCGAGCGCGTGCCGGGCACGCCTTTCACAGCGGTTTCGATCTGGCGGGCCAGCGACTCCATTTCCTCCAGGTCCTTGCCGAAGACCTTGATGCCGACCGGCGTGCGGATGCCCGTCGACAGCATGTCGATGCGCGCCTTGATCGGCATCGTCCACGAATTGGCGATGCCCGGAAACTGTAGCGCCTTGTCGAGTTCGGCGATCAGTCCGTCGACAGTCATCCCCGGCCGCCATTCGCTTTCCGGCTTGAGGTTGATCACCGTCTCGAACATCTCGATGGGCGCGGGGTCGGTGGCGGTATTGGCGCGGCCGGCCTTGCCGATCACCGAGGCCACTTCCGGAAAGCTCTTGATGATCTTGTTCTGCGTCTGCAGCAGTTCGGCCGCTTTCGTCACCGACATCGCCGGCAGCCCCGTGGGCATGTAGAACAGCGTACCTTCGTTGAGCGTCGGCATGAACTCGCTGCCGAGCTTCGACGCCGGCCACAGCGCACTGGCCAGACCCAGCACGGCGAGCAGCACGGTCGTCCATTTCCAGCGCATTACCAGTGCGATGACCGGGCGGTAGAGCGCAATAAACAGACGGTTAATAGGGTTCCGCGTCTCGGGCAGGATGCGCCCGCGGATGAACAGCAGCATCAGCACCGGGACCAGCGTTACCGACAACATCGCCGCGCCCGCCATCGCGAAGGTCTTGGTCCAGGCCAGCGGCGCGAACAGCCGGCCTTCCTGCGCTTCGAGCGTGAACACCGGCAGGAAGGCGACGGTGATGACCAGCAACGAGAAGAACAGCGCCGGACCGACTTCCTTGCAGGCCAGGATCATCGCCTCGGTTCTCGACTCGCCGGGCTTCAGCCGTTCGAGATGCTTGTGCGCGTTCTCGATCATGACGATGGAGGCGTCGATCATCGTGCCGATGGCGATGGCGATGCCGGCCAGGCTCATGATGTTGGAGTTGATGCCGAGCCAGCGCATGGCGATGAAGGCCATCAGCACGCCCACCGGCAGGATCAGGATGGCGACGAAGGCGCTGCGCAGGTGCAGCAGGAAGGCGAAGCAGACCAGCGCGATGATCGCCGATTCCTCGATCAGCGTCGCCTTGAGCGTGCCGATGGCGCGCTCGATCAGTTCGGAGCGGTCGTAGACGGTCTCGATGGTCACGCCCGCGGGCAGGCCGGCGGCAAGCTCGCCGATCTTCTGTTTGATGTTGCCGATCACTTCGAGCGCGTTCTGGCCGTGGCGCGCGACGGCGATGCCGGAGACGACTTCGCCCTCGCCATCCAATTCCGCGACGCCCCGACGTTCATCGGGGCCGAGTTCGACGCGCGCGATATCGCGCAGCAGTACCGGCGTGCCGCGCTCCGACTTGACGACCAGTTGTTCGAGATCGGCCTTACCGCGCAGGTAGCCGCGTCCGCGCACCATGTATTCCGTCTCGGCCAATTCGACGACACGGCCGCCGACATCGCGGTTCGAGTTGCGGATCGCGTTGGCGACGGTCATCAGCGAAATGCCGTAGCCGCGCAGCCTGGCCGGATCGACCACCACCTGGTATTGCTGGACGAAGCCGCCGATGCTCGCCACCTCGGCGACGCCCGGCGCGGCGGTGATCTGGTAGCGCAGGTACCAGTCCTGCAGCGTGCGCAACTCGGCGAGCGTGCGATTGGCGCCTTGCACCACGTACTGATAGACCCAGCCGACGCCGGAGGCATCCGGCCCGAGGCTCGGGTTCACGCCGGGCGGCAGGCGGCCCGCCGCCTGGTTGAGATACTCGAGCACCCGCGAGCGCGCCCAGTAGATGTCGGTGCCGTCTTCGAAAATCACATAGACGAAGCTGGCGCCGAAGAAGGAAAAGCCGCGCACCACCTTGGCGTGCGGCACCGCCAGCAGCGAGGTCGTCAGCGGATAGGTGACCTGGTCCTCGACCACCTGCGGCGCCTGGCCGGCATATTCCGTATAGACGATCACCTGCACATCGGAGAGATCCGGCAGGGCGTCGAGCGGCGTCTTGACGACCGCCACCACGCCGCCCAGCACGATCAGCAGCGTGGCGATGAGGACGACGAAGGGATTGCGCGCCGACCAGTCGATGAGCTTGGCCAGCATCTCAGTGCGCCTCGATCTGGGTGATGACCCACTCGCCGGGCTTGCGCTCGACAAACTCGAAATGGATCGCGGCGCCCGGCTTGATCTTGTCGACCAGCGACGGATTGGCGGGGACGAAAGCCATGGTCATGGTCGGCCAGTTGAGGCTGGGCACCGGTTCATGCGTAATCATTACCGTGGTCACCGACCCATCGCTCTCGATGCTGTCGAGCGTGCCGACCGCATGGTGGCTCACTGAGGGTTTTTCCTTCATGCCCCCCAGCGCTGCTTTCAGATTGCTTTCCGAGTCGATCAGGAAGTTCGCTGCGACGACGATCTGTTCGCCGGCCTTCACGCCTTCCTTCACCTCGACGTAATCGTCGCCGCGCAGGCCAAGCTTGACCTCGCGCGGCTCGAAGCGGCCCTCTTCCAATTGCACGATGACACGCTGCGCCGCACCGCTGTCGATCACGGCGGAAATCGGCACGGTCAATGCCGTCCTGCCAACGCCGACTTTCACATGGACATTGGCGTACATCGCCGGCCGCAGCTCGCCGCGCGGATTCGGCAGTTCGATGCGCACCGGCACCGTGCGCGTCTGCGCGTTGAGCGTCGGGTAGATATAGCTCAGCTTGCCGGCGAAAGTCCTGTCTGGAAAGGCATCAACGCTCACCTCGACCGGCTGGCCGACCTTCACCGCGGCAATGTCGCGCTCGAACACGTCGGCCAGCACCCAGACGCCCGACACGTCAGCGATCTGGTAAAGCGCTTCGCCGGGCATGAAACGCATGCCCTGCAACGCCTTCTTTTCCAGGATCACGCCCGCCACGGGCGAGCGGTAGGTCAGCGTACGCGTGGGTTCGCCACCGGCCTTGAGCCGCTCGACCTGCTCAGGCGAAATGTCCCAGTTAGCGAGTCGCGCCAGCGCGGCATCGGCCACCTGGCGGATGCTCGCCTGCGCTTCCCCAGATAACCTCTCCACACCACGCGCGGCGACCTGGTATTCGCGTTGCGCCGACACCAGTTCGGGGCTGTATACCTCGAACAACGGCTGACCCTTGCCCACCGGCTGGCCGGTTGCGTTCGCATGCAGGCGCTCGATCCAGCCTTCGAATTTCGGCGCAATCGCGAACACGCGCCGCTCGTCGATCTCGACGCGACCCGCCGCGCGGATCGGGCGCGACAGGTCACGCAGCGCCGCCGCCTCGGTGCGCACACCGAGCTTCTGCACCTTGGCCGTACTGATCTTGATGCTGCCGCCGTCGTCCTGATCCTCACCCTCGTAGACGGGAAGGTAGTCCATGCCCATCGAGTCCTTCTTCGGCACCGGCGAAGTGTCGGGCAGGCCCATCGGGTTGCGGTAGTAGAGCAGTTTCTTGCCGCCGGCGACTGCCTGTGCCGTCTCGCCAGAGCCGACTTTCGCGCCGTCATGTTGCTGACCGCCGAACCAGTAGCCGAGCGCACCGACGGCGATCAGCAGAATGAGGATTGCGAGGTTCTTCATAATTCTTCTCCAAGCGCGCGCTCGATGTCGGCGCGGCGCATTTCCTGAAGCACTTTGGCGCGCAGCAGGTCTTCCTTGGCCTTGCGGATCTGGCGCTGGGCATCGAGCACGGCGGCGAAATCGACTCTGCCGGTTTCGTAACCCACCAGCGCGGATTGCAGCGTCAATTCGGCTTGTGGCAGCAAGCTTCTGCCGGCAAGTTCCTCGACGCGCCGTGCGGCATGCAGCCCTGCCAGACTTTCGGCGAGTTCGGCCTTGATCTGGTTGAGCGTCGCATCGCGCCGCAACCGCGCAGCGTCGAGCATGCGCTCGACCTCGCGTTCCTTGGCGCGACGGCTGTCCTGCTGCAAGGGGATATTGATTTCGAACATCAGGTCGTAGCTGGTCACACGGTTGCGTTCCTGCATCGCCGCGATACCGACATTGATGTCGGGATAGCGCTCGCGATAGGTCAGAGCGCGGCCCTTCTCGGCCGCTTCGATGCGCGCGGTGTCGGCGGCGAGGCGCGGGTTGCGCTCGACAAGACGCGCTTCCAGCGCCGCCGGATCGAGACGGGCCGGCGCCGGCGGCGGCCGCAGACGCTCCGGGTCCGCCAAACCGACCCCGACCGGACGACCGAGCAGCGTCAGCAGTCGCGCCGCCAGTTGCGCGTGTTCGCCTTCGATCATCGCCAGTTCGCCGGCCAGCGCGGTGCGTTCGGTCTGGGCGCGGATCACGTCCTGCTGCGGCGCGAGTCCGTTGGCGTAGCGCGCCTGGGCGATCTGTTCAAGTTGATCGAGCAGCGCCAGATTCTCGCGGCCGTAGCGCAGGTTGGTCAGGTGCAGATGGTGCTGTGCATGGGTCTGCTTGATCTGCCAGGCGAGGTCGCTCCAGGTTGCCGCCGAGCGGCCCTGCGCCGCCGCGCTTTCGGCCAACGCGATGTCACGCCGCAAGTCGCGCTTGCCGAACCAGGGCAGGCTTTGCGTGACCGCGTAGCGCGTCGCGCCGACACGGGCGGGCAGCAGGTTCGGGCTGTCCGCGTTCATGCCGCTTTCGTTGGTGAAATCACGCAACTCGATGCCGAACATCGGGTCGGGCAGCGCGCCGGCGAAGTCGACGCGCGCGGCGGCGGCGTCCGCTTCGTAGCGCATCGCAGCCAACTCGGGATGGCGATCACGCGCGTAGGCCAGCAGGCTCTCGACATCGCCGCCGATCGCCTGCTGCGCACATGCCGCTCCGCTGGCGACGGTCAGCGCCGCCGCCAGCCACAGGAACCGGGCGCGCATGGCTACTTCGCCGCTTCGATATGAGTGATGGTGTAGCTGCCGCCGATGTCCTCGACCTGGAAGCGGACCTTGTCGCCTTCCTTGACGGTCTTGAGCATCGCGGCGTCCTTGACCTTGAACATCATGGTCATCGGCATCATGCCGATGCTTTCAATGCGGCCATGGGCGAGCATCACGCGCTGGGTCGGGGCGTCAATCTTCTTGACGGTGCCTTCGGCCAGTTTGTCGGCGGCGGAAACGGAAATGGAAAAGGGAATCAGCAGGCTGGCAACGGCCAGGGCACGGAAAACGGATTTCATGGAAACCTCCAGACGAAAATGAACAATAGTCGGCGCTGGCAGGACGGCATGTCCTGCCTGACTCAGTGTTCAGCGTCTGGGCGGTTGTTGCGGTGGCTCGGGGGTGTGGCTGGCCAAAGCGGCTTGCAGCTTCGGCACCAGAATGCTTGCCGCCAGGGGTGACATTGCCTCACCGGTCGCCAGCAGGAAACCGGCGCACGAGAGATGGCACATCGAGCAGTTGTCGCAATCAAGATCGATCACGACAACCGGTTCAACCCCATGTTCGTGGCAATGCGTCGCCTCAATGACCGCCGGTTCTGGCGCATGGCGACAGAACGACATCGTCACCGCCGCGGCCGCCTGAACAGGCAGCCACAGGGCGATGAGGATCAGCAAATAGCTCTTGAATCGACGCATGGTGGCTGAATGGTAACTTATTCCTCGTCTTCCTTGAGCTTGAACGAGGCCGCCATCTTCTGCTGCACGGGCGGCGGCACCTGCGCGTAGCGCGCGAACTCGATGCTGTAGCTGCCGCGACCGCCGGTCATCGACTTGAGGCGCGAAGCATAGTCGTTGATCTCGGCAAGCGGCACTTCGCCGGCGATGGCGACGCGACCGGGGCCGCGCGGCGTGGTGCCGGTGACATGGCCGCGGCGCGACGACAAATCGCCTGCCACGTCGCCCATCTGGTTCTCGTCGGCATGCACTTCGATCTGGACGATCGGCTCCAGCACGACGGCGCCGGCGGCCTGAATCGCCGCGATGGTGGCCTTCTTGCCGGCCTGGACGAAGGCGACTTCCTTGCCGTCGACCGGGTGGGTCTTGCCGTCATAGACGATGACACGCAGATCCTCGACCGGGAAGCCGGCGACCACGCCGCCCGCGAGGGCCATGTGCACCCCTTTTTCAACCGCCGGCATGAAGACACCGGGGATCACGCCGCCCTTGACCTGATCGACGAACTCGAAGCCCGCGCCGCGTTCGCGCGGCTCGATCTTCAGATAGACCTCGCCGAACTGACCGGCGCCGCCGGATTGCTTCTTGTGACGGCAGTGGCCCTCGGCGTTTTTCGTGACGGTCTCGCGGAAGGGAATCTGCGGCGGCTTGGTGGTCAGTTCGAGCTTGTATTGCGAGGACATGCGTTCGAGCTTGGTCTTCAGGTGCATCTCGCCGAGACCGAAAATCACGGTTTCGTGCGTGGTGGGATGACGCTCGACCTTGAAGCAGGGATCCTCGATTTCCAGTTTGCGCAGGATCTCGAAGAGACGCTGCTCGTCGCCCTTCTTCTGCGTCTCGACGGCGAGGCCCTGCATCGGCTTCGGGAATTCGAGCGGCTTCAGGTGGATCTGGTCTTCGTCGTGCGAATCGTGCAGCACGGCGTCGAACTCGATTTCCTCGACCTTGGCGATGGCGCCGAGGTCGCCCGGCAGGAGTTCGTCGACCTCGACGTAGTCCTTGCCCTGCAGTTGATACAGGTGGCCGACCTTGAACGGCTTCTTGCTGTCGCCGACGAAGAGTTGGGAGTCCTTCTTGATCGTGCCCTGATGCACCCGGAAGACACCGACCTTGCCCATGTAGGGATCGACGATGACCTTGAAGACGTGCGCCAGCACGTGCTTGGCGGCATCCGGCTCGCGCTGGAAAGACTCCGTCGCACCGCCCGGCTCCCCCTTGTAGAAGGGCGGCACGTTGGCCTCGGCGGGGTTTGGTGCGAGGGTTGCGAGCGTGTGCAGCAGCTCGCCGATGCCGGCACCGGTCCGGGCGGAAGTGAACAGCACGGGGATCAGGTGACCTTCGCGCAGCGCCTTCTCGAACGGGGCATGCAACTCGCTGGCGTTCGGATCCTGGCCGTCCTCGAGGTAGCGCTCCATCAGGCTCTCGTCTTCCTCGACGAGTTGGTCGATCAGCTCGCGGTGGGCATGCTCGACACTGTCGACATCCGCGTCGCCGCTGTCATGCTCCATGACCTCGACCACCTTGCCGTGATCGGGCGTGGGCAGGTCGAGGAACTTGCAGGCCGGTCCGAAGCGCTCGCGGATGTCGGCCATCAGGCCGGACAGATCGAGGTTTTCGGCGTCGATCTTGTTGATGACGATCATGCGCGCCAGGCCGCGATTGGCGGCGGCGCGCATCATGCGCTCGGTCATCAACTCGATGCCGGTCTGGGCGTTGATGACGACGAGCGCGGTATCGACGCCCGCCAGCGCGGCCATCGCCTGGCCGGCGAAGTCGGGATAGCCCGGGGTGTCGACGACATGCACATGCACGTCTTCCCACGCGAAGTTGACCAGGGCGGACGATAGCGAGTGGCCGGCAGCCTTTTCCTGCGGGTCGAAGTCGCACACGGTGCTGCCGCGCTCGACGCTGCCGGCGGCCGCGATCGCGCCGGCATGCTGCAGGAGCGCCTCGGCCAGCGTGGTCTTGCCGGCGCCACCATGGCCGACGAGGGCGACAGCGCGAATGGATGCGGTATGGAATTTCGGCATTATTTTCTCCCTGGATTTTTCGACGTGATTTTTTGCGAAATCATTCGACGGTGACGGACTTGGCGAGGTTGCGCGGCTTGTCGACATCGGTGCCTTTGACCAAGGCCGCATGATACGCCAGCAGCTGGAGCGGCACGACGTGCAGCACCGGCGACAACAGGCCGTAATGTTCCGGCAGGCGCAGGATGTGCAGCCCGTCCTCGGCCTGCACGGCGGAATCGGCATCGGCGAAGACGTAGAGTTCGCCGCCGCGCGCCGCGACCTCCTTGAGGTTCGACTTGAGTTTTTCGAGCAGGGTGTCGTTGGGGGCGACGCTGACCACCGGCATTTCCTTGTCGACCAGCGCGAGCGGGCCGTGCTTGAGCTCGCCGGCCGGATAGGCCTCGGCATGGATGTAGGAGATTTCCTTGAGCTTCAGCGCGCCCTCGAGCGCGATCGGGTAGTGGTGGCCGCGGCCGAGGAACAGCGCGTGCTGCTTGTCGGCGAAACGGCCGGCCCAGGTGACGATGTCGGGTTCCAGCGCCAGCACCTTCCGGACCGCCACGGGCAGGTGGCGCAGCGAGGCGAGGTGCCTGGCTTCCTGCTCTGCACCGAGCCGCCCGGCCTGCTTCGCCAGCGTGGCGGCAAGCAGGAACAGCGCGGCGAGCTGGGTGGTAAAGGCTTTCGTGGAAGCGACGCCGATCTCCGGGCCGGCGCGCGTCAGGAAGCGCAGCGCGCATTCGCGCACGATGGCCGATTCCGCCACGTTGCAGATGGCCAGCGTCTTTTGCATGCCGAGGCTTTTCGCGTGCTTGATCGAGGCCAGCGTGTCGGCCGTCTCGCCCGATTGCGAGATGGCGACGACCAGCTGGTCGGGCGACGGCACCGATACGCGGTAGCGGTATTCGCTCGCCACCTCGACCGTGCAGGGCAGGCCGGCCAACTGCTCGATCCAGTAGCGCGCGACGAGGCCGGCGTGGTAGCTGGTGCCGCAGGCGATCACCAGCACCGACTTGACGCCGGCCAGCAGCTCCGGCGCGGCGGCGCCGAACAGGTTGGCGGAGAAACTCTGCGCGCCGCCGATCATCTCCAGCGTCGCAGCGAGCGCCTGCGGCTGCTCGAAGATTTCCTTCTGCATGTAGTGGCGGTAGTCGCCGAGTTCGACCGCGTCGGCCGAGAGCGTGCTCTCGTGCACCGCGCGCTCCACCACCGTCCCGCCAGAGCCGACTATTCGATAGCCGTCGCGCCGCAGTTCGGCGACATCGCCCTCTTCCAGATAGACCATGCGCCGCGTCACTTGCAGCAGCGCCGAGGCATCCGAGGCGGCGTAGTGTCCATCGGCACCAATGCCAAGCAGCAGCGGCGCGCCGTGGCGCGCGACCACCACCGCCGCGTCACCCTCGCGCAGCACGGCAATGGCGTAGGCGCCGACCAGCCGCCGCGTAGCGCGCTGCACCGCCTCGAACAGGCTGGCGCCGGACTTCAGCGTTTCCTGCACGAGGTGGGCGATCACTTCGGTGTCGGTATCGGAAGTGAAGGCATAGCCCTTGCCCGCGAGTTCCTGCTTGATCTCGGCGTAGTTCTCGATGATGCCGTTATGGACGACCGCCAGTCCGCCCGAGATATGGGGATGCGCGTTGCGCTCGCAGGGCGCGCCGTGCGTCGCCCAGCGCGTATGCGCGATACCGAGTTCGGCGGCCTGGCCTGCCGCCTGCCCCGCCAGTTCGGCGACACGACCCACGCTGCGCAGCCGGTGCAGCTGGGGGTTGAGCACCGCCAGACCGGCGGAGTCGTAACCGCGGTATTCGAGCTTCTTCAGCCCTTCGACGAGAACCGGAACGATGTTGCGTGTTGCGACTGCCGCGACGATGCCGCACATGTTTATTGTCCCTCCGCCAATCCGATGGCGCGCGCCACTTTGTCCAACTCCGCGTCGCAGGTCATCAGCCGCGCGCCATGCTGTTCGGCCAACGCCAGATACAAGGCGTCGTAGGCGCTCAAACCATGCGCCTCCGCCAAAGTACAGGCCGACAATAGCAGCGGCCCATGCTCGCACAGGCGGATCGGCATTGCCTCAATCGCTTGCAGAAGCTCTCGTAGTTCCTGATCCGACAGTTCGCCCCGGCGACGTTTGCGCAGCAACACGTTGGCGACTTCCGCCAGCAGCAACTGGGGCGCCAGCACCACATCCGCACCGCTGGCCGCACGATTCATGGCCGTCTCGACCTCGGGATGCAGCGGGCCATCGGGCACGAACAGGCGCACCAGCGCAGACGTGTCGATCACCCAGATCATCGGGCGCGATCCTGCCGGACATCCGCCACCGTGTCGCCCAGCGCTCGCCCCGCCAGGCGCACCCGCCAGGCGCGCGCTGACGCCAGCCCAGGGCCGGAAGACAGCTTGGTCTCGCGCTCGATCAGGCAACGTACCTGCTCTTGTATGCTGCGATGATTGCTGGCCGCCATCACCCGCAGCGCTTCGTAGACATCATCCGGCAAATTGCGGACACTCAATGCTTTCATAACACCTCCTGCTGCCCAATACGCTGACAAATTGCTATCGTAAATATGCTAGCACATCACCATCAGCAGAATGTCTTCATTCAAGATCAGGTAGCGGTTTCTTTGCCATCAAACCATTGCTGCCAGCGCACCGCTTGCCTTGAAACCGATTCGAGCACCCCGGTCAGCTCGTGCAGGCCGCCGTGTGACAACAGTTTCAGTTGCCAGGCCACCAACAGATAGCTGCGAATCACCTCAATGGAAATCCGCAGTTCGCCCAGCGCCTGCGACCCCTTGATGCGTCCCGCCGCCTCCTGTTTGCGACAATGATTGGCCAGCGTCACCTGCTTCAGGCAGGCCGTAATTTCGGTCAGAATGCATTCGCCGGTCGTGAACCGAAACGGCTTGGGCAAACCCGCATGAATCGGATAGTAGCGCTTGTAAAACATCAGCAAATCCGAAAATATCTGCGGGTGCTTGAAGACCTTGTCCATCGCCACTTCCCATGACAGAAACTGAAATCGCCTGCCAACTGTATGCCTGCGTCAATCAGGCCGGCAACAGCATCGACAAGCGCCGGCACCTGATCGAAATATCCGACATCGTTCGCTCGCTTAGCGCTGACATTCATGCAGAAAGCTACCAGCCGGGGAGAATGACCGCCTTTGCCGTGCAAGACCCCAAGCTGCGCGAAATCTTCGCCCCCAGTTTTCGCGACCGTCTGGCGCAGCAGTGGCTGGCATCAATGATCGGCCCGACGCTGGAACGCGTCTGGATCGACGACTGCTACTCCAATCGCGTCAGCAAAGGCACCCACGGCGCCATCGGCAGATTGCAGCGCTTCATGCGCATGCCGCGCCACAGCCACTACTGCCAAATCGACATCAGCTCATTCTTTCCGTCCATCAACCGCCCGACCCTGCTCACTCTCTGGCAAACCGAACTGGCAAGGCTGCCCTATCCGGTGCCCACGCTGCGGCAATTGAATGCTGTGGCGCAAACGATCATCTTGCAGAACCCCATCCAACCCAAGCCCGCGCTGAGCGGCAATCTCGACCTGCTCAAACAGATACCGCCGCACAAATCGCTGTTTCATGCCGCGCCCGATACCGGCTTGCCCATCGGCAGCCTGTCGAGCCAGTTCTTCAGCAATGTGTACCTCAACCCGCTCGACCAGTTCGTCAAGCATCAGCTGAAGATCAGGGGTTACCTGCGCTACGTCGACGACATGATCATCCTCGGCGATTGCCCGCGAACACTGCTGGCGCAAATGCATCGGATCGACCAGTTTCTGCAAGACCGCCTGCAACTACGCCTTCATCCCGACAAGACCGTCTTGCAGCGCGTCGATCAAGGTGCCAATTTTCTCGGCTACATCGTCTTCCCGCACCATCGCTACGTTCGCGAGCGCACATTGAGGGCCTTGCGCAGCCGCATCCATTTTTTCAATTCCCTACTCGATCCACGCGGCCATCCACATCGTGCCCAACTGCATCGAGGCAGTTGGGCACAATGGCTGGCCCTGCACCAACTCGAACCACCACTGACCGCGAGCCCGGCACTGCTCAAGCGCATGCTGGCCACCCTCAACAGTTATTACGGCCAACTGCGCCACGCCAACACCTACCACCTGCGACGCAAGATTTACCACGAAATGCTCGGGCCGATCAAACGCTATTTCCTGCCGTGCAATGCCGACTATGCGCAACTGCGCATCAAGCCTGTCTGGCTGTTCTCATCCTCATGAGCGGGTGTGACTCTAGCGGACACACGACACGTAGTTGTTGTTCGCGTCGTTGTTCCAGTTGACGTTGCCGTTGTTCAGGTTGACGTTCTCGTGGTTGCCGGCGCCATGCGGCGTCGACGACCAGGTGTTGTTCAACGCCCAACCCTGACCGGATTGCATCTTCACTCTTGCCCGATTGAACGGGCTCGGTTGAGCCGTTTTCACGGCATGACCCCCACGATGCGACCGGGCCCGACTACAGAAGCCCGACAGCGGAAGATGCCAGCCACATCCCCAATTGGCCTGTTTTGTTTCAGCCGTAACCGAAACACCCATTAGGCACCCATGCATGGCATAGGCAGGACGAGACCAAGCCAGAACCCCAAAATCCTGTCAGGCCACCTCGCTTTCTCGCCATTGCAGCTGCAAATCGGCGACCAGATTCAGCGCCGCCATCGGCGTACTGGCAGCGACGTTGAACTGCATCAAGCGCTCGATCAGACGCTGGGCAGAAGCTTCGGCCGACAGCACTGCCTCATCCGCAGATGCTGCCGATGCCCCCGACATTTCCAGCGGCAACGCCGCACGCCAAACTTCGTACTGCGCCCGATCAACCGGGACATTCAGGGGCCAGCGCCAGGTGGCGGCATCGACCTGCGTCGCCACCGCGAACCCCGGCAGTTTTTCCAGCGTCGTCAACGGCACGCCGCAGACGACGCGATCCGCGCCCGCCGCCTTGACGAAGCGACGCATCGGTTTGCACGCCAGCACATGATGGATGAAGCCATACGCTCCTTCGTTGTAAGCGCGGACAAACAACCCCTCTTTGTAGAGGTAGACCGCTTCCGGATCGGCCGCCTGTTGTAAAAATTTTTTCGTCAACCCCGCTCTCCCGCAAAGCCCCGCAAATCACCCCGCGCTTACGCGCGGGAGTTAACCCAAAAAAACCAAAGGTCAAAAATCAAAATTCAAAGGTCAAGGCTCTAGCGGACACACGACACGTAGTAGTTGTACGCGTCGTTGAGCCAGCCGACGAGGCCGTCGTTCAGGCGGACGCTCTCGTGGCTGCCGGCGCCACGCGGCGTCGACGACCAGGTGCGGTTCAACGCCCAACCCTGACCGGACAGCGCGCCCGAGTGGTACAGCGCGACCAGTTCCGCGGTCGTCGGCAAGCGCCAGCCGGTCTGACCGTTGATGGTTTGCGTCGTGCAGAAGGTGTTCGCCGCGTTCCATTTGGCATATCCAAGCACCGACACGGTGGCGTTGTTCGGCGACCAGATCAGCCCGCCCTGCGAGATATAACCGGCCGGCAGGCCCGCCAACGTCGTCGTCGTGAAGGTGTCGGACACCCCGCCAATCGTCAGGGTGGTATTGGTCGCGGTGGAGTTGCTGCCCGAGGTGGTATGTCGCACTTTCACCGTCTGGCCGTTGGTCACCGTGCCCGCCGCACTGGTCCAAGCCCCGCCGTTGATTTGGTATTCGCCGCCGGTGACGCTGATGGCGGCCGCCGCGTTGATGCCGGCGACGGTGATGGCGTTGGATTCGACCACGGTGCTCAGCGCCTGGCCGGTGACGTCGGTGAAGGTAAAGGCGTCCGGGGTGGTGTCGGTGGCATAGGCGATGACGATGCTGACGATCTTCACCGAGCCGCGCTGTACGTTGACGGTGACGTTGGTTGTGCCGCCGCCGGCATTGTTGACGGTGACGACATAAACATCGGTCGCACCAACCGCCGGCTGCTCGATGCGCTGCGGGTCGATGACGAGGTTGTTGCCGGATAGCGCGAACTGGCCGGTATTGACGAAGGCTGCGACGTTGCGTGTGATGCCGGCGATGCTGGTGACGGCGACGCCGAGCGGGACGGTGATGGCGCCGGTTGCGGGGTCGATGGCGGCCCCGGCCGGCAGGGCGGTCTTGTCGACCACGACCAGGCGTGTCTGGGTTGCGGTGGTGTCGCGCTTGGCGATGACTTGCGAAGGCATCCACGCCGGGCGGGCGGCGACTTGGTCAAGCAGATTGCCGCCCCAGTGGGTGGTTTGCGGGGCGGCCGGGTGGCGCGGGGCCGGCGCGTTCGGGTTGGCGGCGCTCGGGTGGGTATTGTGGTTTGCGGCGGCGGCGCCTTGCTGACTGCCGAGCGGGAGGGTCAAGCTCAGTTGCACCCGCGTGTCGCCCGGCGCGCCGTCGCGACCTTGCAGGTTGAGCAGGTTGATGCCCAGGATGCCGAGGCCGTCGAAGCGGTGGTCGAGACCGATCTGGTAACGGTTTTGTGCGGCCGCGGCATCGGCACCGAACTTGAGCCGCGTCTGGCGGTTGAGGGCGTGTTCCACGCCGAGGCTGGCGGTGGCGCGTTGACGGGTTTCGGCGCCCGCCAGCAGATCGTAACGCAGGGTTTCGTGGCCGAGGCCAAGGCTGACCCGACCGCCTTGCCAGGGTTTCATGCCGACTTTGCCTTGCACGCCGCCGATGCGCCCGCCAGCGATACGGCGCGGGTCGTTCCAGAGTTCGTAGAGCGCGGCGGTTTCGATGGCGTAGGTGGCGTCGCTCAGATCGCGGCTGGCGGTGCGGGCGGTATAGGCATTGAGTTCGGCATGGTCGAGCATGCCGTCGCCCAGATCCATGCGCCAGGAGAGGCCGCCGCTGTTTTGGGTCATCTCCGCCCGGCTCTTGCCCGAGGGGAAGTCGAATTCGAGTTTCTGGCGCAACTGGCCGCCGGTGAGCATCAGCCGCTGGCTTGGCGTGAGACGCAGCCCGAGATTGGCGTAGAACTCGCTCATCCGTCCGCCGAGTTGCGCGCCGCCGCCGAATACGAAGCGATCCGTCAGCTGCCATGCGCCGCGCACGCCCAGGCTGAGGCCGGTATGTTGCGAGGTTTCGGCTTGGGCAGTGAACCGGCGGGTGCTGTCGTTGCTGTCGAGCGACAGGCGACCGGGGCCGGGACGGAAGTTCATTCCCGACTTGCCCGGTTCGGCAAGTTCGGGCAGCGTCTCGGCGGCCAGCAGCGAACCGGAAGCGGCCATCAGCAGGAGGGCGAGAAGATGGGGAGCGACGTGATCGGGGAAGGCATTAGCAATGGCGGTGGAAATACGTCTTTGCTGCATGATGGCGGTACTCTGTCAGGTCAAAGATTGAAATCGGGTGCATCCTGTCGGGGCGCACAATAAAAAAAGCCGAAGGAGCAGGCTCCTTCGGCGCGGTATCGGACGGGCGGGGCAGGCGGCCCCGCAGCGGGAGCTACCCGGCTCGGCTCGGCTCGGCTCGGCTCGGCTCGGCTCGGCTCGGCAGCAAAATGATGGCGGAACGTTGTGTCATGTCAAGAAGAAATACCTTGAAAATCCATCGTCATTACCATGACCCGTACGGGATTATAGCAATAGGCAGCGCTTGCTGTCAATGGCACACTCGCCTATCCACAATGCCTTATTCCTTTTTCTTTTTAACTGGACGCTTCCAGCCTGGAACGGTCATCTGTTTCGGCCGCGACACGGTCAGCACATCCGGCGGCGCGTCCTTTGTGAGCGTGGTGCCGGCGCCGAGAGTGGCGCCGCGCCCGACGGTGACGGGCGCAACAAGCTGGGTGTCGGAGCCGATGAAGACGTCGTCCTCGATCACCGTGCGGTGCTTGTTGGCGCCGTCGTAGTTGCAGGTGATCGTGCCGGCGCCGACATTGACGCGGCTGCCGACCGTCGCGTCGCCGACATAGGCGAGGTGATTCGCCTTCGAGTGCGCTGCGATACTGGAATTCTTTACCTCGACGAAGTTGCCGATATGCACGTCCTCGGCCAGCGTCGTGCCGGGGCGCAGGCGGGCGAAGGGGCCGATGACCGAGTGCGGGCCGACGACGGCATCCTGGATCACGCAGTTGGCATTGATGCGCACGCCATCCTGCAATTCGACGCGGCCTTCGAAGACGCAGTTGACGTCGATGAACACGTCGCGGCCGCAGACCAGCTCGCCGCGCACGTCGATGCGGTCGGGATCGGCCAGCGTGACGCCTTGCGTCATCAGGGTTTCGGCAAGGTTGCGCTGATAAATGCGTTCGAGCCGCGCCAGCTGGTTCTTGCTGTTGATGCCGTCGGTTTCCCAGTTGTCGCCCGGCTGGGTCGTGGCGATTTCCATGCCCTCGGCGACGGCCATGGCGACGATGTCGGTCAGGTAATACTCGCCCTGGGCGTTGCGGTTGCCGAGTTGCGGCAGCCAGCGCGCCAGCGCCGCGCCCGGCGCGACGAGGATTCCGGTGTTGATCTCGCGGATCGCGCGCTCGGCGTCGTCGGCATCCTTCTCCTCAACGATGCGCACGACCTTGCCGCCGACACGAACGATACGGCCATAGCCCTTGGGATCGTCGAGATGGGCCGTGAGCAGCGCCAGCCTGTCTTGGCCCGCGCAGGAGATCAGGCGTTGCAACGTTTCCGGGCGGGTCAGCGGTACGTCGCCATACAAGACCAAAGTCGGCGCTGGCG
>Ga0209835_1000739_pt1 | contig 20093 bp, 16 predicted proteins | sample LakKivwa52mmetaG_FD_184138 | JGI IMG/M metagenome (GOLD analysis project Ga0209835, IMG submission 184138) | Anoxic lake water microbial communities from Lake Kivu, Rwanda to study Microbial Dark Matter (Phase II) - Lake Kivu water 52m metaG... | ecosystem: Environmental > Aquatic > Freshwater >...
GAAATGCGTGCAGGCTCAGTAATGGATTATCTGCTGGCTTATGGCATAGGTGTTGAACGCATCGAAATTGCCGCTTATGGCGATTCAATGGCTGATAAAGCCGACCAAAGCGAAGAAAACCAGAAAAAGTTTCGTAAAGTCGAAATCAGGTTTGATTATTTGTATTGAAAAGAATTTTAAAAGGATTTTTTAAAATTTTTCCAATTTCATTTCCTGTCGTACTTTTGCAGTCGGGTAAGCTCTGTACGACCAGCTCCCTTTTGTAATCCCAGGGTCGGAAGGCAGCAAGGTTCAACTGGTTGAGCGGTGCGATGCAGTCAGCTTACCTTTTTTATTATAAACTATACTTTAACCCCAAAAATAATCTTATGTTAATTTTTGCCGATACAGCTAATCTGAATGCCATTAAGGAAATCAATGAATTAGGAATACTTGACGGAGTTACAACCAACCCAAGCCTGATGGCTAAAGAAGGTATTAAAGGTCAGAAAAATATCCTGAAACACTACGAAGCTATTTGTAAAATAGTATCAGGTGATGTTAGTGCAGAGGTAATAGCATTGGATTATGCAGGTATGTTAGACGAAGCCAGGGTATTGGCTAAAATAGCTCCAAATATTGTGGTTAAAGTACCAATGACAAAAAATGGACTTAAAGCCATCAAAACATTGGCAGACGAAGAAATTGCAACTAATTGCACATTGGTTTTTTCAGCCGGACAAGCTATTCTGGCAGCCAAAGCAGGTGCTACTTATATTTCTCCTTTTATTGGCAGACTCGATGATATTTCCACTGATGGACTGATTTTAATAGAACAAATGGTCAATATTTTTGATATACAAGGTTATGAAGCCATGGTATTGGCCGCTTCCATCCGCCATCCTATGCATATTATTAATTGTGCAGAAGCAGGTGCAGACGTGGTTACTTGTCCTCCCGATTCTATTCTCAGGCTTTTAGACCATCCGTTGACTGATATTGGTCTGGAAAAATTTCTGGCTGATTATAAGAAATCTCAGGAATAGCTTTCCCTGTCTCTTTTAGATCAAAACTTTATTGGTCTAAACTGATTGTTCCCCTGATTTTATAAAATTTATAAAAACTGAAAGTCGGGTCTGACTCAAAGCCTTCACTTTTGATAATTTCATCTTTGGTACGTACACGTACAAATTTGTTGGAATATACTTTATCAGTTCGTTCGTCCCAGATAAGTTCTTCTGTTTTAAGTGTGTCACCTTTCAGATTAACTACAACAACGCTGTCGCGCAATGTAATCAGCTTCTCACGTATTCGTCTGATGCCATAGTTGGCAAAGCAATAGGCATTTGGCTGCATTAAAGCATTGTAAAATGTGATTTCAAGTCCTTTGGGTAATATAGAATAGTAATCGTTATTCTGATAAGTTTCCATTAAAGGAGCGGTTATACGTGCTTTAATTTTTGCTGAATCGCTGAAAACAAATTCAATATCGTGGGCTACTTCTATGGGTGTATTTTTTTCCTTAGTAAGATGTTTTACCTCTTCAAGACTGGTTTTTTTACACGAGTACAAAAAAAACAAAACAATACTTACTCTGATAAGCGTGTTCATTGGCTATTTTATTCATATTTGGGTTTGATAAACCAAATATCATTGAATCTGAAACCGAAGCTTAATCGGATATATTGTTCACGTATAACATCATCGTGTAAACTGCCCAATTGCCCGATTTCGACAGCAGCATCAATAAAAGAAGCACTTTTGCGGACAGGAAATCCGGCACCAATACTCAGACTAAAGTTTTTTAAGTTTTCATATTCAAGGGGAGACACACTCAGTTTTACAGGAACATTCAGGTAGCTCAAGGTATATTTAAGCCCTGTGCGGTACGAAATTCTTTTGAAATAGGATAAGTCTTCAACGTTTGGTGTTGTTTCAAATCCCAATACAAATTCGTGCTGATCGGCCGGTAGTTGTGGTATGCCGGGAAAATTAAAAGTACTCCATTCTTCAAATTTATAGTCAAAACCTGCCTGCCATTTATTGCTGCTTTTTAACAAAATACCTGCACCATATTTTAAAGGCACCTGAAAATTGCCACCTATTGTGCTGGTTTTAAATATAGTATCTTTCAGTTTTATACTCGAAGTAGTGTTTAAAAAAGAAGTAACAATCTCTTCTTCATTGATTTTTAATTTTGTGGAGGGCTCGTAATATGCACCAATGTTTAATGTTTTTTTGTCATTTAATTTAATCTTATAATTAAAACCTGCATTAAAACCAATATTGCCATAAAAGCTGTTTTTATCGGAAATTGCACCGTAAAACTCACTGCTTTCGGTTATTAAGAGCGAATGGTAAACATGAGTATTTCCAAAGAGATAAAATAAATTGGCACCTAAATAAAATCCTTTAAAAAGTTTTAAAGAAGTACCAATGAAGAATTTTGAAAAGCCTCCGGTGTATTCAAATTTTTCAGTACGGTCAATGGTGTCCGCTTTCCCTACGCTTTTAAAGTAGGAAGAATAGCCGATTTTACTCACCGGCAGCATACCAAAGGCCACATTCCAGTTCATTTTTTTGTATACAGGAAATCCCAGATTGAAATAAGCAAATGAAAAAATGTTTGAGTAAACAGAGGTAGTGTCTTGATCCAGTTTAAAAAACTTACCTTTAAAAGCTATCTGAAAATTAGTTAATTCAAGTCCTGAATAACTTGCAGGATTCAGAAATGAGATTGAGGTATTGTTAAAATCGGCAACTGATAAACCACCCATACCTGCATTACGCACCAAAATCTGGTCGTCTGGAATACCAATGGCATAAAAAGAATAAGGATGTTCAGATATTTGACCGATTCCGGAATGAACAAATAAACTTATCAGGATAATAATTCCTGCTATTTTTTTTAGATTAAACATTCAGTAAAAGTATTTTGTTTAAACTTTTTAAAAGAAAAAAATCATCGGCAATAATCGGCATTTTTAAGTTCTCAGCCAAATACTTGCCATCGCCTCCCGTGATAATTATTATGAGTTGAGGGAAGCTTTTTTTATAGAGTTGGATAAACTGCTTAACTTCCTGCAAATAAGCGTATTGAACTCCTGAAAGTATAGAGTTTTGCGTATTATTGCCGGTCAGTTTATTATAATCAGGGCTAAAACTGACAAGTGGGAGACGGGCAGTGTAATCATTCAGGCTTTTAAACCGCATACTTAAACCCGGATGAATAGAACCACCCAGGTATTCATTTTTATGATTAACAATATCAAAAGTCAGACATGTTCCGGCATCAACAATTAAAACATTTTGTTCAGGAAACATTAGAGTAGCACCCACAGCCATGGCCAGCCGGTCGTTTCCTAAGGTTTCGGGCGACTCATACTTGTTTTTCAATGGCAGTTTTAAACCTGAACTAAAATTTACTATATGCTGACTGATTTTTTTCAGTGATTTACTTAAGAGAGGAGACTCATTATTTACAGAACAAACAATTCCTGCCCTAATATGAAATGCTTTCAATTCAGAAAAAGCTTGCTCTAGATTGTTTTGCTGATAAGCTGATGATCCGTGAAATACCATTTTATCATGGTCAAAAACGGCTGTTTTCATCAACGAATTGCCTATATCAATTGTCAGGTACATTAAAAATTTTTAACAAAATTACTATATCAATTAATAGTAAGACGTAAACAGAAGATTTTTGTACTTTTGAAAACTGAAATTTATTTAAAGAATTTTAAGAATAACGCAATTTGACATCAAATAAAAGGAATATCAGACGCAGAAAGGGTTCAATCATCTCTCCTTTGACCAGTATTACACTGGTTATTTTTCTGATAGGATTATTTGGTTTACTGATTATTTATGCCGACCAATTAAAAACCTATCTGAAAGAAAACCTTCAGGTTAACATTATTTTTACTGAAGATGCCAAAGAGTCGGATATGGTCAGGATGCAAAAAATGCTTGACAATGAAAGTTATGTCAAAAGAACTGAGTATATCAGCAAAGAAAAAGCACGTGAAATAATGCTCAGCGAGCTTGGCGAAGATGCTGAGGCTGTGTTGGGCTTCAATCCTTTCCCGGCTTCTCTGGATGTTTATTTTAAAGCCGATTTTGCTCAGGTTGATAGCGTGGAAGCTTTTAAAGCTCAATTTGAAAAGTATTCTTTTGTAAAAGAAATTGCTTACCAAAAGCTAATTCTTGAGAATATTGATAAAAATGTACGACTGGGAGCAGTCATCATTTTATCTTTTATGACCATGTTTTTAATTATTGCAATAGTCCTGATCAACAATACTGTCCGCCTGACCCTTTATTCGCAACGATTTTTGATTAAAACACAACAACTTGTCGGAGCCACTCAGGTTTTTATTACACGGCCATATCTGTCGAGGGCAGTGAAGATTGGTGTTTTCGGGAGTCTTATCGCCATTGTGCTGCTAATAGCACTGATTTATTTTGTGTCTAAGAGATTCGATATTAATTGGGTAGGAGATATTAAAACAGATGTTTTATTGTCGTTTACACTCATAGTATTCGGGTTTTTAATTACCCTGATCAGCAGCTATTTTTCAGTAAAAAAATACTTAGGAATGAAATTAGATGACTTATATTAAAATTTTTAGTAATGAACGCAAAACAAAATATCCAGCCTCAGAAAAGTAAAAAAGTAAATCCTCAAAAAGCGGAACCTAAAAATACAAAGGGTATTTTTAAAAATGAGAAGTTTCCTCTTGGAAAACAAAATTACATTTTAATGGCTATCGGATTCGGATTAACAGTTTTGGGATATATTTTAATGGTTGGTACTGAAAATATTTACAGTTTTGGTAACACTACAATGCCTGTAATTTTAATTATGCTTGGATTTGTAGTTGTAGTTTATGGCATTCTGAAACGACCAAAGCAAATAAATCAGGATGACTCTGTTTGAAACCATTATTATTGCCATTGTAGAAGGCATTACTGAGTTTCTTCCCATCAGCTCTACCGGTCACATGATACTTACTCAGGCATTTCTGGGTATTGAAAGCAATGAATTTATCCGCACTTTTATTGTCAGCATTCAGTTTGGGGCTATATTGTCTGTAATAGTATTGTATTGGAAAAGGTTTTTTAAGCACCTGAACTTTTATTATAAGCTGGCTGTTGCTTGCATTCCCCTTATTGCTGCCTATTTTCTGGAAGGATTTATTGACAGCTTAATGAGCAATGTTTGGGTAGTGGCGATTTCTTTACTACTCGGGGGCCTTGTATTATTATTTATTGATAAATGGTTCAGTGGCGAAGGAAATGATGAAGAGATCTCATTTAAAAGTGCTTTTATTATTGGTCTTTTTCAGATTATTTCGATTATACCAGGGGTTTCGCGCAGTGCGGCCACTATCATTGGCGGTATGAGTCAAAAGCTTAGCCGGAAAAGTGCTGCCGAGTTTTCATTTTTTCTGGCAGTTCCTACCATGTTTGCAGCTTCTGCACTGAAATTAGTAAAAAACTATGAAGTTTTTACTGCTCCAGACATCACTAACCTTGTCATTGGCAATGTGGTGGCTTTTGTTGTTGCCATGTTGGCTATAAAGTTTTTTATTGATTTTCTGACAAAGCATGGTTTCAGGCTTTTTGGATGGTACCGAATTATTATTGGTACTTTGATCATCATTCTGATGCTGTTTGGTGTTGATTTAAGTATTGGATAGGCATTTATGATTGACAAACATTTTACTGATAAATCTATTAATTTTGCCGAAGGTGAAACCATATTATTTGATAAACCTTTGATTTGGTCGTCTTTTGATGTTATCAGAAAAATTAAATCAGTTGTAAGAATAAAAAAAATCGGGCATGCAGGTACTTTAGACCCACTGGCAACCGGCCTAATGATATTGTGTACCGGAAAAAAAACAAAACAAATTGAAAGCTATCAGCATTCACCCAAAGCCTATCAAGGCACAATGAAACTTGGTGCTACCACACTCAGTTACGACCTGGAAACTGTAGTACATCAAACTTTTCCGACCGAGCACATAACAACAGATGAAATATACGAAAAATTGCCTCTCTTTACCGGAGAAATTTTACAGATGCCCCCTTCATTTTCTGCTATTAAATCGGGTGGACAAAGATTGTATCAATTAGCCAAACGAGGCAAAGAAATTAAAACTGAGGCACGGAAAGTTAACATTCATGAATTCAGAATCCTGAATATTAATATGCCATTTGTTACTTTTTATGTTGAATGCAGTAAAGGTACCTACATCCGATCTCTTGTCCATGATTTTGGAAAATCGCTAAACAGCGGGGCTTTTCTGACAGATTTAAGAAGATTAAAAATTGGTAATTACTGTGTTGATGATGCTATTAACTTTGCAGATTTCATAAACATTATCAATTCAGCCGAAAATATTGTTTTAGAATGAGGGTTTTTACCGACATACATAATTTAAAAACTGAAGTTTCTAATGCTGTTGTAACACTGGGCACATTTGACGGGGTTCATCTGGGGCACCGCAAAGTTTTGGATGAACTTAAAAGAGTTAGTGCCGATTACAACAAATCTGCCTTGGTCATTACTTACTGGCCGCATCCCCGTATTGTTTTAAGCAATTCAGATGATACTCCAAAATTGTTATCTACTCTCGAAAATAAAATTGTTTTGTTTGAACAAATGGGGATTGAAAATTTGCTGGTACTTGCATTTTCAAAACAATTAGCTGAAAAAAGCCATGATGAATTTGTTTCTGAGTTGCTAATCAATCAACTAAATGTTCATTCTGTAGTGGTTGGCTACGATCACCGCTTTGGAAAAGACAGAAAAGGTTCGTTTGATTTTCTGAAACATAATTCAAAAGAATTCAAAATCAATGTGTTTGAGGTAGGACCTTATGAGTTGAATGACATTGCTGTCAGTTCAACGAAAATAAGAAAAGCACTTGCAGAAGGTGAACTCGATACAGCCAACGCGATGTTAGGTTACCATTATTTTATCGAAGGAAGAGTGGTTAAAGGCTGGCGACTGGCTTCTAAACTGTCTTTTCCGACTGCCAACCTCGCTTTGGATAATTACGAGCAGCAAATGCCTAAGGATGGAGTTTATCTGGTCAGGGTAGAATTTGAGGAAGATAATTATTATGGAATACTCAATACAGGTGAAAATCCGACAATCCCCCTGAAAGGTAGAAGTATTGAAGTGCATATTTTCGAATTTAATAAAAATATTTACGATAAAAATGTGGCCGTTCATTTCATTAAAAGAATAAGAGACGAAATGAGATTTGAAAATACGGCACAGCTCCAGCAACAGATAGAAAACGACAAACAATTGTCGCTTGAAATTATCAGTCAGTTGAAATGACCCATCATTTAATAACCGGTAAAAAAGGTGAAGAACTGGCTTCCCGATACCTTTTATCTGAAGGTTATAAAATCAGGCACCGCAACTGGGTTTTTGAGAAAGATGAGCTCGATATAGTGGCTGAAAAAAACAATATTGTTGTTTTTGTTGAGGTAAAAACAAGATCTTATACTGCTTTCGGTTTTCCTGAAGATGCTGTTGATAAAAAGAAATTGAGAAAAATGATGCGTGCCGTTGAGGCTTATCTTGACGAATTTCAGATTGATAATGAAATACGTATTGATGTTATATCCGTTTTGATAGAAGATAATGTTACTAAAATCAATCATTTTGAAGATATTTATTCAGGCGAGAGTAATTGAAACTGATTTTGTTTAGAATGTTTATTAAATTAACTTTGTGGCTTCATTTGCACAATTATTGGATTTAATAAAACCTTATCGAATTTATATGAAAAGCAAAAGATTACTTTTTCTGACTGTTTTATGTTCAGTAATGTTGACAGTAAGCGCACAATCAACATATACCGTCATAAAAGTTTACGGTGGTATTCAGTATAAGTCAAGCAAAAAACCGATGGCACAAGGCGATGTTTTTACTCCGGCCGAGCCTTTGATTTTTGGCAATACCGATTCAAAAGCAGCGGTTGTCAATAAAGAAAAAGGCCGTTTTATGATTACTCCACCGATTTCAGGTAAACTGGAAGCTCAGCCCAATTTTGTGCCTGCCATGTCAAACATCAGCACAAGGGCAGGTTTGATTAATAATACCATCGAACTTAAAAATCACTTTTCAGGTAATTATTTGATTATCAACAAAGTGAAAATAAAAATCTCTCCATCAGTTTATCCAATGAACGATACCTCCTTTTTTTATTTAACTTATACCTATAAGGATGAAAAAATAAACAAGAAACTTGCATTTGTTTCCGACAGCCTTATTATTGACCGGCAGTCTTTATTTACTATTGATGGAAGGCCAATTCCTGATCCGGATATTAAAGAAATGAAACTTTACTACCTGAGTGGTAACAAATCTGTATTTATCTCTGAGTTTTATCCGGTCTTTCCTGAATTATCTACTTTCAAAGCCGAAACAGTAATTTTGCTCAATGAATTAAGCGGATTGACCTACAATCAGAAATTGGATGAAATATTGGCCTATTTCAATGAATGGTATGGAAAACCAAATTCTGAAAATGTGAAAGAATGGTTGAAAACAGAATTCAACTTAACTCCTGATAAATAAGCGGTTTTTCAGAAAAATATATTTGTTTTTTTTCTGCCCTTTATTATCTTTACTGCATTAAAATTGGTTTATTTACAGCCTCTATTTTTACAAAAATTAAAATTGCTGAAATATAGAATGCAAAAAAAGATAATCCTGTTTTTTGTTTTATTATGTTTATGCGGCTCTGTTTTTTCACAGAATAACCGTTATTCTGTTTATAATTTCAGCCCACGTAATTATGGTAAAAATACAGATGCACAGAACTGGGCTGTATTACAGGATCATAGCGGATTGCTTTATTTCGGAAATGCAAACGGATTGATTGAATTCGATGGTCACAGATGGGAATTTATTCCTTGTGTCAGAGGTGTTTTTACGACTGCCCTTGCTGCCGACAAAGAGGGTATTGTTTATGTTGGTACTCAGTTTGGTTTTGGTTACCTAATACCCGATTTAAACGGAAAATTACAGTATTATTCGCTGTCGGATTCGCTACTCGATCATTTTTTCAATACCATCGTCTGGAAAATACATACAATTGGCAATCATGTTTATTTTCAGACTGAAGATGCCATATTTGATTATTATGATGGAAAAATTGAAGTGATTTTGCCTCAAAACTCATTTCATTTGTCTTTTATTGTCAACAATCAGTTATATGTCAGAGAAAGGAATAATGGCTTAATGAAGCTATCAGGCAAAAAACTGATAAAGGTTGAAAGTGGAGAAATATTTGCCAATCTGGGTATTTTCGGCATGATAGAACTGAACGAAAAAGAATGCTTAGTAATTACTCAGGAACAAGGAATATGGACTTATAACAATAATAAGTTTGCAAAAATTGATAATCAAGACCAAAAAACGCTCATTCAGGCAGGCATTTATGGTGCAATAAAGCTTTATGATGGGCTGATTGCTCTGAATACTGTTGCCAATGGAATTATCATTATTAATCGGAATGGAGAGATTGTACAGCAGATTAATTCATTAAATTCAGCCTTACATGTCAACGATATTAAGCAAATATGTAACGACAGGCAAGGTAATATCTGGTGTGCAACAAATAATGGTATTTCAGTTGTTTATTATTCTTCGGCTTTATCGGTGTATGCCAAAGAATCAGGTGTGCTAAACAATGTTTATTCAATTGCCTCTTTTAAAAATAAAATATATGCCGGTACTTCTGCAGGTTTACTGACAATGGATAATAGTGGCGTTTTTACTAACCTGAATCTGACCAACAACAGTGTATGGGCTCTTTTACCTTCGGATAATGAATTGTTGATTGGCGAAAACAATAGTCTTATTTCGTATGATGGCAAGCAACTGAAAACGATAGATCAAATTAATGTGCGATGCTTTTGTGTAGTAGATAAACCGGGCTTGCTCTTTGCCGGAGGGAAAAAAGGTTTGATGGTTTATCAAAAAATCAATGGGAAATGGACACGAAAAGCACAGATTGCAGAAGTGACCACTGAGCTTATTTCACTTGCCTGTTCCGAAACTGAAAATGGAAGTTTTACGCTCTGGGCAGGAACTGCTTTAGATGGTGTTTATGCTATCAGTTTTAACTCCGATTTGGCATTTAATTGTAAATTGTATCCTGTAAATGAATTAAAAACTGAGGGTTATGTGATGCCATTTAACATTGGCAACAACATTGTTTTAGGTACTAATTCAGGCCTGTTTTCGATAAATAAGAAAAACGATAAATACTTGTTCGATAACCAGCCTTTGTTCGGTTACGAAATATTTAAGCCTGTCAATTTTGTGCTCCGGCACAACCATCACTTATTTGTTTCACTTACCGATTTGGTTCTGCATTTTGTCAATGATCATTTTATTGACAAACCACTGGCTGGCATTGATGTCGGTAAAGTCAGAAGCATTTATGCCTGGAACGATAGCTATTGCTGGTTTGGTTGCGATGATGCACTTATCAGCTACAATTTTATTAAACAAAAACCGGCTAAATCTTCATTTAATGCAGTTGTCCGACAAGTGATATGTAATACCGATTCAGTTATTTTTTACGGAAAAACATTTAAAGGTCAGGATAAAGTAGTTCTGAATTATGCCGGCAATGATTTAACTTTTGTTTTTGCCGCTGATTTTTATACCTATCCTGAACAAATGCTTTTTAGCTTTATGCTGGAAGGAAATGACAATAACTGGAGTGAGTGGAATATTGAAAATAAAGCTGTTTATACTAATTTGCACGAAGGAAACTACATTTTTAAAGTAAAAGCAAAAAATGTTTTTGGTGAAGAATCACTTTTAGGTGAGTATCATTTTGTAATAAAAGCACCATGGTACAGAACATGGAAAGCTTACATTGCTTATTGTTTAGCTCTGATACTTATGGTTTTAGCAGCCATACGAATCAGCAGTTACCGCCTCCGTCAGAAAAATATCAGACTCGAAAAAATTGTTAAAGAGCGTACTGCCGAAATTGCTCAGAAAAATGTTGTTTTACAGGAACAAAAAGATGTGATTGAAAAAGAGAAAGCAAAATCGGAAGAGCTGTTGTTGAATACTCTACCTGTAAAAGTAGTGGAAGAGCTGAAAGAAAAAGGCTATACCGAACCTGAAAGCTTCGAAAATGTAACTGTTTATTTTTCAGATATTAAAGGTTTTACTGACCTCTCGGGTTCACTCGACCCAAAATACCTGATTTCAAAACTCAATGAAATGTTTACTGCCTTTGACGACATCATGAGCAAATACGGATGCGAACGTATTAAAACCATTGGTGATGCTTATATGGCAGTATGTGGCTTGCCTCAATCCAACGACAATCATGCTGAGTTGATGGCTTTGGCATCTATTGAAATCCTGAGTTATCTGACAGAAAGAAACAAAACCGATGATTTACCCATTACCATTCGAATCGGATTAAATTCAGGAAAAGTAACCGGAGGCATAGTTGGGGTAAGAAAATACATTTATGATGTATTTGGCGACACCGTGAACACTGCCAGCCGCATGGAAAGCAATGGTGAAGCCATGAAAATCAATGTTTCAGAAACCACATATCTAATGTTAAAACACAAATTCAGTTTTACAGAGCGACCGCTGCTGGAAGTTAAAGGAAAGGGAGTGCTGAAGATGTATTTTTTGAATTATTGAAAATTCAAGATTACTTTATCAACCTAACTTTAACACAACTATTTGCTTTAAAATTAATATTTCCGGTAAATAAGAGATTAGAAGGATTTTCAGCTTCATACACCTCATATTTGATGGTTAAAGTTTTTGAATTTCCCATATTTTGAGTGGCCGTTACAAGTCCGCCCTGACCACAATTTGGTTCGGTGGCACTGTAAGCAGTTACCGATTTTGAACCTACTTTATAACCATCAATAAAATAATTAATATTGATGATGCCGGCATTGAGCAATTTCATTTTGGTTGTGTTGTCGTACCAGAAAATAGCCTGTCCTTCGTATTCACAACTGCCATCGTCTTCAATAGCATTTGGGTCATAATTTTTTGAATCGGGATCGGTGCAACCTTTTTTACTGCAAGAGTTAAACATCAGCAATGCTGATACAGCCATAATTAGTGTTATCAATAATTTCTTCATCTTTTATTAACTGATTATTTCGAGAAACTTCTAAATGGATTAAATTTTAATGATTTTGAATCAGTGTCAAAAATAGCAGTTTTTTTTATTCAGCAATAGGCTTAACAAAAAATCAATTTGTTTGTTTCGTGAAAAATAAAAGAATTCTTCTATAAGATGCTTGTGAACTAAAAGATATTTCTACCAGCTAACATGAGCTTTTTTAGGGTGATACAGCGTATTTTAATAGAATTTTCATATGGCTGGGGAATAATAGCTGGGGATTTAAATCCCCAGCTATTATTCCCCGGCCATTGTTTCTCTAACCATTATATTCCCCAATCTATCATGAAATCTTAGAGCGTTTAAATGTATTTCATCACAAGGCATTTTTGCATTTCCTTAATTTTAGCATCAAATATCTTTTGCAATTGATATATAAGCCTGGAAATTTCAAATCTTATATTCAGGATTTGTCCTGAAGACATAATTTTGCACCACTAAATAATATTCCAATGACTACAGAAGACTTAAAAAACTTACGTGAGCGTGCTTTAACGCTGAGGAGGTATCTTTGACACCGATAAGCGCGAAAATCAAATCAGGGAATTAGAAAAACAAACTACTGAACCTTCTTTCTGGAACAATTCATCTCAAGCCGAAGAGGTTTTAAAAAATATTAAATCGCTGAAAAAATGGGTTGTACGTTACAACGAGGTAAATACAGCCATTGAGGATTTGGAGGTTATGTACGACTTTTTTAAAGAAGGAGATGTGAGCGAGGAAGATTTGGAAAAACAATATCAGTCGGCAATAAAAGTACTTGAAAATGTTGAGTTTATGAAGATGCTGTCGAAAGAAGAGGATGCATTGAGTGCAGTTCTCGAACTCAACAGCGGGGCAGGGGGTACCGAAAGTCAGGATTGGGTTAGTATGCTTCTACGTATGTATATGATGTGGGCTGAGCGTAATGCTTATAAAGTTACTATTGATAATGTTGTTGGGGGTGATGAGGCCGGTTACAAATCGGTGGTGATAGAAATTGAGGGAGAAAATGCTTTTGGCTACCTGAAAGGTGAAAATGGTGTTCATCGTTTGGTGCGTATTTCCCCTTTTGATTCGAATGCACGCAGACATACATCATTTGCAAGTGTTTATGTTTATCCTTTGGTAGATGATTCGATTGATATTGAAATTAAAGAAGCCGATATTACATGGGAAACTTTCAGGTCGAGTGGTGCAGGAGGTCAGAATGTAAATAAAGTGGAGACAGCTGTCAGGGTAAGGCACCGACCTACTGCAATAGTGGTTGAATGTCAGGAAGAGCGTTCTCAGCTTAAAAATAAAGAAAAAGCTTTGAAATTGCTTAAATCAAGGCTTTATGAAATAGAAATTCAGAAGCGTAACAAAGAAAGGGAAGAAATAGAGGCCTCAAAAATGAAAATTGAATGGGGAGCTCAAATCCGCAATTATGTGATGCAGCCCTATAAACTGGTTAAAGACCTTCGTACTGGCATCGAAACTTCCAATGTTCAGACGGTAATGGATGGCGAAATTGATGAGTTTTTAAAGGCATTTCTGATGAAGTTTAGTTAGAGTTGCGGGTTACGGGTTGCACGTTACAAGTTTCAGGTTACAGGTTTCAAGTTGTTGCTGCGTGATTTTGTGAAACTTTGTGTTTTTGTGTATTTTTTTGCAGAGAAAAAGTAGGCAGTAGGCAATCAATCTAAAAAAAAGTAGGCAGTAGGCAGTAAGCAATAGGCAATCAATCCGAAATTCACAATCCGCAATTCATCATTTCGCACTTTTATCAATCCAGGGTTGCGAGTTGCAGGTTGCACGTTACAAGTTTCAGGTTACATCTGAGGAGTCATTGCGAATTTTTTACCTTTTAAAGTGATGATTGTTAAAAAAATGAAGCAATCTGTTTATTGAAACTTGGTGTTTTTTGTGCTTTTGTGGCAGAGAGAAAGTAGGCAGTAGGCAATCAATCCGCAATTCAGCAAACAGTCTTTATTCTTTCAGTAAGGTATTGCCGGATGAGCTATTCAATTTTTAACTTAAACAGCAATATTTCATTTTTATAGCTGATTTTGAGAATATAAATTCCTTTTGTCAACCCCGAAACATCAATTGATTGAGCCATTTTATGAGTAAAATGGATTTTCCCGTTCATATCATATAGTTCAGTCAGGTACTGATTATTGATTAAACTCTCTTTTGGTTTAATTAAAATTCTTTGTTCTGATGAATTATTTAAAACGACAAAATGTTCATTCATTTCATATATGCTGCTGCAATCATAAAACAAGATGCGAATACTGTCGCGATTTCTACACTGATAACTATCAGTAATTTCAAGCCAATAAATATTCAAACCACTGTCGGCAGGTTTCGAAACTTGAAAAATACTGTCAGTATTATTGTTTTGCCATCTGTAAAAAGCATACCCTGAAGGTCCTTTCAAGGTAAAGGAAGAAAATTTTTGCCAGCAAAAAGATGTGTCATTACCCAAACTGAAGACCGGATATTTTTTTTGATTGATTTTTATTGAATCATTAGTAAAACAGCCTCTTTTACTAACCTTTGCATGTATGTAACTGATTGTATTTTCGTTTTGGGCAGGTGTTATTGATATTTTTTGATTTGTAGAGTTATCGGACCATAAATAAGAATCCCAGCCACTGCCTGCATCAATCTCGGCTGATTTGTTTGAACAAAGAATAATTTCATTGCCTAAATCAAAGCTAAGCGGAATAAACTCATCTGCACCAATATCAGGAGGATTTGAACGGCTTTGCAGTTCAATGTCTTTATTTACCTGCGATATAAATATTCCTTTCCCATTCAGCTCAGGGTTGTAGGTAAACAGTATGGAATCGGTACAAAACATTGGATTAGTAAATACCGAATTTTTATCCATTCCTGATGAATCCTGCCATGCTTTCAGTGATTTTAAATTCATATTGTCGATGGTAATAAAATGGTCTCCTTTGCTGAACCAGGCATTATAATCAATATCCAGAGAAATTGCACCGCTAATGTCGGCACTTACCCCATCGGTGGCATTACTGAAAATATTGTTTTTAAAATAAGAATATTTCGGAAACAACATATTAATTGCATTCGCACCCTGAGCATTGCCACTTATATGCACACTGTTATGAAAAACCTTGATATCGCTGATATTGTTCAGGAAAATACCTGATGCATAATTATCAGTATGGCAGGCAATAAAATTATTCGAAATTAAAAATTCGTTCTGAAATAAACCGCTGGTTTTAACTAATCGAATGCCATAATGGTTGCTTTTTAAATTCTTCAAAAAGATTTTATTTTCACTGACTTGGCCTTTACCGGTATTTTGCTCTAAAAAAATAGCAGAAAAACTTTTATCATTGTTTTCCGTAAAAATGGTGTTTCCGCTGATAATGGGTTGGTTATGATTTTTAAGGTAAACTGCTGCCTGACTTTGATATTTAAAAGTATTTTTTTGAATATAGGTCGAAATATCAGGTTGAAATTCATTGCCACTCATGCTTATACCATAAGTACCGTTAATAAATTCATTGTTAATAAAAATGGAATAGGAATTACTGTTTCCGTTAGCCGGAGGACTGATAATGAGTTCAGCCCCGTTTTTCCATCCCAGAAAGCGGCAGTTATAAAACTGAACACCCTGACACCAGCGTGTAATTTCTACCAATCGCCCGATAACAGTATCTGATGTAAAGCTTAGTTTTTTGAATATAATATACTCTGCTCCATCAATAATGAGGGTGTAATTGGCTGTATCGCTAAGCGGTTTATGTTTAATAACTACACTGGTACTATCGCCATTGGCAGCCTCAAATGTTAAAGGTGCCGAAACTTTAGGGCCTAAAATAAATGGAACAAAAAGCTGCTCAGTATAAACTCCCGGTGAAATTTTAAATGTAACCGCAGCAGAAGTCCCTTTAAAATAGCAGTCAACTATAGCCGACATAATGCTTGGATAGTTTTCTGTCCCGCTTTTCCCAATGGTATAAGTTCCGTAAAGCTGACTTTTAACTGTCAGGGATTGAAACATAATTATGACCAATAGAACAGGCAATTGATATTTTTTCATAGTTTAATTGTTTTGAATAATAATTTTTAAAGTTACTGATTCGTGAGTACTTGTAAGCCTTATAAAGTAAACACCTGTGTTCAATGACGAAGTATTAATCTTAAGGTTGTTTTGATTATCAAAATTTTCCATCCTGATCAGGTTTTTACCATTCAGGTCATAAAGCTCAACTGAAATAAATTTTTCCCCTTTTGTTGGCAGAATTATCTCATTATTAAAAGGGTCTGAAATGATTTTTATAATCCTCTGGTGTTGTTCATTAATGGCACAGCAAATTTTAAATATTACCCAAATACTGTCGGTAGCGGTGCAATTGAGTTTGCTTACTGTCAGCCAGACACGCAAACTATCGGCTCCCACACCTGATGAATCAATGATTTTGGATGCTGATGTATCGCCATCGTACCAAAAATAAGAGTCAAATTTACCCGGATTAAGCAAGAATTTTTTATTGGCACAAATGATGGTGTCTTTACCTAAATCGGGTTGTGGTAATGCTTTGGCAATAATTTTTTTACTGATGGTATGGCTACAGCCATTGCTATCAGTACCTTTTAAAAAAATAAAAGTATCGAATGATATTAAAACCTTAGCTGAATCTGCACTAATGAGGTTATTCCAAAGGTATTTTTCTGCTCCTGTTGCTTTAAATGTCTGATACAAGTTCATACAGGTACTGTCGGGTCCAATGATGTTTATTAGTGGTAGCTGTAAAGGGATAATTTTAATACTATCCTGATGCTGACATCCAAACTGATTGATTGCTAATAAATGAATATGAGTTGTGTCGTTTATCTGAACAACAAAACTATCGTTTTCGTAAATATGATTCCATAAATAATAATGAGCACCGGAGGCAACAATATCTGTATAGTTTCCTTTACAAACCTTTGGCTGATAATCAATTTTTATAGAAGGGTCGGGGTAGGTTACAACTGATAGTGTATCATAGTTTTTCCAGCCTTTGCTATTGGTAACTTCCAGAATGTATTTGCCGCTTTTACTGATATTAACGGTAGAAAAAGTTGATATTAATTGCGAAAGATTTTCATTATACCAAATGTAATGGCAACCGGAAATACTATCGGCAGAATAAGTAAGATTTTTACCATGACAAAATCCCGTATCCCTGCCGGCATCAGCAACAGGTAGCTCTGCAATCAGAATTGAATCAAAATCAAAATAGGTCAGGTTAAAGCTGTCGCTGAATACAGCAAGCCCGAAATGAATGTATTTGCCTTCAAATGCATCAAGGGGCAATATTACCCTTTTCATTTGGTCGCTTACTATGTGATTGCTGCTGTCAATTTTCAGAATACAATTATAAACTTTGTTACAATTTGTTGCAACTAATACCTGAATGCTGTCTTTTTCAGTCAATTGTCGGGCATTAAAAGGGTATGGATTGCTTACTATGCGATAATCGAAAACCAGATGGGTGTTTTTTGATATGGGTCCTGTCATTGATTTATAAAAAGCACTCCCCGATGAATCCTGAATCCAGATACTGTTGCTCAGGCAATGCGAAGGAGCCTGGTGATGCCCCGGATAAGTAACCCACATATTTTTTGTGTCCCAATTTTTTAATGAATCCTTTCCTTCAAAATTTTCAATAACAGGAGTGCCCCTGGCCGGATATATATAAATTGTTTTGGAAAATGTATTATTTGAATGGTTTGAATCATACTTAAGCGAAGTAATTAATTGAATTGTAAATGTTCCACCATTTGAAGTATTCAGATAACCGGGAAAGAGTTCAATCATTTTGTTTGGTAAAACAGGCTGAAACACTGTATCGTGAATTTCAGTAGTATCATTATTATGGAAAATCCTGACACGAAAAGGACATATTTTGATGGTGTCATAGCCTGTGTTTCTAATTTTAACTGATATTTGATTAAAACTGTCGGCACAGAAACCACTTTCAGGTTCTGAAATATATTCTGCACAGGCATCAAAGCGGGGTGCTTCAAATAGTTTTATATCGTCAATAAAACAATTATCTCCTTCCTGATAATAGAGGTCGTAAGTCAGGCAGGCAGATTGAAAAGTAAAAGTGAACGAAGTGTCGCAGAACTTACTTAAATCGAAACACAGCTGCATGAAAGAGTCCAGATTGGTTAATGGGTTGAAATTACTTTCACCGTTCATATTCTCCAATTGAATACTATCATTCAGTAATAGTCTGAACCAACTGAATTTCTGACCAAAGCTGAAAGTTTGTTTTAATTTAAAACTTAATCGCAGGTGTTTATTGTTTCCTGGATTAACCTGACATGTTTTTGCCAAAGCATGATAATTTTTATTGTCAATCCAAGCATTATTAGCAGTAGTAGCTGTGTGTGAGCCTGTCCAACCTGAATTCAACCGATTTCCTGAAAAATGTAATGCATATAATCCTGAGGCTGGCATACGTTTATCAATTGTAAGGTTAGCTTCTTCGTTGCTTGACAATTTAAAATATGAACTGATACCATTTTCAAAATCTTCTGAAAAGGGAAAATGCTCAATCTTAAAGTTTAGTATCGCCTTAAAAATCAGGCTGTCGTCTTTGGGGTAATCGTCATTATTGTTGATAAATGAAACTTTGCCTTCTGTTATTTTTCCGGCTTTAGGTTTAAATCTAGTTTTTGTATTCCAGAGAACTGTATCGCCCGATTTCAGCCATTTATTAATACTAACTAAAAACAAGGTGTCAGGATTTTTCATAGAAATGCTGATGTTCTTTATTTCCATAGAATCAAGTCCTTTATTGATAAAGCTTAGTATTATTGAAAAACTATCACTGTTCAAACAATTAAATAAGTTGTCAGGATAGATTAACTGCCCAAAAGCTAAATTCTTTTTTAAGGGTTCAAATTCAATAGCACCAGGGTCAGGATTTAAGGTGTTTCTGAGTTTTCCATTAATATCTGTTGCAATTTGATGAATTGCTTTTCCTTTGTTGTTAATGTTTAATGCAAAAGTCTCAAGATTTTTATTCGAAATAAATTCAGGATTCGTAAATTCTGAAAAACTGTCGGTTCTGAATTTATTTTGCCAGCTTTTAAGATTTTGATAATCTTTGAGATAAAAGCTTTTTGTTTTTTCAGAATAATAGAAATTGTGAGACGATTGCCAATTAATTAAACCAGTATCCAAACTATAAATACATATCCCATTTGCCCTGTTCGCAAAGATGTTATTTCTGAGAATGAGATTCTTATTCTGACTTAAATTTATTATTTTAGAAGTATTGTTTAAACCGAATATTTGTGCCGAATTATGATAAAATTCAAGGCTGTCGCATTGGTATATATTAAATACACAATGCAGCGAATTGATAGAATAGTTGTAATCGGGTGAGTTTAGGGATATAATATTGTTAAAAATCAAAGAAGGTTTAAGTGCATTTCCCTTACAGTTTAATAGACTGATAACATTTCCGCTTAATGAACTTTCTGCAATAAATCTGTTGTTACTAATTTTTAAACCTTCAGAAGCACCATAAATTGCTATGGCCGAAAAATAATCGGTTTTTGTGCTTTCAAAAAAGTTTCCACTGATGTTGATCTCGCTTTGTGAATGAGCAAATACTGAGGTCAGAAACTGATTTCTGAAATGATTATTGATGATTGTTGTTCCTTTTTCAGTATTTGTAGATGATGTTCCATTCAATTCGATGGCTATATAACCATTAAGAAAATAGCAATTGCTGAAAACGCATGAATCATCGTTGGGATAAAAGTGTAGTGGTGAGAAAACAAGGCTTTGAGACGATGAGTAAGAAAAATATTTTATTTCAGGACGTCTGCCTTCAATATGGCAATGTTCAAAACAAATATTGGTTGAGTTTTCGGAGATATAAACAACAC
>Ga0209835_1000740_pt1 | contig 20084 bp, 25 predicted proteins | sample LakKivwa52mmetaG_FD_184138 | JGI IMG/M metagenome (GOLD analysis project Ga0209835, IMG submission 184138) | Anoxic lake water microbial communities from Lake Kivu, Rwanda to study Microbial Dark Matter (Phase II) - Lake Kivu water 52m metaG... | ecosystem: Environmental > Aquatic > Freshwater >...
TTACTGTTGTGACTAACACGAAATTTTGCCCGCGCTCCGAAGAGCACCGCGCCGCGCTAAAAAAGGACGGTCACGTCACGTTCTGTCGGGGCTGCTTTGCCATAAGCGACCGCGACAGGGAGCTTACTGCCGCGGCACTCTCAAAAGCAGGAGAGCTTTCGCGAAACGGGCAGGTCGACGCCCTTGTGCTCGACGAGATATTCCCGGCAATGTCTTTCGGCTTGGTGAAAGAGGAGCAGCTTATTTCACTGATAAAAGGCAAGAATCCCCAATGCGAGCTAATCCTGACAGGCAGGGGCGCGCCAAAGTCGATAGAGGACATCGCAGATTACGTCACGCACGTCTCAAAACGGAAGCATCCATTCGACCGCGGCACCCTCTCGCGCGCAGGGATAGACTACTAGCGGTTTTAAATCCTGCGGGGAAAGAAAAGCCTGCTTTCAGGCAGGTGTGTGGGTACGGGCAGCGCATTTAACCATCAGCTCAACGTTCTCTTCAGAAAGGAAATACGGCTTAGGCTTACGCTTGACAGCGGGGCGAAAAAAAGGCGAATCGACCTTTATATCCGCCGGGGTGAGAACCTTCTTGATGCATTATCGAGAGTCGATGGCGTGAAGGTGGAGCAGCACCGCGAGTATGGGGCATGGATAACTGAGGTTGACGGGCGGCGCGGGAATTGGCACTTTTTCATAAACAACGCAATCCCGTACACAGAGACGAGCGAAGGGCGGCTGATACTTTCCCTTTCCCAGATGAGTGCCTCACGTTCCATGCGCCTGGAAATCCGCCAGGTTTCGGATTGTGCGGATTTCGAGGGAACTGTCACAAAACCGATGCTCGATTTTAGGACAAGTTTCTTTCTTCTTGAGCGGGTCGACATGAAAATCCCATCGATTTTGGAAATCTCGAGAATCATGCGCTCTTCACAGGAACTCGAGACAAGCCGCCTAGTTGCGTTCTGGATGCTCCAGTCTCGGCTGAGGGTGCGGGAAGCAAGTACAAATCAAAAAACCATGCGGGCTCAACCTTTGGATTTTGATTTGCCGCAGCCTTTTTCCTGGGGCAACCGGGTGCCACAAGTGCCAGAGCCAGCGACATACGCTATGCCAAGCCTCGCAATGCCGCCTGCCAACGCAGATTTGGGCATAGCATGCATGCGCACAACTCAAAGCCAAACCATGTGCCCATCGCCAAGCCAGGCTGCGCATACCCTGCCAAACATGGAAACTCGTGCGAATGCCGCCAGGGAGGAAGCTGGTCAAAACGAGTGCTGCTCTCCCAAAACAAGCACAAATCAAGCACCGGTCTGCGAAAAAAGCGATGCGCATATCGATTCCTCCCGCGCGGTGTTTTCGCCTCCTGGGAAGCAGCCGCATCCAAATAGCCGGATAAAGCCCGTTCCCCTTTCCAGGCTCAGCAAGCTTCGTGCCGTGATATTCGACCTCGACGGGGTCGTTGTCGACAGCGAGAAGGCGCACCTTCTCACATTCAACGCGGCGCTTTCCCTGCTTGGCATAAAGGTTGATGAGGGCGTATGGCGGCGCAAATACACCGGTGTCGGCTCGGTCGCGATAATAGAGGACCTGTTCCACAAGCACGGCGTAAAGGAGAATGCCCTCGGAATGGTTGAAAAGCGCGCGAAAATCTACCAACAGCACATAGCCGCGCACGGCTTGCCCATAATAACGGGCTTCAAATCCTTCCACTCGTTTCTTTTGCAGAACGGCATAAAGGTGGCAATCGGCTCGGGCGGGCACAGGCCGCACATCGAAACGTCGCTTCGCTCAATCGGGCTTGCCAAGACCCCTTTCGTTGGCTTGGAGGACGTGAAACACCGCAAGCCCGCGCCAGACACGTTCCTTCTCGCAGCCGAGAAAATCGGGGTGAAGCCCAGCGAATGCCTGGTTGTGGAAGACGCGCTTTCAGGTATGAGGGCGGCTGCGGCAGCCGGGATGCCTTGCATCGCGCTTACGACAACTCTCCCTCGCCGCGAGATTGAGGGGAAAGCCGCGCTCGTCGTGCGGAACTTCAATTCCATGCGGCTTAGAAGAACGATAAGAAATCTTGTTGCAGGGAAAGGCAATGCGCCTGCCAAACGAAAAAACCAGGCAAGAAAGGCTAAAGGGAAAAAGACCACCCTGAAAAAACGTGCGAGAAAGTAGCTATTTTTTTTCCGAGAGCAACCCATCAGCCTTCCGGAGCACGCCCCTCGCGTTTTCATAGGTAATCTTTCTTGCGGCAAGCGAAAACGGCAGCCAAAGCGCACCGGTGTGCTCACCCGATAGCTTCACGTCTGTCTCAGATGTTTTCGCAAGAAAGAAAACGACTTCCTTCCCAATAGCTTCCCCGCGCTCGTTTTTGCGCGAGTAGCTTATCCTTTCGCGGAAGCCCGGGGCGAACGCCAGCTCGGCTATCCCGGTTTCCTCGCGTATCTCGCGCCTGGCGGTTTCTTCCTCGCTTTCCCCCGCTTCGACATGCCCTTTCGGCAAATCCCAATGCCCTGCCGCATAGTGGAGGACAAGGTAACGGCGGGAAATCTTGCATGCCCTGAGGGGCGTCTCGCAATAGACCACCGCCCCGCACGATTTTTCCATGCTGGTTCCTTTGCCGCAAAGCTTCAAAAACCTTCTTCGAGAATACTGGCAAGGCGCAGGGCGCGACCAGCCCGCAAAGCCCGAGGCGATCACATAGATACGGTTCCCCAATCAACAACTGTGGCAAAGCTTACTCCCAAGGAAGTGCATGACCGCATGATGGCGATGGGCGTTTCCGACCTTGATGCCGGCTTAGTTGCAGACTGCCTCAACGTTGGCAAATCCACCACCTGGATGAACAACGAGCAGGTCGCTGAGAACATAAACGAGAAGGTATCCGCGTTCCTCAAGGAGAACGGCTACGGCTTTGAGATAGTGGTGACTCCGGTGAAGATGGGAAAATTCATTTGGGATGTCAAAAAGAAGGGAATCCGCTAATAAGCCGCCTTTCTGGGCCCGCCCCCCACCCCGCAGGTAAAAAGCCGCTCGACTCCGCGTATTTTCCTAAGCATTGCCCCAACTTTCTTCGCATCCTTCTTTCTCGTTATCACGTGCGCATTCGGGCCCGCGTCAAACGTATAGCCGGCAACACTTCTTCCCCCGCGCGCGTTCATTTCCCGCACCACCCGCATTATCTTTTTCGAAGTTTCATTCAAATAAACAATTGGCGGCCTGCTTTCCGCCATCGAGGCGTGCATGCTGTCCGAGTCCTCCATACAAAGCGCGGCAAGCGCCTCAAAATCCCTTTCACGAATCGCGCGCCGCATCCTTGAAAGCCGCGAAGGCACCTCCAAAAGCCGCTTCTTGAAAAGCTTGCTTGTCTTCACCGTGATGTCCATTCCCTTCTCCGAGCCGATTTTCTTCCTTCCGGCATCGGTTATGGCAACAATGTCGACAATTCCTTTCCAGTGGCTTTTTTGGGCAAGCTGAACGGAATAGGAGTCACGCCCGCCCCTCTGTTTTCCAGCCTTCCATTCCACAAAACCACCAAGCACCGAGCGGCAGGCAGAGCCTGAGCCCATGCGCGCGAGGATTGAGAGTTCCTTCCTGCCCATCTTCAAGCCAGCGGCATCGCATGAAGCGCAGGCAAGCGCGGCAAAGCCCGATGCAGACGAGGCGATTCCTGCTTTTGTCGGGAAATTGTTGGAAGAAACCACTCTCGCCTTTGCCGCAATTCCCGCCTTCTCCCTCACAACATTGAGCACCCTCGCCGCCCTTTTAGTTTCTTCAGCACCCGCCTTCTTCCCGTTGAGGAACAGCTCGTCCCGTGCGAGTTTCGGGTCGAAGTCCACAGAGGTTTTTGTTTGCACCTCTTCGCCAAGCGTGATTGAGATGCTGCTGTTGCAAGGAAGATTGAGCGCAGCGTCCCGCCTGCCCCAGTATTTGATTAGTGCGATGTTCGGCGTTGCCACCCAGGTGGAAGAGCCATCTGCCATGCCAATTCTTTCTCATAATCGTTTTATTACGCTTGCTGCTTGCGCTAGGCCGGGAAAAATAAGAGAAAGAGGAAAAAGTAAGCGCTTTACGGCGTTTGCCCTTCTGGCGCTGCACAAAAGAAGCTACGGCTCCACCCGCTTGATGCCAGCAACTGAATCAAAATCTGTTTTCCCCTTCAAGTTGATGTTGCACTCGCGCGCAAACTCCTCAAGTTCGTCTGCGATGGAGGTTCTCCGCTCCACTATAAGCCGGTTGTTCTCAACCCTGAATGAAACTGCAGTGTCTTTTCCCCATCCTAAAATTTCTCGGAAGTACTGGGGTACCACTACCTGCCCCCGCTCGTACATGTGCGTCATACCAAAATCACCATTCTGGTACGAATAAGTAAGAAAAATATTAAAAAAATAAGACTAATCCGCAATCCCCCTCGGCGTTACCTTGAAGACGCACTCGCCTTCGGGCATATTCGGGGAGTCGACAAGGCGGGCAATCCTCTTCTCCTCCTTGCCCTTCCTAAGATATATCCGGTAGGTTGCAGCGTGCGCAAGCACGTGCCCGCCAATCGGCGTCGTCGGGTCGCCGAACATTATCCCGGGGTTGTCCATCACCTGGTTCGTAATGTAAACTGCGAGGTTGAACTTGTCGGCAAGCCTCTGGAGCGTGTGAATGTGCTTGTTGAGCTTCTGCTGCCTGTCCCCGAGCGCGCCCCTTCCCACATAGTCTGCGCGGAAGTGCGCAGTCATGGAATCCACCACGATGAGGCGGATGTTATGCGCCTTCACCATTTCCTCCACCTTGTCCGCAAGCACCATCTGGTGGTCGGAGTTTATGGCCTTTGCAACGTATATTTTCGCAAGCGCCGCAGAAGGGTCCATTCCCGCTGCATCTGCAAGCTGCTTTATCCTCTCTGGGCGGAAGGTGCTCTCGGTGTCGATGAAGAGCGCATTGCCCGAAAGCCCCCCCTGCTCAACAGGCTTTTGCACATTCAGGCAGAGCTGGAAGCCCATCTGACTTTTCCCAGAACTAAATTTCCCGTAGCACTCGGTTATCGACATGGTTTCGACCCCGCCGCCGATGAGCGCGTCGAATTCCGACGAGCCGGTCTTTATCCTGCCGATTTCCTTCCTCCTCTCCAGTATCTTGTCCGCAGTCTCGTAGCCCATTTCCAGCGAATCGCGCGCGGCAGCTATGGTTTTCTTCGCAGTCTCGACTCCGATTTCAGCTATCTCGTCAAGCTCATGGGGCGAGCTTGCCGCAATTTTCTGGATGTCGTAGCCTGCCCGGCGAAGCTTCTCGGCTGACACTTCGCCGACTCCGGGCAAATCCTCAAGCTCCTTGATGACCGGCTTTTTCTTCTCAATGTTTTCTTCAGGCATAGAATCGCTCTCCTTTTTTTTCGCCATAATAGCCACCCCCCTACTTGTCGTTTTGGAAGACAAGAAGCCTAAGCTTCCCTATCTTCATCGTGTAAAAGCCGTTTCCCGCCTTGCTCACATTCCTCCACATCGCGCCGACGTCCTTGTATACGACCTTGCCGACGCGCGCGTCGTACTCCGCCTGCACCACGCGGAAATCGGGCCGCTCGCCCTTGCCATGAAAAGAAGTTTCCTCCTTTTCTGATTTGAGCCTCTTCGGCTCAAATTCTGGAAAATTTCCCTGAAATTTTCCATCTGGCATTTCACCATCGCCAGAACCCATACTCTCACTTCCGCCAAATTCTCAATCCCCTTTTCCGGGGTTTTGGTGAAATTTAGCAGACATATGTGTGCAAGGTGGTTTAAAAACAGTCCCAGGGCAGGATTCCGGTGGTCGCTATGCCATTTTCCTAAGATGCACGCTGATTTCCGGGCTGTTCCCGGGGCTCTCCCCGACCCTTAAGATTTCCAATCCTGCTTTCAGGGCGGAACGCATGAAAATTCGGATCTCGCCCTCCAGGGCAGTAACAACGGCCTCGCCGTTTTCCTTCAGGACTTTTGCGATTGCCGCAGGGAACAGGTCTGCTTCACGATGGAATCCAAAGCGCGAGGCAAGGAAATCCGCGAAGCCTTCCGGAAACACCCTATCCACTGCCCCTGCACTGCACACAACCGCCCTTTTTCTCATGGACGGTGCGACCCTGTCCGCCAAAAGCGCAGTACCCCAAAAATCGATTTGGCGGTGTTCACGAAGGAACCCCAGCCATTGCCTTCCCGAGCCGAATCCAACGTCGACCACAACAAACCTTCCGTTCCCAAAGGCAAGTTTTTCGAGATATCTGTCAAACATGGCGGTTCCATCCCGGGTTGCCAACGGAGCGCAGTACCTATAAAGAGGGGTGTCCCATTCCTTCCACGGCGCCCCTTTTTTCGCATTGCGCAGCGCCTCGTTTTTCAAAAGCAGCCCCTCTTCCAACAGCCTTTGGCTGTACGTTCCGATGGGCGGGGGCTTCCACACCTGCCCGTTTTCCGACGCCAGCCCGCCCCTTTCCCTCTGAGCACCCATATTAACACATGCTTGTTCAGGTATTATCACTTTATAAGACATCTGATGCAACAACCAACGTGCCGTGGCGAATAACTCGCGTCTGCGAACCGAAAAACGGCTGCGAGGCGCGTTCACCACGCCAACAACCAATGCCCCCGCGGGTCAGTCTTTTAAACCTCTTTTTCCACAATCCGATATGGTTCTGTCAGACGTCAGGGCAATCGCCTCATCTTACAGGAAGCCCGCAGTTGCCGTACTTGGCTCGCACTCCGCGCTCGACATCTCCTCAGGCGCTCGCGCGCAGGGCCTCAAATCAATCGTGCTTTGCCAGAAGGGGCGGGAAAAAACCTACCAGAAATACTACTCGCGCCGCAGCACGCCAATAGGTGCCTTCGGCTGCATCGATGAGCTTGCGCTTCTTGACAGGTTCTCCGACATTGCAAGCAAAAAATGGTGCGATTACCTGACAAACAGGCAGGCGCTCTTCATCCCGCACCGCTCGTTCTCGGTTTACGTCGGCTATGACAAAATCGAAAACGATTTTCCGGTGCCCATATTCGGCTCGCGCGCGCTTCTTCGCGCCGAAGAGCGCAATACTCCGAAAAACCAGCACCATCTCCTCACAAGGGCAGGGGTGCGCGTGCCGAAGACCTTCAAGTCGCCTGGCGAAATTGACCGCATGGTGATTGTGAAGGCATCGGAGGCAAAGCGCAAGTACGAGCGCGCGTTTTTCATCGTGAATTCGGTTCGCGAGTACGAGCGGAGAAGCAGGGAAATGCTCGCCGCAGGGCTCATCACAAAAGAGGGGCTCGACACCGCGCTCATCGAGGAGTTCATACTCGGTGCGCAGTTCAACTTCAACTATTTCGCCTCGCCGCTGACGGGCGAGCTTGAGCTTCTGGGCACGGATTTCAGGCGGCAGACTAATCTTGACGGATTGCTCCGCCTAACCGCCCCCGAGCAAACCGAGGTGCTCAAGATGGCGCGGATGAAGAATATCGAGGTGGGGCACGTTGCCTGCACCATCCGCGAGTCGCTTCTTGAAAAAGTCTTCGAAATCGGAGAAAAATTCATGGAGACGTGCAGGCGCGAATGCAAGCCGGGCATAATCGGCCCCTTCGCGCTCCAAGGCGCGCTCACCCCGGAAGAGTCAGGCGAGCAGCCAGTCATTTTCGACGTTTCATTCAGGGTGCCAGGCTCGCCGGGCGTGCGTTTCACTCCCTATGGGGACTATCTTTACGGGAAAAGCATGAGTACAGGCGGGAGAATAGCGCTTGAGATAAAGGCTGCGGCAAAGGAGGGGCGACTGGGCGACATAGTCACTTAGGCAGGATTATATTGAATTTGCGTTAAATTGGCGGAAAAGGGGTTTAAGATGGCAACAATATCCCGCGAGAAGATAGGCGAGATTCTCTCCTCATATGACAAGAAAAAGCTCCAAATGGCGACAATCTGCTCGCATACCGCGCTCCAGATTTTCCACGGCGCAAGGCAGGAGGGCATACGGACGATCGGGATTTGCACCGAGAAGCGCCGAAAAGTCTACGAGGCGTTCCCAAAAGGGTGCCCAGACGAGTTCATAGTGGTCGATGACCTCAAGAGCATACCATTCGAGGAGCTTTCAGAGAAAAACGCCGTGCTCATACCGCACGGCTCGCTTGTGGAATATTCAGGCGACAAGCTCTCAAGCCTCAGGGTGCCCGTGCTTGGAAATCGCGAAAGCCTCGCGTGGGAGAAGGACCGGGGGAAGATGTTTGAATGGATGAAAGCCTCGGGCCTCCAAGTGCCGGCCACGATAGAGCCTGACAAGATAGACCGCCCATGCGTCGTCAAGCTTGCCGGGGCGAAAGGCGGAAGGGGCTACCGCGTGGTAAGCTCGCCTGACGAGTTTTACGAGCACTTCGAGGGCATGGATGTGACGGTGCAGGAATATCTCATTGGAGTCCGCATCTATCCCCATTATTTCTACACCCCCCTCTCGCGCGAAGGCTACCGCGCAAGCGAGGGCAGGGTTGAGCTGATTGGCATCGACAGGCGCTTTGAAAGCAACATAGATGAGGCATACCGAACAGAGATTGCCGGGCTTTCCTTTACCCCTTCCTTCACAGTGGTGGGCAACGAGCTATTAGTCGTGCGCGAGTCTTTGCTTTCAGACATGATGGAGATGGGAAAGAACACAATCGAGGCTGCCGACAGGCTGTTCGGGGGCATCCCAGGGCCGTTCTGCATCGAGACGGTATGCGACGAGAACATGCAGTTTTTCGCATTCGAGATATCCGCGCGCATAGTTGCAGGCACCAACATCTATCCACAAGGCTCGCCCTACACGGTGTTCCAGTATGACGAACCTATGAGCATGGGCAGGCGCATTGCCAGAGAGATAAAACTTGCCGCAAAGGCGAACAAGCTCTCCAAGATAATCTACTGATTCTGGTGCGCTGGGAAAGGAAAATTAGCGCAAGCCCCATTCTAAGGCAAGGGAAATAAAAAATAAAGGAATAAAAAAAGGAAAGCGCTTTTAGCAGCCGCACGCCTGCCTGTCGATAAGCTTCTTCACCCCAAGAACGCCCGCGAGCACGAAAAGCACGACTGGCACATAGGGCGGGAAGGAAATCATCCCGAGGACATCCACAAGACCCACTCCAGCGATGAAAATGAGCAAATAAGGCTCGATGTTTTCAAAACCGCCTTCGCATCCGCACGAGCATTCCTCCTGGGCCTTAACCATTTTCTTTTTCTTGACCGCCATCCGATCACCGGAACAAATTCGCTTGGTGTGTATTTAAGCCTTTCGGAAAGTAAGCTCTTTAGAAATGCTTAGATAGTAGCTCCGCCGGAGCTCCAATTTCCTCAAGACGAGCGTCCTTCTTGACGTGAAACGCAGACTGCCTGTGGCGGTCTGCCGCCACAACCGGACGAGGAACGACATCTGGGATTTCATGCCCCTGCTCCGGAAAGTGAGGAAGCCGGTCAAATATTTCGTTGCTGACAAGGCAGATAGAATCGTTCTTTTCGGCAGTCAAAAGAAGGCTCGGGGAGGAGGTCAGGAGCCGCCCGCGGTACCTGCAGAGGAAGGAAGCAGTGATGAAAGTTCTGGTTTACTCAATGCTGCGGCAGGGCAGCCCCTTGCCGCTCATCGAGGTTTTATACAGAGAGCTAATCAAACAATACGCTTATAAATATATCACATCTCAACACTGCTAAACACTAAGGGACGTGCACCTATGGTCAGCGACCTCGCCCAGGTGGGGCGCATTACTCTTCTCGAGGCAATAACCAGAGCAAACGCTGGAAGGAAACGCATACGCCCGAACAGTGAATTCAACCGTATGCTGCTTCAAACGGACGAATGGAAAGGCTTTTCCTGGCCGAATCACACCGGCACGGGCTTTGCGATCGAGGCAACCGGCAAGCCTTTTGGCAAAACCATCGAGAAAGAGTTCATCTATATCGAAGGCAAGAAAGTCCTGATTTACTACGTTCGCGAAGAGGACATTGGTGCAACAAATATTATGCACCTTTTCGAGCACCAGTTCAGGCAAGACGGCGAGAGCACAATACAGCTCGTAAATGCCAAAACCGACAAGCAAATCCTAGCAGTCGAAGAACTCCAAGATGCCAGGGAGATAATTCTGAAGGTTACTGGTGACATACGCAACTTCCGGCTTATCTGCAGGGACGGTCAGGTTTTCGAAACACCAGAAACAAGAATCCACGCGAGTGATGATTCTGCGATTGGCCTTCTCAGACGCGGCATCAGCCCAACAGGCTCAGACCGCGAGCGCATCTATGCATATCATCTCCTGCACGACCGTTGCGGAGCACTATACCAAGCGACTGGAACGCAAATATCCGCTGAAGAAAGAGGGCAGCCAAAACAGGTGCCCATCGCCTTACCTGCCGAGTTGAAGCAAATAATTTCAGAAGCAAAACTGGAAATAGCGCAATTTGGGGCCGGAGCCCTCCACCAAACAAGGAATCTCATAGCCATGATCGAGTCGCTTTGCAACGGGCGCCAATTTTAGCATATTCTGCTCCGCCCAAGGGAACTTGGAGCCACACGCCCCTTCATAGTGCCATTATTTTTTGGCCATGAAATACAGCGCCCTTTTTGCTTCGCAAAAAGGCGTCCCTTTTTCGGTGCGCCGAAAAAGTGGGCGGCAACAGCTGGTAAGCCAAGCACCATTTGGCTGAACGTTTGAAGCTGCAGTGGAAGTTTTGAAGTGAGGGGGCTACGGTGCGGCTTGCTGGCCCGCGGCAACAACAACCTCAACAACTACAACAACCGCAGGAACGTCAACGCCAACAACCAGCCGTCTAACCGTTTTGGAATGACTCCCATTCCTTGGGCTAATGCTGATATATTGAAAACATACCGCAATCTCTTCGCAAAGGTCTGCGACTACGGCAACCTCCACGACGCCTTCCTCAACGCAAGCGCAGGCAAAACAAAGAAGGCGTATGTAATCGAGTTTGAAAAGAGCCTCGCCAACAACCTCTACGCCCTCCAGTGGGAACTCCTCACACGCACCTACAAGCCGCACCCGCTGACAACATTCACCATCCGCGACCCTAAGACAAGGAAAATCTCCGCCTCGCACTTCCGCGACAGGGTAATCCACCATGCCATCTGCAACGTCATCGCGCCAATTTTCGAGAGCCGCTTCATCTTCGACACCTTCGCGAACAGGAAAGGGAAAGGCACGCTTGCGGCATTGGAAAGATTCGACTGTTTCATGCATAAAGTGACGGGAAATGGCAGGGCAGTCCGCAGAGAGACATGATTCAATTGCCGGTTTTGCACTGAAAGCGGATATCAGGCATTATTTTGAAAGTGTTAATCACAGCGTCCTCTTTCCATCCTGCGCAGGAAGTTAAATGACGAGGACTTGCTATGGCTCATATCTCTTATTCTCACCAACCACAAAACAGATACGCCTGGCAGAGGAATGCCATTGGGAAATTTGACAAGCCAGTTCTTCGCAAACGTCTATCTTTCCGAGCTTGATTATTTCGTTAAGCATAAGTTGAGGGCAAAATACTACTTGCGCTATGTGGACGACTTCATAATCCTGCACAGGAACAGGGAGCAACTCGAAGAATGGAAAAGGCGGATTGACGTCTTCCTCCGCGAAAGCCTGAAGATAGAGCTTCACCCTGACAAGACAAAAATAATGCCTCTTGGCGCTGGCGTGCAGCTCCTTGGTTTTCAGCATCGAGCGGGTAGCGCTCGATGTCTGATGCATTTTCATCGCAATGAAAATGCACATCGGGCATTCTTCCATTCCCGCATCCTCAAGAAGAGCAACGTCCGCAGGGTTTTTGGCAGGCTTGCGCTTTTCAGGAAAGAATATGCATCGGGTGAAATCGAAAAAAGAAGAATACTTCTGTCCAACTCAGGCTGGCAGGGCTATGCGATGATGGGCAACACCTACAATCTGCGGAGGCGCGTGCATAAGGAGATTGATGGCATACTCGCACAGCCAAAAAACTAGCCCTTTTTGTAGCCAAACCGTTTCTCATACTCCTTGTGCGAGGTGAACCATTCAAGTATCACCGCCACAATCTGCACGGTATCGCCGCGCAGGGTGTAAATCAGCCGCCAGCCGTTCGGCATGTCATACTTCCGCAGGTTGTCAATGCCATATTTCCTGATGTAGATTTTCGGCCAGACGCCGCCAGGCACCTTTATGCCCGCGTAAGGGTTTTTCTTCAATTCGTCAAATGCGCTGTTCAGGTATCCGTAAGTCTGCCTGTCCTCGAACCTTCCCTCTTTGAGGCTGTCGTATGCCTTGCGCAGCGACTCATCCGCAAACCCGACCAGTTTCATCCTGCCGTCATTCTTCATCTGACCACCAGCTTGGGGTTGGAAAGAACCTTGCGTACGCCCTCGGGATTCCACAGCCAGCTCACCGTCTTGTCATCTTCGAGATGTATTTTGCCTGAATATTCCAGATAATCGAGGATGGTGGTGAACGTCGTCCACAGCACTTTCCTGGGCAGCTTCCTCCAAATCTGGGTTATGGTACTTTCGCCCTTGCTGTCATATATCCCCTTTTCCACCATGAGCACGGTGTCAAGCCGCGGGTAGCGGTCAAGGTTGCGTGGCGAAAACTGCACGAAGCCTCGCCGCCTTACCGCTTTCCTGCGTGAAACCGCAACGTTTTTTGTGTCCATGGCTAATTAATCAATTGATAAATTAATAAGGCTTTGCCGATGACGCCTAAGTAAGGTTAGGTGCGTGCCGAAAATCAGGAGTAGGACTAGTGCATGAAACTAGATGCAGGGGGAGACCGCCAACAGGGTTGGCGGGATTTTGCGCACAAGCGCAAAACCCACTGCATCGAGCAAGAAGAAAGATGCAGGGGGAGACCGCCAACAGGGTTGGCGGGATTTTGCGCACAAGCGCAAAACCCACTGCATCGAGCAAGAAGAAAGATGCAGGGGGAGAGATTCGAACTCTCGAAGGCCTAAGCCACAGGATATCTTCAGCCCCGTATTCGTTTTTCTTTGGGGTGAAACCCTCAGCCCCTTTCTTTTCGACGCACTTTTTCGCAGAAGCGAAAAAGGCGCAAGCAGAACGTCGCAACGTTCTGCTGCGTTGCCGGCTATGCCGGCAACAGGACGAAACGTTCGCGTTTCGTCCACGCACCAGAACGGTTCGCCGTTCTGGTCGCGCCCCTTTTTGCCAGAAGGCAAAATGAGGGAAGAAAAGGGGATATGGGACTTAAGTCCCGCCCATTTGACCTGGCTCTGGAACCCCTGCGTGCCTTATTTTGTGCGAGCCGAATAAAAATAGAGCTACTCCCACTGCCGGTTCCACTCTGATTTTGCGCCAGGCTTAGCGCTTCATAGCCACATTAAGCCTCTCTTCTGCGCCGCGCCAGTTGCAGATATTCCACCAGCTTTCAACATATTTGCCCCTGTCCGATTTGTACGAGATATAGTACGCATGTTCCCATACATCGAGGCAGAGTATGGGCGTCGCGCCCTGGAACGCCTGCTTTTGGTGGTTTTCCGCTTGCAGTATAAGCAGCCTTCCGCCCGCAGGCTCGTATGCGAGAATCGCCCAGCCGCTTCCCTCGACAGTCTTCGCAGCTTCTGAGAACTGCTTTTTGAACGACTCGATTGAACCAAAGTCCCGCACAATCGCCTCAAAGAGCGCGCCCGATTTCGGCTCAACGCCCCTTTCCTTCTCGCACATGCTTTCCCAAAAAAGCGAGTGCAGGATGTGCCCGCTTCCATGGAATGCGACGGCCAGGGATAGCGCGCGTATGGCGGAAAAATCGCCCTTCTGCCGCGCCCCGGAAAGCTTCTCCAGCGAGGCGTTCAAGCCATTGACATATGCCGCATGATGCTTTCCATGATGGAGCCGAACGGTCGCCTCATCCATGTATGGCTCAAGCGCATTGTATGCATAGGGAAGATTCGGCAAAGAATATCCCGTCATGCGATCACCCGTACATCGGACCAAGACCGCCGCCGTCCTGCACCCGCCGGTATTCCCCGTGGGCGGCCTTTGCTCGGTCTATTGCATCCTTGAGCTTGCCGTCAATGAGCCGCGCCTCGTTCTCAAGCGCAGACGTGTCAAAACCTATCTTGAGCATCTCCTTGACGACCTCAAGAACCATTGCGGCGGCTTTCGGGTCCATATAACCTTCCCGGGACTCGGCAAGAAGCGAAATCACAGGATAGCCATCGATTGCGCCACGCGCAAGAAGCACGCCCGTGACGCCTGTCGTCGCACCTTCTTTTATGAGCTTGACGGTCTTCAGCCTCTCAAGCTCGCGGTCGGCTTCAGGCAGGGTTGAAATCGCATAGACTTCGTCTTGCTCGCCCTTTATCGTTATCCCTCCTAGCGAAACTATCCTGCGCACCTTCCACTTCCTAGAAAAATCATATATCTTCTCGGCAAGCTCGTTCACCACTGCAATCGGCACCACGAATTCCGAGATGAAAACAACAAGGTCATGCTTCTTCGAGTAATACATTCTCGCCGGGTAGAGCGGGCGGTGGTTATGGACCGCAGCAAGCGGGGGGAAAACCTCGCTTGTGATGTAGCCCAACAGCTCCATCTTGAGCTTTTCGACAAGGTAGCTTGCGGATATTGTGCCGACAAGCCCGAGTCCGGGGAATCCTTCGATAAGGACCGGGTTTTTCAGCTTCGGCTTTGCGACGAGGTGAATTTCAACCGCCATGCCGGAGCTTCGCTATCAACCATTATAAATTATGCCAGTTCCGGGCTCAGGCGCCTAAACGCACGAGCCGGCAATGTCGACAAAACCCTCACCGGTGTTGTCGCCGTTGTATATCGCGGTCAGGACCGACGGGGCAATGGCATATATGAGCACGCCTATAAGCGCACCCGTGAGTGCCGCAGTCGCCCAGACATTCGCCCTTGCCCTCGTTTCAGCGCCGAGTATCTGCCCTGCCGCATATATTATCCCGGCAATGACAATCATCGTCATAGCGGTCACAGGAAGCAGGCTTTTTGCATCCGAGCAAAGGCCAGACATGGCGTTTCTTAGCGAGGCAAGCGGCTGGCTTGCTGCCGCAAGGGTGCAAAGCACAAGCAAGAATGCCATCGGTTTTTTCATAATATCACTGGTGTTGATTAGGCGCGAAGGATTTATAAACCATGTGGTTAAAAATGGAAAAAGAAAGAAAAATAAAAAAGAAAAGGGAAACTGCCTAGCAGGCAACCGCGTCCCAGGTCACGTCGTTACCATACATCGTCCTAAGCACGCTTGGCGCAATTGCGTATATCAGGATTGCGATAAGCGCACCCGTGAGTGCCGCAGTCGCCCAGACATTCGCCCTTGCCCTCGTCTCAGCGCCCATCATCTGCCCCGCGGCGTATATCACTCCGGCAAGCACAATCATCAACATCGCCGCAACTGGCAGAAGGCTCTTAAGGCCGGTGCAAAGATCGCTCATTGCCGAGCTGACTCTTGTCAGCGGGCTGGCTGGCCCCGCCATCAGCACCGCTCCTGCCAGAAGCAGAACCGCGAAAAGCTTCATTTTCATCAAATCATCCCCCTTGACTGTCTTTCAGCTTCGTGTTTTAAATAAGTTTCCCAGATGGAATGGAAAAATTGCTGTGGTGAGCAACTCATGTCGGAGAACCGAAAAATGGCTTCGACGTATATTCACCACGGCAAGGGAAAAATAGGAGAAGAAATGCCGGGGGCGAGATTTGTTCAATTCCAAACTCGTCGGGGTTTGGGGGTAGGCAGACTAAGGGGGCGGAGCCCCCTTGGGATGCCATTTGAACTCGCACGGGGGTTTCCCCCCAACAGGTTAGCAACCTGCCGCAATACCGGGTTATGCGACCCCAGCGCAAGCCTGAATAGGACCGCCTCATGCTTTTATTCCTTTGCCGCGAAAGCGTTGCCGCGACCTGCGGCTATCCCGCGTATGAAGGTGTTATGGTGTACAACGATTACCTCTCGTGCGAAGTATGCAAGACAGAACTGACGCGCCAGAACCAGAAGCAGCAGATAGACGCGGCGGGCTACATGCACAGCTACTGCGCGAGGTGCTACGAGGAGAAATTCAAGAAGAGGTAGCTTTTTTTTATTGGCGGCGTTCCCCATATTGCCGCTGAAAAATTTCTGTGGAAATTTTTCAAGGCAGGATTTCCGGCGGGCAAACGGCGAAGATGAAAGGTGGTTCCATCCGCTGCTCAGCCTTGGTACTTCCCAGCACGGTACAGAATGCTTAGGGTTGCTCCTTCCGGCCTGGCCCGGTTGGCACAATGGACCGTCCGGAAAGGCAAGGCGTCGACGCTTAAGGATGGAGCCTTCCAGCCCCGACCGCCACTTCACCGGACATTCGGCCCTGCCAAAGGGGATTTGCAGTATGGGAGGCCCCTACTCTCCCGGCCTATCCTGCCGAATTAGTTTCTGGTGTGTCTTGTTTAAAAAAGAAGCCTCTAGCGGTACCTGAGGAAGGCGCCAATGCCGTAAAAGCTCCCCAGGAACTGCGCGCCTTCCGCGGTGTCGGGGGAAATGACCATGACTTCGATGCCCTGCGAGTCCGCAAGGCCGATTAGGTCGTCAATCAGCGGCCGCTCGGATTCGACCTTCACTGTCCCGCCGACGGCCCGTATCCTTTCCTCCAGGTCAAACGGGCTCTTGCTCGTTATGTATGTCACATCGCCAGTCGTGGTGTCGACAAGCTTCGCCCTCTTGAATGCAAGCCCTTCGGAAATAAGCAGTTCCTTCGCCTGCTTGCTCTCAAGCGCGCGCCTCACCTCGCTCTCGCCATATGTCGCAAGCCCGCCGGAAACGACTTCCTTGATGAACCGCTCGATTATCACACGTTCCTTCACCGCCGCCTGCTCGGAAATTATGCCTTCCGATTTTGCCATGACTTCCCGTATTCCGTACTCGTCGGTGTAGCCAGTGTCGACCACGCCAAGCACCTTTATCTGGTAGTTGAAAGGCGACATCTTTACGAAATTGTCCTTGGTCGGCCCGGGCCCCCCAACTATCACGCCTTTCACCGTATTAACGAAATACTTGTCCATCGACTCGCCCACGCGCTTGTAGTATAGCTCGATGGACTCTTCGATGAGCCGCTCGTACCTTCGCGCAGACTGCCCGCCCTTCCTTATTTTTGCGTGCGCGGTCGAGTTCAGGCGGTGGAGCACCCGCACACTCGTCCCCCTAAGCTCGGCAATCGTGCATTCCCTTCCGTCAAGCACCACCAGCCCGTAGCTGTCGGTGACAGAAAGCGTCCTCTCCAAGGGCTCGAGAAAAAAGCGCGAGTCGCAGCGGTAAATCGAAACCGCGACCGGGTCCGGGGGAAAGACTGTGAACAGCCCGATGTCGGTTTTCGCCGGATTGTCGGAAACGTTGCCGCAGAATATCGCGACGCCCGTCTTCGGAGCGACGTTGCCATAGGACTTGAGGTGATGGACTATCTTCTCGAGCGCGTCGCCCACGTTCTTCCTTGTCGACTTGCTCTTGATGTTCGCTGCCTGCCCGGCCTCCTCGCGAAGCTTGTTCGAGGTTTCGTGTATTGCCTGCCCTGCCGGTATATAGACGGATATCAGTTCCGTGCCGCTGCCCTTCATCTCCCTAAGATGCGCAAGCTGCTTTTTGAGCTCGTATTTCGCCTTGCTTCTCTCTTCCATCCGATGACCCAATTAAGAATGAAAAGGGGGGTTAAAAAAGGGAGGGTCAAAGGAACCTGACAACGCCCGTTTTTATGTCGTAGACCGCGCCGACAATCCTTATCTCGCCGCGCCCCTCGCGCCCCGAAAGCCCAGGGCTTGCTTTCCGGATGTTCGCAATCTGGAGCGCAACTTCTTCCAAAACCGCCTTTTCCGGGTCCCCGCCGCTGGCTTCAACCGCCGGCTGAAGCGCCTTGGCAACCGCGTTCATGCTGCTTCGCGCGCGGCAAGCTCCGCACGCAGCCCCGATGGCGCCGCACGAGGTGTGCCCGAGCACGACGATGAGCGGGATGCCAAGGCACTCAACCGCATATTCCATCGAGCAGATGCCAAACTCGTCGGCGATGTTTCCTGCAACCCTTATTCCGAAAAGTTCGCCAATTCCCGCGTCGAACACGTATTCGATTGGCACTCTCGAATCCGAGCAGTAGAGGATTGCCGCAAACGGCTTCTGGCCGCCGGCAGTGTCCTTCCTCCGCGCGCCATGGTCGTGCTTCGCCATGTCCCCCCTCACATAGCGCGCGTTCCCGTCAACAAGCCTCTGCTGCGATTTTTCCCACAGGTCCATCTTCACATCCTCCGAATTCAAAACATCGTTCGCGCCAGCCTCGGCGGTTTCCAGGCTGCCGCGCTAAGCATCCATAAGATACGCTATCGTATCCTGCAGTCCATAAAGCTTGGCGAAATGGCGCACTTCCTTTTGCGAGAACACGCCTGCGCTGTCCCTTCCTGAAAGCCTCCTGTCGTATAGCGAATGCCTGCTCTCGATGGAGTTCACCGATGAATGCCCCTTGTAGAGCCGCACCGACACCTTCCCCTCGACCGGCGCCTCGGCGCAACGGATATAGGCATCAAGGCATCCCCTAAGCCGCGTGTGCCATCCGCCTTCATGGACCAGCCTGCCCCATATGGCATCGACCTGCCTTTTGGCGTCAAGCTCCCTGGTCGTAAGCGTGAGTTCTTCAAGCCGCCTATGCGCGTGCAAAAGTATTGCTGCTGCGGGCCTCTCATAAGCTTCGTGTATCTTCAGCCCAACAACCTTCTCGTCCATGCCCTCGTGCCTTCCGACGCCGTGCCTTCCGCCAACCTCATTGAGCGCGGCAATCACCTTCACCTTCCCGGAAACCTTCCTGCCACGAATAGTTGCGCTTATCGGCATGCCTCCTGAAAATTCCAAAACAATGTCTTCCGGCTTGTCAGGGGCGTTTTGCGGCGAAACCGTCCACTTGTAAAGCCCCTCGGGAAGGCCCTTGCCGCTTTCGGCAAGCACGCCCTGCCGCATCACGCGCACCCACAGGTCCTCGTCTGCGGAAAACGTGCAGGCGCGCTTCATGTTGACCGGAAGGCGGTTTTCCTTCGCATATTTTATCGACTCGTCGCGGCGCATGTCCAAGTCACGGACAACCGCCATTATTCTCACATCTGGCGCAAGCACGCGAAGCGAGTTTTCCATAGTAAGGTGGTCGTTTCCCACCCCGGACGACCCGTGCGCGATTGCCTGGCACCCGTGCTTTCGGGCAGCTTTCACAAGCGCCTCGGCGATGATCGGTCGCGAGACGCCCCCCGCATTCCTGCACCCGTAATTCGCCATGAGCGAGAAAAGCGCGGCGTCCGCGAGTTCCTCCTTTGCGTCGGCAATATAGAACGAGCCGAAAAGCCCCCTCGCGCCCTTCCCGATTTTTGCAAAGTCGCTTTTCTGCCCCAAATCGACCGCGACAGGGACCACCTCAAGCCCGCATTTTGAAAGAAGATGCCCCACCACCGCCGAGTCAAGCCCTCCGGAATACGAAAGCGCGACCTTTTTCACGCCCCCGTAGCCTGACACAAACGCGCTTGCCCGCCCGACCAGGGTTTCCTCCATCCAATCACCTGTTTTTCCTCCCTATGACCTTCCAAATCCTGTAGATTGCGGCAAGCCCGAATGCCACAACGGACAGCCCAACAAGCCCGGCAAGCGCAAGTGAAAATGCATCAGGCTCCTTGCCGGCGCCTGGCGCTGCCTCGGGCCCCATCTCCCCCCCGATAGCCAACACGCCGTCCATCTCCCGCGCAACGTCGTCAAGCGCCTGCGAAAACCGGAGTATGCGGTAGGCGTCCTCGGGCTTATTTCCCCTCTCCTGCGATTCAAAAAACAGGTACTGCCCCTGGCCGAAGTATATCTTGCCCCACACAGATTTCCTTCCTCCGGCAAGAAGCTTCTCGGCGGCGAGCGTAAGGTTTTCTGGCGCCGACCCGGCAGCCTCCTGCATGGCTTTGGCATAAGCCGCCTCGTAAATCGCAGCCCCGTATTTCCCGCTTTCGTTTGCGGCGTAGGCGTTGTCGAGGTGCCACAAGGCGTCGAGGTCCAGCGCCCTCGAGCCAGAGAGCAAGGCCTCGGCCTCCAAAATCGTGCTTTGCGCGGCTTGTGCAAGGCGCGATTCGTCGGCCCCCCTTCCGCCGATTTCTTCAGCCTGCCCCGCAAGCTCTTCCGA
>Ga0209835_1000741_pt1 | contig 20052 bp, 20 predicted proteins | sample LakKivwa52mmetaG_FD_184138 | JGI IMG/M metagenome (GOLD analysis project Ga0209835, IMG submission 184138) | Anoxic lake water microbial communities from Lake Kivu, Rwanda to study Microbial Dark Matter (Phase II) - Lake Kivu water 52m metaG... | ecosystem: Environmental > Aquatic > Freshwater >...
ATACTATTTAAGGTTTGCGGCTAAAGCGTCACGATAACTTTTTTGTTAGATGACTAGCTTAATGCACTGAAAACTTTGTTTTGCGACAGCGTCGAGGAAATTAATGAAAATCGGTGCACTTAGCTTGTCCAAGTTTGACAAAAAAATCAAAAAGCAAGAGAATCAAGATAAGGCAAAAAGACCCTTGCCATTAGTGTGACTAACTAAGTGCAATGGTAAATGCTAGCTGATATTGTCTTGCTTGCCCCAGGGAAATGGTTAAACTATGTTGACTAGTTTAACCTTTTTATTTGGAATGCGAACAATGTTGATCAGATCGAGAAATGGCTTGCCAAAGCGGGCTTTGACAAGGTCATAAGGGGTTTTGTCGCCTTTAGAAGCGCGAACATAGGAGTTGATGTGTGAGAACATGTCATCAACGACATCTTGGGTAAGGCCATCAAGCGAGTGATGTTTGGGCAGGCAGTAGCGAACGAGTTCATGATTGCGTTCGGCGGGAGCCTTGTCGGTCGCTTTGTAGGGATTGGTATAAAACGTTTTGATGATTAGTTCGCCGTGTTCGTCGGCTTCCAGCTTATGAAACGAAGCGAATTCAATCCCGTTGTCGCATAAGTTGACGGGAAAGACGTGTTTGACCAAATCAGAACCAAGTCGATGAAACAATGAGGATAATACCTGATTAGTCGAGGTGGAGACGCCTTTCTTGACGAGAATACCAAACTGGAAGCTGTATTTGGTAAATGTGATTGTCAATAAGGCTTGCTCATCGTGGGCCTGGCCAATTAATGAGTCGTACTGAACGATATTCAGGCGTTTATGCTCGTTGACATAGCGAAGATAGTCCTTGTGCGTACGACCGATCAGCGCGCGGATGTCGCGAAGATGCAATGTTTCGGGCGTCGTTTGATATTCGCGTTTATATCTGACGTAACGACGTAACTCATGAGGTCGAATCGACAAGTTGCCCCGATAGACGAGGCGACGAATCGTGCGTTCACAGCAAATCTGTTTGAGATGAGCATCACTTACATAGATATGATGCAAGCTTTGACCAAGTTTAACGCCTGCGGTGACGACTTTGTCGACGTATGCGAGCTCGTTGGCGGCAAGTTTAACAAATGAGCGATTGATGTGGAGGCGGTTGTGCGTGAGCGACTGTGCATGATTGAAGTCGTAATAAAGCTTTTGCCGCGTGCAAAAAGCTCGTTTGTTACAGACGTTGCACACGATATATGTCTGAAGTGTGTGGCATGGAATCGGATGTCCCTTTTTAATCTTAGAGTTGCGTTTTAGTTCACGAAATATCGTCGATTTGCTGACCCCAATTCGCCTTGATATTTCTAATAGCGATTGGTGATCGTGAAGACATGCTTGAATAATCATGCGGTCATCAATTTCCAGTTGCTGATATTGTCTGTTGCCCATAAATCCTCCTTTCGAGGGCAAGTAAGACATTTTTATTATAGGCAGTGTTATATTAGGTGTAGCGTTGCACTTACTTTGTCATGTAACAACTTTAACAAAATCGTTGCACGCACCATCAATTGATGGTAATATCTATAAGCATGAAAAAGAGGTGATGACGTATGTCCCGTACATGTCCGGCTAGTGGCAAAGGCCCAATCAGCGGCAACAACCGCTCCCACAGTTTACGCGCGACGCGCCGTAAATGGAATGTCAATTTGCAACCGTACAAAATGATGGTCGATGGCAAACTGGTGACCGTGCGCATGTCGACGCGCGCTCATCGCAGCCTTAGCAAAGCTAGCAAATAAAAAGTTGTCTTAACGACAACTTTTTTTCTATATGATTACCGATATGATGACGATGATTTGCAGCAAGACGAGATTGAGTAGACTAAGCCACTCCGATAGTGGCAGCACGAATACCTTCGGACGGGAATAGCTGACGGCGTTCCCGTCTTTTACTTCCGTGAGCTGGCCCCAATTTTTTAATCGGGGATTGATCATTATCAGCAATTGCCACATGGCAATGGTAATACTGCCGAATTTAAGCACCTCGTTGAAAGTATCGTTAAAAGGCGTTGAAAATGAATAATATCCGACAAGTAGTGCCAATAAAAGTGTCAGCATCATCGCTAACGATGCCAAAAGCACATGGCGATCGACGATGGTCGTTTTAACGTAAAACAAAAAAGCATAGGCTCCGCTTGAAAGTAGTGCCGCCGCAAATATCAAATAAGTCATCACGATGCCCGGCATCAAAAAAGATGTCGTGAAAAAAGTCGCCAGCGCCGTGAAAAATAGCGCCATCGGAATTTGAATCAGCCGTCTTTGAGTATCGTTTAATGCAAGCATTATCTCGAACATAAACCGGTTTAGAAACGAATATTTGACCGTCGTATTCTTTAGGTAGTAAACCAAGCCAAGTCCAATCAATGTCGCTCCGAAAACGATTGTTGCCACAAACGCGATGATCATTACCGGAGGATTCATTTTTCTCCGAGTAACGCTTTAAAGCGTTTTGGTAAATCGTTATGACCAAATAAGTAGGAACCAGCCACGAGAATGTCGGCTCCGGCAGCAATGCATTGGGGACCACTCGTCGCGTTAATGCCACCATCGACCTCAATGAGCGTTGTTAACCCTTTTTGATCGATGCGCTGACGCAAATAGGCAATTCGTTGCAGTGCCGTTTCATCAAACGATTGACCCCCGAACCCTGGCTCCACGCTCATGACGAGCACCAAATGCAAATCGGGCAAATATGGTTCGAGCAATTCAATCGGGGTTTTTGGTCGCACGCTCATGCCTGGCTTGCCACCCATGCCGATAATCGATGCAATCACTTGCCGTACTTGCGCATCGTCTTGACACGCTTCGTAATGGAAGGTGACGATGTGGGCTCCGGCTTTAACGAATCGTGGCGCGTACCGGATCGGGTCGCTGACCATGATGTGGACATCATTAATCAAATGGTGGCTTGAGGCGATTGATTCAAGCACGGGTATCCCAAACGAGATGTTGTCGACGAAATGTCCGTCCATCACGTCAAAATGAAGGTATTGGGCGCCAGCCTCACTGATGCGGTGTATCTCTTCGCCTAAGCGCGAGAAATCAGCGGCTAAGATGGAAGGGGCGATTTTTGGTGTACGCATTTAATATCGTTCCTTTCGGAAGGGTAGTTGGGCCAGTATTTCTAAATAAATATCGTAGGCCTTTTTAGGTATTTTACCATTTTTGACCATCGTCGTGATGGTACAACCGGCTTCCGATTGATGTAGGCAATTGGGAAATTTGCATGTAAGCGCGACTTTTTGAAAACCGGGGAATGATTGGGCGAGCATGTCTTGGCCAAAATCAAGTTCCAATGATGAAAAACCAGGCGTGTCGGCGATATATCCTTCTTGGAACGGGAATAGCGTTACGCTTTTGGTCTCATGGCGACCACGACCAAGCGCGTGTGAGTATGAGCCGATCGTTTGGCGATAATCGGGCGATATCGCGTTGATGATCGTCGACTTTCCAACGCCAGTTTGACCGGCAAACGCCGATATGTGATTGGGAAGATGTTGCTTTATTTGGTCGATGCCCGCTAGTTTTGCTTTAGAAAAATACATGACTGGCAAAGTCAAATATTGGAGATGCTTCATGAACGAAGGCTCGAATTGATCATCGATGCGATCGGTTTTGGAAATCACAAGCAAAGGTTGTACTTCATGATAGATAGCGTAACTTAGGTATCGGTAAACCAGTGGCCAAGAGAAATCCGGTTCCTTGACGCTCATGACAACGAAGAGTTGCTCTAAGTTGGCGATGCGTGGCCGTGCTAAAAGAGATTTTCTGGGGGCGACTTCTTCAATCATCAAACGGTTATGATCAAACGAGACATTATCGCCTGGCCAAGGGATAATTTCGCGACGCAACGTCTTGGGCATTTGGCACGTATAGGTGCGTCCATTTGACAAGATGACGAAAGTGTTAAACGATTTGGTGACGACGATACCTTGCATCATTCGTCCATTTTAAAACCGAAAAAACGAGCGAAAAATGATTGGCGCGGCGTCATGAGTTTCGGATTGTCAATCACGACTTTAAGCGCTTTTTGCATTTCGATGACAGAGCGGTACCGGTCAAGCGGGTTTTTCCTCACGGCCGTCAATATAATTTTATCTAAAGCCTTAGGTACGGTTGGTAGCACCTTGCGCGGGCTCGGAAACCGTTCTTTGATGTGCATCATGGCTACGGCGATTGGGTTGGCGCCATCAAATGGCACTTTGCCGGTTATGAGTTCGAAAAACGTAATACCTAGCGCGTAGACGTCGCTTTGAAACGTCGGCGTTTTTCCTTGAGAAACTTCGGGAGCCATGTAATGGACCGATCCGACGATGACTTCGCTTTTGGTAACGCGCGTCGAATTTTCGAAGTGAGCGATGCCAAAATCGCCGAGCTTAATCGTTCCATCGGGCGTTAAGTAAACGTTATTGGGCTTAATGTCGCGGTGTACGACCAAATGCGAATGGGCAAAGGCCACGGCTTCGCAAAGTTGATACATAATGTCAACGGCTTCTTTGAAGGTGAATTTTCCGCGGATATCGAGTTCGTCTTTCAAGGTCTTGCCCTTAATAAGCTCGTTGGCCATATAGGGCCGGTTGTGATGGGTCCCGATGTTGATGACACGGACAATATTGGGATGGTTTAAACTGGCGCAAGCGCGTGCTTCGCGTTCGAAACGGGCCAGCGTCAATTCGTTTTTCAACACTTCGTCTTTGATAATTTTGACGGCTAAAAGCTTGCGAGTAATAATGTCCTCGGCTTGATAGACGTTGGCGAAACCACCTTCGCCGAGTTCGTTGATGATGCGATAACGCTCGTCGATTAAATCGTTTTCTTTCATGCTTTAAGCGGTTCCCAAATGGCGACGGCGATATTGTCGGTTCCGCCGTTACTGTTGGCGATGCGGACAAGGGCATCGCATTTTTGTTCGGGAGTGTCGCCCGAAAGTAGCGTCGTCAACAACTCGATGTCGCTGACGTTGTTATATAAACCATCGGAGCAAACTAGTAGTCGCTCGCCCTTGTAATCGAATAGTTTCATGTCGATGGTAATCGTCGGATTTAGTCCTAAAGCGTTGAGCAACACATGCTTTTGGGGATGGGTTTTCATTTGATCTTTGCTAATTTTGCCGCTTCGAAATAAGAAATCAACGTAGGTTTGGTCTTCGCTAAGTTGCTTGAGTCCGTCTTGGCCGACGGCATAGGCCCGTGAATCGCCAATATTAGCGATTGCCACTTGATTGTCGACTAGCATGGCGACAGTAAGCGTCGTCCCCATTTCTTTGGCTTTTGGATTGCGAAGCGCTTCGTCATAAATGAGCCGATTCGCTTGTTTGATATGATACGTAAGCCACAATCTTGCGGTGCCCATCGTGAAAAATGAATTTTTTGCTTTAAACGAGTCCGCCAAATAGTCGGCGGCGATTTTTGCAGCTAGGTCGCCACGTGAATGACCACCCATGCCATCGCAAACGATTAAAAGAACGTCCCCGCCTTTATTGGTCAGTGCCAAGGCGACGTCTTCGTTTGTTTCTCGGACTTTGCCGATGTCTGATTTGGAGGCGAAATTACCGCGTCTTTTCATGATGTTTTGCACGTAGCTGACCGCAAGCGGCGTCGATATCGGCGCCAAACTCCTTGCGAATCGTGGCCGTTACTCCTTTACGGGTCAGATAATCGAGGAAGGCTTTGACGCGATGTTCGCGGCTGCGTCGATAGCCGTTTTCCATTACTTCATTATAAGGAATTAAATTGACGTATGCCAAGATTCCTTTAATAAGACGTGTTAATTGTTCGGCATGTTCCAGCGAATCGTTGACTTCGTCAATCATAATGTATTCGAAAGTGACGCGTCGCCCGGCAATTTCCACATACTCTCTGACAGCGCTCATCAGTTCGTCAAGCGGAAAAGCGTTGTTGATTTTCATCAGTTGCGAACGTAGCTCCTGGTTGGGGGCGTGCAAGCTGATGGCAAGGTTGATTTGAAGCCCTTCACGGGCGTATTGCCGGATGCGGTTAGGAATGCCGCATGTGGATACCGTCAGGTGCCTGGCCCCGATTGCCAACGCTTTGGGATGATTCAAAATGCGAATAAACGACATCACGTTGTCGTAATTGTCAAACGGTTCGCCCGTGCCCATGATGACGACGTGGGTAACCCTTTTTCCTTGGCCTTCTTCAATCAAAATGTTATTGACAGCCAGCACTTGGCCAAGCAGTTCTGAAGTCGTCAAATTACGTTGCCGCTTCAGTAAGCCGGAGGCGCAAAACGAACAACCCATGTTGCAACCGACTTGCGAACTGACGCAGACGACCTGACCATAGTTATAGCGCATGAGTACGGTTTCGATTAGGTGACCATCATGTAGTTTCAAAAGAAGTTTGATGGTGCCATCACCGCTATCTTGGCGTACGTGAATCAGGGGCAGTGAAAATTCGTAGGTTTGTTTTAAAATGTCGCGAAATGATTTAGCGACGTCACTCATCGCCTCAATGTCGGTGATACGGCGACCGTAAACCCAATCGAAAAGTTGCGTCGCTCGATATTTTTTTTGATTTAAAGCGACCATTTGGTCGCTTAATGCCTCATAGGTTAAATCGTAAAAGTTGGTCATTTATCTTTAAGTTTTTTCCTCATGATTGCCATGTATAGCGCGGTGTTCATTTCGTCGAAGGGATAGTATTGCTTCTCATAAACAAGCGAGAAGTCTTTGTGTTCGGACAAAAACCAGGCAATCAGATGCTGGCCTTCCTTTTTGTTAAGGGTGTTAACGCCATAGGCGAATAGACCGCCCTCGGGTAAGAACTTGGCGCTTTCAAGCAAGGTTTCTTTTTGTTCTTCAATTAACGGATCGATATCGTTTTGATCGAAATGGAAGAAAAAGTCGGGTAATGAGCGAATCAGGTCGAACTTTGAGCAATTGCTGACGACGATGACGAAATCTTGCGGATGAGAGACATGGCTGATTAAAAGCTTCGGGGTGCTTTCAAACACGGTCACGCTGCTAAGGCCAAAATGGGCAATCGCTTTTTGAATGTCGAGTTTGCGCGCAATCGAGTTGGTCGCGACCTGGATTTTATTGCGATTGTTCGTGGCGATCGGTATTTCGATGTATAAGGCGTTGGGGCGCGTTTCGACAATGAGTACGTCTCCAAACATTGAGGTGAAATCAAATTTGTTGATAATGTCGGTAACTGCCATCCTTTGTTGGAAGACGTAATTTTCCGAAAACATCGGCCGATGTTTCAATGGTTCGCGTCCTTGATAGATGACGGTGTTCGGAATTGGACCTTTGACAAAATGAGAATCGTGCTCAATCACATAATCGACGGTTCCCTTAAAATCATTGACACGACATGCTTGAAGCACGGCTTGGTTGTTGGATTTTAATATTTTGTAAGTGTCGGGGACGCCAAAATGCTTTTGCCACATGTGGACGAGCCAAACCGGGGTGTTGAATTTTAGTGAGAGAAACTCGGGGGAGCGCGGATTAATCTCCGGTCCGATAAGTTGTTTTCCCGGTTCGGTTTCTAGCAGAAACGTTTCAATTGTTTGTTCATCGATTTGATGAGCGACCAATAAATCTTTCATGTAAGTGGTGGCTTCGTTATATGGTACGCGTTTGATGAAAACGATGTTGCCAAGCACGACTTGGGCAAGCAACCGGTCGTGGTCGTTCAGCTGCGGGAAGTATTTTTTGATGACATATTCGAGCAGTAAATGATGGTGCAATTCGCAACTGGTCAATGACCTAACCAGCGGTTGCACTGACATTTCGACTTGGTTTTGCGAAAAGACCTGCCTAACGGCGGCTGAGAAGTTTTGTTTGTTTTCGATAATCTCGATGAGAATATCGCGCGAATGTTCGAATGCTTTCATTAACTTACCTCGCATTCCCCATAAAGTATAATTTATCCACTTGTAATAGTAGATATAAAAATGAGGATTATTTTTTCTTGGTTTTTTCGGTATTCGGATAGACTGAATCTAGATTCACTTTCGAAAACACGTCGCCTTGATATATTTCGCGCTCGTCTTCTTGTTCACCATCTTCTTCGACATTGACGAGGTTGGCTTCGGTCACGAAACGAGGATACTCGTCGTCATGGCTTTCGATGCGGTCGCCCGCTTCGTAATAATAAAACTCAATCGCCGCATGGATGATATGGGTTTGGACAACCTTTAACAACAAGTCGGCCACTTGGGCCTGATAAGGACGATAGATTTTGGGGGCGTTGACATGGATTAGCGCGTGCCACAGTGTTTGATCGACGCCATTGTGGAACAACATGCTTTCGGGAGCATAGACAATGATTTGTTCGGGGTCACACTGGAATATTGCGGCCAGTTTTGTGTAAATGTCCTTGCTGATGTGTTGGCTGGTGTAGGGATCTAATCCCAAAAACGAAATCGTAATCATAAGTGTCTCCTAAATGTGAATAGCATACTCGCTAACAGGAAGCGATGCAATCAGAGTTATACGTCGTAAGGGTCGAGATTGACAGAAAGGCGGACAAGCGTTTTTTGCGACAACAATTCGACGATGTCGCGTAACGGGTCTTCGATTATATCGAACCGCTTGTATTTTAACAAAATTACACGACGATGAACACCGCCCAAAAACGGAATATAGGGGCTACTGGGTCCTAGTAGTTCGATGTTATCGCCGATTTTATCAATGACCATATGCGCCAGCGTGTCCGCTACTTGAATCACTAGTTCCTCGGATTTGCCGCTAAGTGTCAGCGACATTAAATAGCTATAAGGCGGATAATTCGCTAATTTTCTTTGATACATTTCTGTCTTGAAAAACTGCTCATAGTCTTGAGATGCTCCGAGCGTCACGGCGTAGTGGTCGGGAGCATAGGTTTGAATCATCGCTTGGCCCCGTGTTTGGCCTCGTCCCGATCGGCCAACCGCTTGGGTAATTAACTGGAACGTGCGCTCACTTGAACGATAACTTGGTAGTGTCAATCCAATGTCAGCCAGCACCAGACCAACCAATGTCACATTGGGAAAATCGTGACCTTTGGCGATCATTTGCGTGCCAATGAGAATATCGGCTTCATGATCGGCAAACTTTTTTAGCGTTCTGGCAATCGTTTGCCGCACTTTACTCGAATCGGAATCGAGTTTTAATAATCGGGCGGCAGGAAACAACCGTTTCGTTTCTTCGACGATACGCTCGGTGCCAAATCCTTGTTTGAAAAAATGCGTGCTGCCGCACTCTGGACATAGAACTGGATAAGCTTCAAGGTATCCACAGTGGTGGCATTTAAGCATATGGTCGTGTTGATGATACGTCAGCGCGATGGCACAAGTCGGGCATTTGAATACATGATTGCACTGGCGGCAACTCAGCGTCGGCGCGTAACCGCGACGATTAATCAATAATACGATTTGTTCATTTCTATTAAGCGTTTCTTTCATTGCTTGGCGAAGTTTTAACGAGAATAGCGACGATTCGCGGTCGACGTTGCGAGGATCGAGCATATCGATGATTGTCGTTTGAGGTAGCGCCATGGCGTTAATGCGCTCCGGCAATCGCAAGTGAGCGTAAACGCCCTTGAGCGCGCGAGCACGCGATTCGAGTGATGGCGTAGCCGAACCAAACACGACTTTGGCGTGATGGGTTTTTCCCCTTCTGATGGCGACATCACGAGCGTGATAAAACGGTAACGTGTCTTGTTTATAGGATTCGACATGTTCTTCGTCTAAGACGATTAAACCGATGTTTTGAAGTGGTGCGAACACCGCGCTACGTGCCCCAACGACGATAGTTGCCTCGCCTTGGGCGATGCGTCGGTATTCGTCATATTTTTCCGCTGGCGTCAACTCTGAGTGCAAAATGGCAACCTTGCCGCTGAAACGTTTGAGAAAATACGAAACCATCATCGGTGTTAAAGCAATTTCGGGAACGATCATCAGCACTGTTTTACCTTGAGAAATGACTTGTTCTGATAGGGCTAGATATACTTCGGTCTTTCCACTTCCGGTGACTCCCTGCAATAAGTAAACTTCATCGTTTGATGATAAGGTTTTTGCGACTGCCTGTTGTTGGGCTTCGGTTAGTCGCGGTGCCTTTTCGATGGGTCCTCCCTCAAGGGTGAGTCGGATTCTCTCACGCCGATGCAGTGCTACTTTTCCTTTATCAAGAAGCTGTTGCAAAATCGAGGCCGATCGGCAATCGCGTTTATTGAACGGCTGTTCTTTAGCGATGATGCGCAGCCATTCGATTTGTTTCAACGTTAAGTCGGTTTCCGAGCTATCAATGACTGCGACATACGTGTCGTAAGCGATTTTTGGTCCTTTAAGCGACGTCTTTTTCGGTTTGAGACTGAGCGGTAGCATCGCTTGCAACACGCTAATTCGGGGCCAAAAATTGTCATGGGCGAGTTCAAGCGCTAACTGTAACAATTCATCGTTTAATAACGGTTCCTGATCAAGTAGCGAATCAATCGCCAAAAGACGATGTGGTGTCGTTTCTTGAAGCTCGGCTAGTGTTTTGCGAGACTGCTCCGAATCAAGCACATAGCCAACAAGCTTTTGGTGATTGAACGTCACCAAAACACGGAAACCGCGGCGATGCTTGATCACCCCGTCGTAGACATACGAAAACGGGCGATCGAGTTGCAGCGAAGCGTGTTCAATCAACACATGGAGCAACCACATGTTATTTACTTCCAGATGTTAAGAGGTGGCGAATCCGATTGCGGATGATTTTTTGTATTTCTCGAGCAGCGCGTTTGACGTTATCGTTGAGCACGATGAAGTCGTAATGTTCTTGAAGCGTCATCTCCCGTTTGGCTTTTTCAAGACGTTGGTTGATGATTTCTTCGGGTTCGGTTTTGCGTTGCGTGATTCTTTGCTTAAGTGCTTCAAACGATGGAGGAATCAGGAATATCGATAAAATATCGTCGCCTTTCATCTTGGCCATCACTTGTTTAGCGCCTTCGACTTCGATTTCAAGAATGACGTTCATTCCTTCGTTACGAAGCTTTTCGACATAAGTGCTCGGCGTCCCATAGCGGTTGCCGACGAATTCCGCCCATTCGAGAAATTCGTTATTTGCTAAATTTTCGTCAAACTCCGGTCTGGAGACGAAAAAATAGTCAAACCCTTCGCGTTCGTGGGGACGACGTGGTCGCGTCGTCATCGAAACCGAATACACGAGCCGGAGCGACCTGTCGGTCATCACTTGGCGGCGCACGGTGCCTTTTCCGACACCACTTGGTCCCGAGATGATGATTAAAAGTCCTTTTTGGAGTTGCCGGCGTTTAAACATACAATCATTATATTTTAAGTATTTATACTAAATCAATGAAAACAGGTCTCGTGATATACTTATGCCATGAATGGTTTTGACACTGATTTTGACCGCTACCACGAGTTTTTAAGTCAACAATTGCGTGGTCTACACATCACCGACATCCGTGTTTTGACGAAAACGGATTACCTTTTCGTCTTTTCAGAAACGAAATCGATTTTGCTGGCCGTCTCAATGGCACCTTCACAACCGCTATTATCGATCGTGACAAGCCCGTTTGATTATACCCCGCTTCCCCGCATTGAAATTGCACCTATACGCCACCATGTTATTAAAATGAAGATTGACACCATCAGTCGTCTGAACAATGATTTGATTATTGAATTTCAAGGTCATAAAAAGGCCGATAACTTTGACATCATCAATTATCGGTTGGTATTTGAACTAATCAAAAACCATCCTAATTTCATTTTAATGGCCAATCAAAAAATTATCTGGGCCTCCCATTACCATTCCCTGACTGAAGTGCGTCCCCTCGTGCCTGGTCTTGAATATGAAGCTCCGCTAAGGCAATTATCCCGCCTTAAACGTGATTTTGTAAATGAAGCACGTCTTTACGAGCAAAATCTTCAAGATTTAGTATTGCTGGAGCATTATCGTCCGCTACGCCAACAACTGACAAAAAGAGAACGCCAGTTACATAAAAAACTTGAAAATTTGAACCTCGATTTGACAGCTTGGAATCGAAATCTCACTTATAAAGACGTCGCCGATTACATTTTGACTTATCTTGATGTGTCGACCCGGCTTGAAAACATCACCTATGATGAGGTCTTCTATCAACTCGATCCGGCTTTGACGCTAGCCGATAATGCCAAACAATTGTATAAACGTTATCGAAAGGCTCGACTAGCCAAGGCACCAATCGAGGAAGAAATCAATAAAGCTAATGCCGAGTTGGCTCAAATCAAATCTTTGTTAGATGAGGGATTACCACGTACTTTTTTCGAAATTGAATCGTTGAAGGCACGTCTTATCAACCTGCATTTGCTTAGACCTGATGTCACAATTGGCAAGAAGCTCGACATCAACCAAAAACGGCCATATATGCTTTATAGCGACGGCATCCGTTATTCCTTCGGACGCAACGCCGTCCAAAACGATTACCTGACATTTTCCCTAGCGTCAAAAGACGATATGTTTTTTCATGTTACGAATCATCCAGGCGCCCATGTCATTTGCCATCAGCCCGATCCCGATCAAGCCATGATTATGACGGCGGCTTCCATCGCCCTGCTATTGTCGCGTCTTGAGACCGGAGAAGTCGCTTATGCTAAAGTCGCCACGCTTAAAAAGGGGCGGCAACTCGGACAAGTGATACTAAAAAAGCACCAAGCGATTCGTTTGACGCAAATTAATCCTTATCTACGCGATTTAATCAAGAACGCCAAACGGCATTCATAAATAATCGGAGCCTTTGAGCACTTCGTTAAGCGCAAGATTTTCATAGTCCCATTGACGATATACTTCGTAGGCAACAATCGCTACGCTATTGGCCAAATTTAAACTTCTGGCGGCCGGGCGCATTGGAATGCGTACCGTATTGTTAATGTTGTTATGCAATATTTCAAACGGAATGCCGCTAGATTCGGAACCAAACATTAGATACAATGGTTTTCCATTTGGATATCCGACATCGCTATAGATGCGTTTACCATGGCGTGTGACCATGAAGATTTCAATTTGAGGGTGCGTGGCGTGAAAATGATGATAGTCATCATAAACATGCATCTCCAGCATCGTCCCGTAATCTAGTGCTGCTCGCGATAACTCTTTGCTATATAGTGGAAACGGAAAGGGGCCGACCACATGCAAAACGGCGCCGATTGCGGCCGATGTCCGCATGATATTGCCGACATTAGCGGGAATTTCTGGTTGATACAAGACGATGTGCAACATGGCGATGACTTCCTTTGAATATTGCCTCAATATGCTAAAATTATAGTATGAAAGACGTTCGACAAACATATTTTCAAATCACCGGCATCCGCCCAAAAGCCATCGAACCGCTATACGGTGGATTAAACTCAATAAATTACCTTGTTGACGGCAAGCATGTTTTACGCATAAAATTGCCCGGAATCGACACCCGTTATTCTCCCAAAAACGAATATGTCGCCGAGCGCCTGGCCGCACCAACCGGTTTGTTACCAAAACTGCTCCATTTCGACCAAACCTCAGGCATCAAATTGACAGAGTTTATTCCCGATACGAAGTTTTTAAGCAAACCGCCGAATAAAAGTGAGGTCACCCAAGTCGCCCAGGCGCTGAAATCGCTCCACCAAGTAAATTTTAGCGGTTTGGCTGCGTTCAATCCACTTGACCGTTACCATGTTTATAAACAAGCTGCTAAATTAGCGTCTTCGTTCCCAAATGAAGAAAACATACTCAATCACATCAAGGATTTGCTGACACGCGAACCGCTCGTGTTCTGCCACAATGATTTGGTAAGAGGTAACATATTATTTAAAGATAAACGCGTCTATGTAATCGATTATGAATATGCGGGAATCAATCACCCGCTCTTCGATTTGGCGTCCTTTATCACCGAAAACAATATTGAAGACCAACAATTAATCGATGCCTTTCTTGAAGCGTATTTTGAACAAAAAAACATCCCCCGTCGCGACTTTGCGATTTTTTGCCGCTTCCTAGACTACTTGTGGTACTACTGGGCTCAGGGTATGTTTCTAGCGACGGGGCAATCGATATATAAAACGATCGCCCGTATGAAATGGTTGCGCATCAGCGCGACTTAATCTTCAAACTGCTCTTCGTAATGCTTAAGCGAGGAAGCGATGATGGCAATCGCTTCGTCTTTTCCTTCGACTTGGGAAACAAACGTGTCTTTGCCTTCAAGCATTTTGTAGACTTGGAAGAAATGGCGCATTTCTTGAAAAATGTGATCAGGCAAATCTTTCATGTCGTGATAGGCGCTGTAGACGGGATCGTGTTTGGTGATGGCGATGATTTTCTCATCAATCATGCCCCCGTCAATCATTTTAAAGACGCCGATCGGGTAAGCCTCAATCAGCGCTAGCGGCTGAATCGGTTCCGAACAGAGCACTAGCACATCAAGCGGGTCCAAGTCGCCAGCGTAAGTCCGGGGGATGAATCCGTAATTTTGCGGGTAGTGCGTCGAGGTGAACAAAATGCGATCGAGGATGAGTGCACCCGTCTCTTTGTCAAGTTCGTATTTGGTTTTGCTGCCTTTGGAAATTTCGATGCAGACAAGGAAATTTTCAGGCGTAATCCGTTTCCGGTTAACATCATGCCATAAATTCATAAGGGTCAATTTTCTCCTACAAGATATTATAGCAAGCGCGCATTCTTTTAGAACCTTGAAAAAGTGTTATAATGATCCCATGAAAAAGATATTGTCCCGTTTTATTATCTCGATTGCGCTTTTCTCAAGTGCGATTGTTATTTCTGGATGCAAAGCGATGGATGTTCCCCAATTGACGAAAAACATGCAATTGCCCGCACCAAAGAGCAATTATGATAACGAACCAAGCGATGCTTACATGATTGATGTCTCGGGCACGCAAATCAAGACCTTAATCGATTCGAAGGCTTCGTTTTTGCTCTACATCGGTAATGAGTACTGCACGTCTTGCTTGGCTTTTAAAGATGCTTTTTTGAGTTACATCATGGAAACCGATTTGCTCGTTTATAAATACGACAACATCGCTAGTGCTGGTGATTACGAAGCGATGCAAACGAATCATCCCGGCGTGTTTCCGCTTTATCCGGTCACTCCTTCACTCTACTTCTTTAAAGACGGCGAGCTGCGAACGCGTCAAGATGGTAACACGCGGATGTTCGAGTTAGCGACGCTACGACCCATCATGAAAAGCTATGCCGATGTCATTAATGTGTTAACGATTCACGATGAGCAACTAGCAGCCTCACTCATCGATCAAGACGGCGTTTACTTCATCTATAATCGCCTTTCGAGCGAAGTTACCAATTTCTATAACCAAACGCTATTCCCTTATTTAGTCAAAAGAAATGCGCGCTTGTATCAATTGGAAACAAGTCTAAATCCATCACTGCTAGCCTCATTAACGGATAATCTGGATTTGGGTGAAACGATTCCTCATTTATTTACCATCGCTTCCGGCACGATTGTTTCCACCGCTTCGTTACTAGATCATAGCGAAACCGAACTGCTCGAATATTACGTTGACGCTTTAGCGATGTTTAATTAATGTAACCGCTTGCATTGCGCTTATATCATGATATGATATTCTATTCTACTGGGAGGGATGCCTATGCCATTTACATTAACCATCAACGATAAAAAACAAACATACGAACAAAAAGTCGCGCTCCTTGACCTCGTCGGCAATGATCACGATATCATATGCGCTCGGGTCAATAATCGCATTCGCGAATTGAGCTATGAAGTTTATTACGATGCCGAAATCGCATTTTTAACGGTCAAGGACCAAGATGCCATCCGTACGTATGAAACCTCACTTCGCTATTTGTTCGCGATGGCCTGGGACCGCTTGTTCCCCGATATCCCGTTTCGATTTTCTTATAACGTTTCACGGTCGATTTTCGTCGAATTTCTCAACGGCGATAAACTCGCCGATCCCTACATGGTTCGGCAACTAGAAGTCGAGATGCAAAAAATCGTCGAAGCCGACATTCCTTTCAAACGGCTAATCGTCGCCAAAGACGAAGCGCGCGAGATTTACGAATCGCGGAATATGCACGATAAGATCGAAATATTAAAATTCCGACCTGAGAAAACCGTGCACTTCTACGAGTGTGCCGGTTACCTTAATTACATGTTTGGGCACATGGTGCCTTCGACCGGTTATTTAAAGCATTGGAAACTTCGGCTTTATAGCCCCGGCATCTTAGTCCAGTATCCCCGCTATGAAACTCGTGGCATGATTCCCCCATTCCAGGATGCGCCAACGTTTGGACACACGCTCAAAGAAATTCATAAATGGGCGAAAATCACCCATGCCGATTCCGTTGCCGGCATTAATGCCTACATCATGGAGGAACGAAGCGTCGAGTTCATTAATTTATCGGAAGCGCTGCATAATCGCATGCTCGCCGAACTCGGTGAAAAGATTTCACGCGAAATCGATGATATTCGCCTGATTTGCATCGCCGGTCCGTCAAGTTCCGGTAAGACGACGTTTGCTAACCGTCTGCGCATCGAACTATTATCGCGCGGCATCAATCCAATTCGTATTTCCATCGACGATTATTATTTACCCCGGCATCTAGCCCCCAAAGATGAACATGGCGAAGCCGATTTGGAAAGCATCGATGCCCTCGATATCGAGCACTTCAACCAAAACATGCTCGATTTGATTCAAGGCCAACAAGTGCAATTGCCAAAATTCGATTTTAAACTAGGCAAACGCGTCGAAGGTCGCACGCTGAAAATCAATCACGACACGGTCATTATCATCGAAGGCATCCACGCGCTTAACGATAAGTTGACCTCATTGATTCCCAAACACCAAAAATACAAAATTTACATTTCACCCCAATCGCAAATCAACCTCGATAACCACAATCCCGTATCATTAACTGATTTGCGGCTGTTACGCCGCATCGTTCGGGATAAGAAATACCGTAACGCTTCCGCCGAGGAAACGATTTCGATGTGGCCCAGCGTTCGCCGCGGCGAATTCACATGGATTTACGACACCCAAGAAAACGCCAATTATGTTTACAATTCGTTCTTGTCATATGAGCTTTGCGTGATGAAACGCTTTGCGATGCCGCTATTGACGGCAATCGAAAAGGATTCACCGTATTATCCAACCGCCGAACGACTCATCCGCATGCTTAAATACTTTCTGGACATGGATGATCGGTGGGTGCCTTCGAATTCACTCATTCGCGAATTCATCGGTGGCAGTTGCTACTCCGACGTTATTTAGGTTTCTTGTGAGCCAATAGCGTTCCGCTCTCGATTTTGTGAAATTGGATTAACTGACTATAATAAACTTGGCGTAAGCCCGCATACTGGGCTTGCGCCTCTTTTTTTAGATGCGGGACGAATGTCTGGTTAAATACTTTTTCGATTCGAAAAAATGTCTCATACGAATAAATGAGCGATAAATCGTAAAACGTTTGTCGTTTCGAATAAATGAGTAGTGGCGAGGAGTGGGTGATTTCGCTGCTCATTTCATAAGCCTTCGAATAGTTTGATAGACCCGCGAGCTTTTGAATTCCGTCACGGAAGTTCAAACGAACCTCGCCTTCATCGGCCAACTGGAAAAGCCATCCGTATTCGATGAATTTCTTCATATCCTTACTTTTAAGGTCACGTGTCCGCATTTCCGTTTTGATTACTTCGAAGATAGCATCGGTTTTGGTTTTATCTTCAATCAGGTGATGGAACGCGAGTCCGTATTGAAGGTGCTTGAGATAGGCGGGAATCGCTTTTGGCTGATCGCGGTACAAAATCGTCAAAATCGCTTCTGACTCATGAAGCGTGCGCCAAGTCGAAAAAGCTTCGGTTTCGAAGCCGGAAATGAGTAGGTCAAGTACGCAGGTAAGGAGTGAAAAACACTTTTTGGTAATATCGGTCAAAAGCGTTTCTTGCGGTTGTCGCGACTGGAAACCGCTGAGGAGGCCGTTAATGGTGTTCACGTATAGCTTAAGTGTCGTCAGTGGTGGGTAATAGCGGCTCTTGATAGCCTCTTCGCGGTATTCAAGATGTTCGTTAGTCAAATATTTATCGATGGCGGCTGAAATAATGCGTGTAGCGTACTCTTCGTCTTGTTGTAACTTTTCGCGCAACTCCTCACGCGTTTTGGAAGCGAAATACATATGTTCATGGAAACAATAAAGCGTCAACATGATAGGGTTGACGTAACGAATGGGGTTTGCTGGATGAGCATCAAGAAAATCACCTAGACCCGCTAACGCTTCAAGGTGCAAATGATATAGATACTGGTAATCGTAGTGTGACGGTATTTTCCATGAAGCAAGCAACTCCTGGAATTTTTCCATATTTAACGGCTCAAATTTTGGCATCGTTATACCTCATCGTTCACGACACGGAAAGTAGCTCGCGTCAGTGAAACCAAATATAGTTTAAGCGGTTTGGGGCTTACTGTCTTGATATACCTAGCATAAGTTTGAAGTTGCCTATCATAATCAAGATCGTCGAGACCGCCCGTTTTCAAATCGATGATGCGAATGTGATCGGCGAATTCTAACATTAAATCGATGGTTCCCGTCATTTTGGTTTGGGGATCGTAGTAACTATACTCCTGATAAACATTGGCCTGACCGGCATTTAAAAACGGTGGTAGCGCTAGCGCCAGTTCCATGGCTTGCCTTAAATGTAGATCATCGATGAATCCGAGATTCAAGTTTTTATAGTCAAGATGACTGAATATTTCATGGAGCATCGTGCCGAATTGCAATGATGTGTCGCTACCATGCGTCGCTATTTTACTGGCGCTTGAGGGAGCAATCGTTTGGAATGACAGGTTCACTCTTTTGAATGCGATTGAGGCTTGGGCTTCGTCATTATGGCGATATTCGTTTTTTTGATATGCGATTTCTTTGAGGATATCGGTTTGCTCAGTTAAACCGCTATATCTTATGAAATCACGAAAACTAGTGGCCTTTTGCAAAGATAATAAAGGTTTATCATCTTTGATATGATGGAATAGCACGAACAATTCCTTCGCCCTCGTGAGACCGACATAAAATTTTCGCATCTCTTCGGATAGTGATTGCTCGTCTTCGTCATGGCGAGCTAGGTAGTGGAACATCGTGTAAGCGTTTCGTTCGTCAATCAACGGAAGAATCAATCCATATTTCCCACTCGCGATAAATGATGTTTTGCTATCGCTGCGGTTAAACTGCTTGAATAAGCCGGGTAAATAGACAATCGGAAATTCCAAGCCTTTTGATTTATGAATCGTTAATAAACGCACGGCGGGACCACTCGATTTGGGGCTTTCAAACGAGGGACTTTCCTCAAATAATTCAGATTCTTCAAAATAGGACACGAACTCATCAAGCGTGAAATCCAACTTCTCCAAGCTTGCCGCCATGTTAAGTAGTTGTTCGATTTTAGCTTGATGCATTAGCACGTCACCGAGGCGAATTGTGCGTTCGTGCAAATCGAATTCAAGCGCGATTTTTGTCACTAACTCGCCTAAACTCATACTAGAAGCTTCCATCGCTAACTGTTTAGCTTTGATTAATAACGGATCTTCGATACAATGCTGCAAATCGGTAATGTATTCATAGATACGCTGGTCTTCATATTCGCATAGGAAACTACGCCAAACGCTCATTAGTTCATGAGCGTGCTTGTGCGGGAAATCTTCATGACGCGCGCCAGCGACTATTTTTATTAAATTTTTAAATACATTGATGACGTCATCGGAATGGAAATCCTCATTGATGGTAACATCAAGCGGGATGCCATATTCATGGAATATTCGCTTGAAGTCGGCAAACGAAGTTCGACGATCGATCAGTATCGCAAAATCTTGATAAGCGACAGGCACCATGTTGTTGCCTTTGACGATTTGGTGCGCGCCGTTCATTTTCTGAACGATGTCTTTGGCAATCAGGTGTATTTCAATTTCTGTCGGTGTTAAATCATCGCTTGTTTGGTAACCATAAACACGCATCCCGATGGTGCTAGTTTGATCGATGTTACCATCGTATGCTTCCTTATTACCGAAATCGATATTATGT
>Ga0209835_1000743_pt1 | contig 20042 bp, 21 predicted proteins | sample LakKivwa52mmetaG_FD_184138 | JGI IMG/M metagenome (GOLD analysis project Ga0209835, IMG submission 184138) | Anoxic lake water microbial communities from Lake Kivu, Rwanda to study Microbial Dark Matter (Phase II) - Lake Kivu water 52m metaG... | ecosystem: Environmental > Aquatic > Freshwater >...
AATTACCAGCTTCTGCTCTTGATTAAACTGACGACTCTTTTCCATATCACTTCCTCCTTCTCATATTTCGGAGAAAGTGTTACCCTCTACCAACTAAAATTTTCTGGTTTCTTGGTAGCACATGCACCTATGCCGCCACACACGTGCACAGGCGGATTATGCCCCTATTCGCAACGCGGCGTAGTAACGGGGCATCATCCGCCTTTTGCGTGGAACGAAGGTACCCAGTTTAAGGACTTTCCCCCGCCCACCCTTGGTCGGCGTCGCCGGACTTCAGCCACAAGGTGTCTTACGCTGCCTGCTTTGGCCGCCCGATCCCGTCCGCCCCCAAGGGGTATCCCCGTCTTGGCTCCTCGGTTGCCCACCTCCCTGAATGCCGCGAAGGGCATGCGGCGCCGTCGTCGTCGCTTATTTGTTCAATCAAGATCATAATTGGCATGATAAAAGCGGGACTATAGCGGGACAAAGACGGCGATGAAACGATGAGGATTGACCGGAGAGAAGTATACCTCCAATGTATCATGAAGGTTGGAAATACGGTTGGAAATACTTTACGATGGAACGAACATGGGGCAGAGATAAAGACCATAACCACATGTTATTTTTATTGGTAGTCCCACGGGGGCTTGAACCCCGGTTTCCGGCGTGAGAGGCCAGCGTCCTAACCACTAGACGATGGGACCGTGGCGGAGCGTTGTTCTTTAATGAATGCCCGTTAAAAAGTCAAGCTAAAATCACCCGGCGGCCGCGATCTGATCGGCTGCCCTCCGAATCCTGCCGATCACCCTCTCCTTCCCGAGGGTGACCATCACCTCATCGATGCCGGGACTGACGGTCTTTCCCGTCAGGGCAACGCGGAGCGTCTGGGCGATCCATTTGAGCTTCGTTCCCCGCTCTTCGGCAAGCGCCCGGAGGAAGGCCTCCAGACCATCCTTCGTATACTCCCCAACACCTGGGAGCCGCTGCGCGACCGCCTCCAGATGGCCGAGATACTCGGGTGTCAGAAACTTCGCCGCCGCTTCGGGATCGTATTGCACCTCTTCCTGAAAGTAAAAAATTCCCCCCTCGGCCATCTCTAACAGTGTCTTTGCCCGCGTTCGGAGGTCCGACGTCGCCTTCGCAATGAACCGCCGATCTGAGACATCGAATCCCCGCGTTTCCCAGAAGGGAAGCACCGCCTCCACCAGGCGATCTTCAGGATAGTCCATGATGTAACGCTGGTTCAGCCAGAGGAGTTTCTCAGGATTGAATACGGCTGGTGATTTACCGACCGCCTCTAGAGAGAACTCACGGATCAGCTCCTCCATCGTGAAGATCTCCTGGTCGCCGTGGGACCAGCCGAGGCGGACCAGGTAATTGACCAGCGCCTCGGGCAGATACCCCATTTCCCGGTAAGCCATCACCGACGTGGCGCCGTGACGCTTGCTGAGCCGCGCCTTGTCTGAGCCGAGGATCATCGGCACATGGCCGAACAGAGGGACTGCGTACCCCAGCGCCTCATATATCTGGATCTGCTTGGGCGTGTTGTTCACATGGTCGTCCCCCCGGATGACATGGGTGATCCCCATCTGGGCGTCGTCCACGACGACCGCAAAATTATAGGTCGGATAGCCGTCGGCGCGCTCGATGATCAGGTCGTCCAGCTCCTCGTTGTTGAAGGAGATATTCCCTTTGATCAGGTCGCTGACGATGGTCGTTCCGATTTCGGGACCACGAAAACGGACCGCGGCGCCCGGGGATTTGGCCAGCCCGATATCACGGCAGCTCCCGTCATATTTCGGCTTCCGGCCCTCGGCAAGGGCCTTCTTGCGTTTCGCGTCGAGCTCCTCCGGCGTGCAGGTACAGTAATACGCGTTCCTCGTGTCGATGAGCTTCCGGACCGCCTCCCTGTGGATGTTCACCCGCTCTGCCTGGAAATAGGGCCCTTCGTCCCAGTTCAAGCCGAGCCACTCCATCGCATCCAGGATGGCCCGGGTCGATTCCTCGGTCGAACGGACCTGATCGGTATCCTCGATTCGAAGGATGAACGTCCCTTTGTGCCTCCGCGTGTAAAGCCAGTTGAACAGGGCGGTGCGGGCGCCGCCGATATGGAGGAATCCCGTCGGCGACGGGGCAAAACGCGTTCTTATCTTCTCACTTGTCTTTTTCATCTGTGCAGATTATCATACGATCGCCCTTGCCGCAATCTCTTTTCGGAATCAGACAGGCCGTGAGAAGCAGGAGGATGTAAATTATCCTTGACAATCCGACCGGTTTATAATCTACTTCAGCGCTTTACACGGCAGCTCCCGGCAAAGGGAAAATCGTGTTGGCCGTTTCGGGAAAGGGCGATCGTTTGAAGATCAGCGTCAGCAAGATCCCCGAAGGGGGGATGGATCTGCGGTTTGAAAGGGACGGGAACTGGTTTCGGGGTTTTCTTCCTGAAGCGGCGCCGTTTGTTTTTGTCCCGGACCGGATCGATGTGGCCTGCACCGTCAGGAGGATGAAGGAGAACGTCTTTATCGAGGGAACCGCGGCAACAACCGTAGAGGCGCCCTGCGGCCGCTGCCTGGAGATGACCCGTCAACCGGTGAACGCATCATTCAAGTACACGTTTTCTCCGCCCCCCGCCCAACCGAAGGAGGAGTGGGAGCTGAGCGCCGAGGATCTTGATTTTGCGTATTACGAAGAGGATTCCATCGATCTGGACGCATTGATCTTTGAACAGATCATGCTGCATATGCCGATCAAACCTCTGTGCGCGGAGTCCTGCAAGGGGCTGTGCCCCTATTGCGGGATCGATCTGAATGCGGCAAGCTGTCGCTGTCGGGCCGAAACCTTTGATGAACGGCTTGCCGCCCTGAAGCGCTTTAAGGTTCAATCTGAGAAATAATAGGGAGAAAAAAAGGAGTCACAACTTATGCCAAATCCGATAAAAAGACATTCCAAATCCAGAAGAAACATGCGAAGGGCCCACGATTTTCTCAAGCCGGTCGCTGCATCCGCCTGTCCGCAATGCCGTGCGCCCAAGCTTCCCCACCATGCTTGCCCCACCTGTGGCACCTACAAGGGAAGGGAAATCGTCTCGATCGAAAAGATCTCCTGAACCAGTCGACGGGGAAATGTCTATGGTTAAATTCGGTGTCGTCTTTCCGGGACAGGGATCGCAATACCCCGGAATGGCTCAGGACCTTTACCGGAGAGATCAGAGCGTCAGGGAGCTTTTTGCCGTAGCCGGGGAGGTCCTCGACCGGGATATGGTCTCCCTGTGTTTTGAAGGCCCCCAGGAAGCCCTCGATCTGACGGTGAACACACAGATTGTCGTTCTCACCGCGGATCTCGCGGCCTGGCTGGCTTTTTCCGGGCTGGTGACCGCATCGCCCACGATGATGGCGGGCCATAGTCTCGGGGAATACGCCGCACTTTATGCGGCCGGCGCTGTCGATCTGCGCGATGTCCTTTCTCTCGTTCATCTGAGGGGGAAATACCATCAGGAGGCTGTTCCCGTGGGTGAAGGCGCGATGGCGGCCATCCTCGGCTTCCCGAGGGAGGCGGTGGAGGAACTCTGCCGGGGCATCGACGGCCAAAAAAACGCCGTGGCCCTCTCGATCGAAAACGCCCCCGGGCAGATCGTCGTTTCCGGGCATACGACGGCCATAGATCAAATCATTGCCGCCGCAGAAGCGAAGGAAGGCGGCCGGGGGGTCAAGCTCTCCATCAGCGTTCCCTGCCACTGCCCCCTCCTGCAGGGAGCGGCAGAGCGGTTTGCCGCAGAGCTCAACAAGGTCGACTTCAGGGAGTGCAGGATTCCCGTGATCCCCAACTGCGACCCGGATCTTCTTTACTCCCGGGAACAGTCGCGGGAGTTGCTCGCCAGGCAGATCACCTCCCCCGTCCGCTGGAAGGAGACGATCGAAAGGATGGCCGCGATGGGCATCGACACCATCGTGGAACTCGGCCCGAAAAGGACCCTCTCGGGATTGATCAGGCGTATTGACCGGAGATTGCGCATCCTCAACGTCGAAGACGGCGAATCGCTGGAAAAGACCGTGGCCGCATTGAACGGCTGAGTGAAGAAGGAACCGGTGCAACATTCCCACCCCTGCCGGAGCAGGGGTCATTTTTCTAAGGAGGCATTTTTCATGACACTGGAAGAGAAGGTGATTAGTGTAATCATCGAGCAGTTGGATGTCACGCGCGAGGAATGCTCGATCGAAGCGTCATTCATAGACGATCTCGGCGCCGACTCCCTCGATCTGGTCGAACTGATCATGGAGATGGAAGAAATTTTCAATGTCCAGATCGCCGACAATGAACTCGAAAAGATCCGCACCATCGGGAATGTACTTGATTATCTCAAGAGCAAGGGTGTCACCTGGAATGAATAGCGGACGGCTTCGTTTGCCGATGCGGCCCTCACGGTCGGCTACCCGATGAGCCGCAGAAGGGGGAGCAGTTGAAAAGAAGGGTGGTTATCACTGGACTGGGCGCCGTCACACCGCTCGGCAACTCCATCGCGGAGACCTGGGAGGGGATCTGCCGGGGAAAATCCGGCATTGCCGGGATAACGAAGTTCGACTGTACCCTCTTCGAGACGAAAATCGCCGGCGAACTCAAAGGGTTCGACCCGACCCGGTATGTCAATAGAAAAGAAGTGCGGCGGCTGGACGACTTTCTCATCTATGCCCTGGCCGCCTCCGAGATGGCCCTGGCCGATGCCGGCCTGACCATCGTCGCAGCCGAGGCGGAACGGACGGGCGTGATCATCGGGTCGGCCATCGGGGGGCTGACGACGATGGAAAAGGAAAAAGAGGCGATCTCACTGGGGGGCCCCAGGAAGATCTCCCCGTTCGCCATCCCGTCGGTGCTGGCCAACCTCGCCGCCGGCCATGTGTCGATCCGTTTCGGGGCGAAAGGGCCGATCAACTGCAGTGTGACCGCGTGCGCCTCGGGCACCTGCGCCATCGGGGATGCAGCCCGAATCATCGCCGGAGGTCACGCCGATTGCATGATCGCCGGCGGCGTCGACGCGGCGGTAACGCCGATGTGCGTCGCCGGATTCAACGCGATGCGCGCCATCTCCAAGCGTAACGATGAACCGGAAAAGGCGAGCCGGCCCTTCGACCGCGACCGCGACGGCTTCGTCATCGGCGAGGGATGCGGCGTGGTTATCCTTGAATCTTTGCCCCATGCCCTGGAGCGAGGCGCACGGATCTATGGCGAGCTCGCCGGCTACGGCAGCACAAGCGACGCGTTTCACATGGCCGCCCCGCCCGACGGTCATGAGGGCGCCGCACGGTGCATGCAGGTCGCCCTTCGGGATGCGGGAATGAAGGCCGCTGATATCGACTACATTAACGCCCATGGAACGGCCACCCTCATGAACGACGCCTTCGAGACGGAGGCAATCAAGACCGTCTTCGGAGAACATGCGCGAACGCTCGCCATCAGTTCAACCAAATCGATGACCGGCCACCTCCTCGGGGCAGCGGGGGCGATCGAGGCGATCTTCTGTTTGAAGGCGATCGGCGAGGGCGTGCTTCCACCGACGATCAATCTGGACTATCCGGATCCCGATTGCGACCTGGATTATGTTCCCCACCGCGCGAGGAAGAGGGAGATTCGCACCGCCATGTCCAACACCTTTGGTTTCGGCGGGGTAAATGCCGTCCTGATCCTCAAGAAATTCGAGGAGTAACGGATGACCATCGAAAAGATCATCATCGGCGCGGATCATGCCGGATTCCAGCTCAAGGAAGGGCTCAAGCCTCTCCTTGTGGAGATGGGATTGGCCGTGACGGACGCAGGGACCGACAGCGATCGACCCTCAGACTACCCCGATTTCGGAGCCCGGGTGGCCGAAGCGGTCTCCACCGGTCTTTTCCCGAGAGGGATATTGATCTGCGGCTCCGGCATCGGGATGTCGATCATCGCCAACCGGTTCCCCGGCGTGCGGGCCGCCCTCTGTCTTGACGAAGAGACGGCGCGCTTCAGCCGGCAGCACAACGATGCCAACATCCTGGCCCTTGCGGGGAGGAAGACCGATACGAGAACGGCCCGGGCGATCACCCGCGCATGGCTGATGACCCCGTTTGAGGGAGGGCGTCATCAGAAACGCCTCGACAAGATCAGGGAAGCGGAACGAAAAATGGGGGTACGCGACATTCATGTCCTATCTAATGCAGGCCGACCCGGAGGTCGCTGAGGCCATCCGTCAGGAAACCCGGAGACAGGCCGGAAAACTCGAGATGATCGCCTCGGAGAACTTCGTCAGCGAGGCCGTCCTGGAAGCCCAGGGGAGCGTGATGACGAATAAGTACGCCGAGGGCTATCCCGGTCGCCGCTACTATGGGGGGTGCGAGTTCGTCGACGTCGTGGAGAGGCTGGCCATCCGGCGGAGCAAACAGCTCTTCGGGGCGGAGCATGCCAATGTCCAGGCGCATGCGGGCGTTCAGGCCAACATGGCCGTCTATTTTTCGGTCCTCGAACCGGGGGATACGATCCTGGGCATGAATCTCTCCCACGGGGGTCATCTCTCTCACGGAAGCCCGGCCAGTTTTTCCGGGCGGCTTTATCGCGGCGTTTTCTACGGGGTGGATCGAAAGACCGAGACCATCGACTTCAACGAGGTGGAGTCCCTGGCCAGGCAGCACCGGCCGAAGATGATCGTCGTCGGCGCCAGTTCCTACCCCCGGACCATCGATTATCAGAAGTTCCGGGGCATCGCCGACCAGGTCGGGGCGCTGATCATGGCCGACATCGCCCATATTGGCGGGCTGGTCGCCGCCGGTCTGCATCCGTCGCCCATCCCCCAATGCGAATTCGTCACAATGACCACCCACAAGACGCTCAGAGGTCCCCGCGGGGGGCTTATCCTGTGCAAGAATTCGTTCGCCCAGGCCCTCGACGCGAAAATCTTCCCGGGGATGCAGGGCGGCCCCCTGATGCATATCATCGCCGCCAAGGCGGTGGCGCTGAAAGAGGCCCTCACCGACGACTTCAAGCGGTATCAGGCGCAGATCCTGAGAAACGCAAAAACCCTTGCGGATGAGCTGCTGGCTTCTGGTTTCCGGCTCGTTTCGGGCGGCACCGACAACCACCTGATGCTCATCGATCTGACCGACCTGGGCATCACGGGAAAGGAGGCGCAGGAGACCCTGGACCGGGCGGGCATCACGATCAACAGGAATGCGATACCTTATGACACGAAAAGCGCCCACGTCACAAGCGGCATTCGCATCGGAACGCCCGCCCTGACCACGCGGGGGATGAAAGAAGCGGAGATGAAGCAGATAGCCGGAATCATCACCGGCGTCCTCCGGAATATCCATAACGAAAAGTTTCTGGCCGAGGCTCGGGAAGAAGTCGGATCCTTATGCGATCGATTCCCGCTCTACGAGGAAAGGATAAAGGAAAACCGGTAGCGGCCGCCGAGGCGAATGCGAGCTTCTGACATGGACCTATCTGAAACAGGAAAACAACCGGACAGCGGGGCGGCATCCGACCGGCCCGCGTGGGACGATTATTTTCTCGATATCGTCGGGCTTGTGGCCAAACGCGCCACCTGCCTAAGGCGATGCGTCGGCGCCGCACTGGTCCGTGACCGAAGGATACTTGCCACAGGATACAACGGCGCCCCATCGGGGCTTCGCCATTGTCTGGAGATCGGCTGTTTCCGGGAGCAAAACAACATCCCCTCCGGGGAGCGCCATGAACTCTGTCGTGGACTCCACGCCGAGCAAAACGCCATCATTCAGGCGGCGCTGCACGGGGTCAGCGTCAACGGTGCAACGCTCTACTGCACGAACCATCCCTGCACGATTTGCGCCAAGATGATCATCAATGCCGGCATCGTCCGAATCGTCGTGGGGGGGGATTACCGCGACTCGCTCGCCGAAGAGATGCTGGCGGAGGCAAAGATCGAGGTGAACAGGCGATGAAATGTCCCTTTTGCGCCCATAGCGAAAGCAAGGTGATCGACTCCCGGATCAGCAAAGACGGCGATGCCATCCGCCGGCGGAGGGAATGTCTCGACTGCGGCAGGCGCTTCACCACTTATGAATTCGTCGAAGAGGTCCTGCCGATCGTGGTCAAGAAAGACGGCCGCCGGGAGCCGTTCGACCGGACAAAGATCCGCGCCGGGATCAAGAAGGCCTGCGAAAAGCGCCCCATCAGCACGGATGCCATCGAGACGGTGGTGAACAATGTCGAGCAGGCGTGTCGGGAATTTCAGGACAAGGAGATCCCCTCTTCGGCAATCGGCGAGAGCATCATGCGGGAACTCCAGACCCTCGACGGCGTCGCCTATGTTCGATTCGCGTCGGTTTACCGTCAGTTCCGGGACGTCGGCGACTTTGTAGAGGAGTTGAAGGATCTTCTCCGCACAAGAAAGGCCGGGAAGCGAAGGAAGACGGGTTCGTAATAAGTCATAAGGGAGACGGCTTTGTAAAAAGGCCGCAGGCAAGGCGCGCGAATACTGAGGAATGAGGCGTACTTTTTGCGTACGCCGCAGTGACGAAGTATGAAGCGCAACGCTGCATCCGGCCTTTTTACGAAGCCGTCCGGAGGGATAGAGGATGTTCACGGGCATTGTGGCCGCTATGGGTTCGGTGCGGCGCCTGACGCAGCGAGGCGAGGACGCCCTGCTGGAAGTCGGCGCCTCCCTGAGGCTGGACGACGTCCGGATCGGCGACAGCATCTCCGTCAGCGGCGCCTGCCTCACCGTCACCTCGCTGAAAGACACGGGATTCACCGCGGACGTTTCGGCGGAGACCCTCTTCCGGACGACGCTCAAAACCGTAAAGGCGGGCGACCCTGTGAACCTTGAGAAAGCCCTGCGTGTCGGGGATCGACTCGGGGGGCACATCGTCCTGGGCCATGTGGATGGCGTGGGGAGGATTCTGGAAAAAACGGTCCGTTCCCGATCGATCATCTTCTGCTTCGAAATCGCTCCGGAGCTTTGCCGTTATGTGGTCGCCCAGGGATCGATCACGGTGGACGGGATCAGCCTGACCGTGAACCGCTGTGAAAAAGACCGGTTTTATGTTAATGTCATACCGCATACGGCGGCGGTGACGACCCTCGGAGTCAAAAAGGCGTCGGATGCCGTCAATATCGAAACGGATATCCTGGCGAGGTATCTTGAGAAACTGATCCCCGGCGGGAGAGAAAAGGAAGATGCGGTGGAGAGAAAAGGCGGCGCTGCCGGCGACATCGATCTGGCCCTGCTCGCCCGGCACGGCTTTTTGAAATAGAAAGTGGAAAAAGTATGAGCGTCAGCACGATCGAGGAAGGACTCGTCGATATCAAAGCAGGCAGGATGGTCATCCTGGTCGACGACGAGGACCGGGAAAACGAGGGTGACCTCTGCATAGCGGCGCAGTTCGTCACGCCGGATGCGATCAATTTCATGGCCAGATACGGACGGGGGTTGATCTGTCTGACACTGACCGAGGAACACACGGACATGCTCCGCCTTACGCCGATGGTCCGGGACAACCGTTCCCGCTTCGGCACCGCCTTCACGGTCTCCATCGAGGCAAGGCAGGGGGTGACCACCGGGATCTCGGCGTCGGACCGGGCCGTGACGGTGCTCGCCGCCGTGGCCGACGAAGCGAAACCGGACGACCTGGTCAGCCCCGGCCACATCTTTCCCATCCGCGCCAAAAAAGGGGGCGTCCTGGTGAGAACCGGACAGACGGAAGGTTCGGTCGATCTGGCGCGACTCGCCGGCCTGAAACCCGCCGGCGTCATCTGCGAGATCATGAAGGACGACGGGACGATGGCCCGTATGCCCGACCTGGAAGCATTCGCGGAGGAGCATCGCCTGAAGATCGTCACGATCAAGGATCTGATTGACTTCAGGATGCAGCACGAATCCCTGATCCGCCGGGCGGCGACGGCCACGATTCCCACCCGGTACGGCGGCGATTTCAAAGTGATCGTCTACGAAAACGATGTGGATGAGATGAAGCACGTCGCCCTCATCAAAGGCGATATCATACCCGAAGACGAAGTTCTGGTCCGTGTCCATTCGGAATGCCTGACCGGCGACGTCTTCGGCTCCGAGCGGTGCGACTGCGGCGATCAGCTCCAAACGGCCATGAAGATGGTGGCGGAGGCTGGCAAGGGGGTGATCGTTTACATGCATCAGGAAGGACGCGGCATCGGTCTGGTCAATAAGATCAGGGCCTACGAACTCCAGGAGCAGGGGCACGACACGGTGGAAGCCAATATCGCTCTCGGATTCAAGGAAGATCTCAGGGAATACGGCATCGGCGCCCAGATCCTCGCCGATATCGGGGTCAGGAAAATGCGGCTCTTGACGAACAATCCCAAAAAGATCGTCGGCCTGGAGGGGTATGGCCTGACCATCACCAAGCGCATCCCGATCGAGATCGGGCCGACCGAAAACAACATTCAGTACCTCCAGACGAAAAAGCAGAAGATGGGACACATCTTGAAAGTATGAGACAACCCGTTTCAGGAGAATGAGCCATGCCAAAAATTATCGAAGGAAAGATCGTCGCCAAGGGAATGAGATTCGGCATTGTAGCCGGCCGTTTCAATGACTTCATCAGCGGCCGGTTGATCGAAGGGGCCGTCGACGCGCTGACGCGGGCCGGAGCGGAGGAGAAGGAGATCCAGATCGTCAGGGTCCCGGGCGCCTTTGAGCTGCCGCTTGCAGCCAAGAAAATGGCGAAGAGCGGCCGCTATGATGCCGTGATCTGCCTGGGCGCTGTCATCCGCGGCGCCACGCCTCACTTTGAGTATATCAGCGCCGAGGTCACCAAAGGGATCGCCGCTGTTGGGCTGGAAACCGAGGTGCCGGTTGCCTTCGGCGTCCTGACGACGGACACCATAGAACAGGCCATCGAGCGGGCGGGCGCCAAAGCGGGAAACAAGGGCTGGGACGCCGCCCTGTCCGCTATTGAGATGGTTGATCTTTTAAAAAAACTATAATATAAGCCGTACGTCATCGGGATTCACTCATCCCCGGATCCATGAGGAATGCATGCACCAGAGGCGGAAGGCAAGAGAAGTGACCCTGCAGGTTCTTTATGAATTGGACGTTCAGGGGATCGATGTCCGGGAGGCCATTGAACGTTTTTGGGGGAATTTCGACGCGCCGGAAGAGACCAAGACATTTTCTTCTTTTCTGATCGAAGGTGTCTGGAACAACAGGGAAGCGATCGACAAACTGATCAGCGGCAGTTCCGAAAACTGGACCATGGCCAGGATGTCCCGTGTAGACAAAAGCATTCTGCGGATGGCTGTTTACGAATTGATGTTCTGCCGCGACATCCCGCCGAAAGTCACCCTGAACGAGGCGATCGACCTCGGGAAGGTTTACGGTTCCGAAAATTCGGGCGCGTTTATCAACGGCATTCTGGACGCCCTGTACGGAAAGCTGCGCAAGGAAGATGAAGATCAGGATATCGACAGCGTCGCCGGATGCCCTGGCCCGTGAGACCTTGATTCTCGGTTTCTTTTCCGACGAAAGACCGCCCAGGGGGTATTGCGGTCTGGTGGACTGGCGTCTCAACGGGATGATCTCCACCGAGATCGCCGAAGGAAGGATCTCCGGAAGCTTTCTGGAAAAGATCGCCTACGCCTTTCCCGCCCGCATCCATGTTGCCCGCCTCCTGCTCTTCGGCCTGGGCGCTGTTTCCGATTTGACCTACGACGGGCTCTACAACGCCGGTTTCGAGATGGCCAGGACCGTAAACGGCATCGGCGCCACCGACCTGGCCCTTCCCATGCCGGCCGCCGGCCGGGGTCCTCTGCAATTGGTCGGAATGACCGAAGCGTTGATCACGGGCATCTTTGACGGCTGCGCCCAGGAACCCGAAAAGCTTTCCACCTTAAGCCTGGAAATACCTGCGCGTCCCGATAACACAGGAGACATCCGCCGGGGGCTCGATCGCTTCCGGAAGCAGGCTGGAACGGTGGAAATCGCGATTCTGGAATCCGAAGAGCAGACAGCAGATAAAACGGAGGGGTTTTTTTAAATGGAAAGAAAGTACACTCCCGCAGAGATTGAAGCGAGGTGGCAGAAACACTGGGAAGAGAAGCGGATCTTCACCGTCACCGAAGACCCGGACAAGAAAAAATATTACCTTCTCGAGATGTTCCCCTACCCCTCCGGCCGGATCCACATCGGCCATGTGCGGAACTATACCATCGGCGATGTCGTCGCCCGTTACAAGCGGATGAAGGGATTCAACGTCCTGCATCCGATGGGCTGGGACGCCTTCGGCATGCCCGCGGAGAACGCCGCCATCGAGCGGGCTGTCCATCCTTCCGTCTGGACCCATGAAAACATCGACAACATGAGAGGGCAGCTCAAGCGGATGGGCTTCAGCTACGACTGGGAAAGGGAACTTGCCACCTGCGACCCGGAATACTACCGCTGGGAGCAGCTTTTTTTCCTCTGGATGTACGAAAAAGGACTTGCCTACAAAAAAAGCTCCACGGTCAACTGGTGCCCCAAGTGCGAGACGGTCCTTGCCAACGAACAGGTCGAGGCCGGCCTCTGCTGGCGCTGCGGTTTGGAGGTTGGCGAGCAGTACCTGAGCCAGTGGTTCTTCCGGATCACCGCCTATGTCGAGGAACTTCTGGACTGCTGCGACCGCCTCCCCGGCTGGCCGGAGCGGGTTCTCACGATGCAGAAGAACTGGATCGGCAAGAGTTACGGCTGCGAGCTTTCCTTCCCCCTGGCCGAAGGCAAGGGGGATATCAAGGTTTTCACGACGCGCCAGGATACGGTATTCGGCGCCACCTTCATGCTCATTGCCGCGGAGCACCCCCTCGTCCTGGACCTCTCGCGGGGAAAGGCATGCGAAGGGTCCGTCCGGGAGTTCGTCGATAAGATCAAAAAGCAGGACAAGAAGATGCGGACCTCCGACTATTATGAGAAGGAGGGCGTCTTTCTCGATGCCTATTGCCTTAATCCGGGCACGGGGAGAAAAATGCCCATCTACGCGGCGAACTTCGTCCTTGCCGATTACGGGACCGGCTGCGTCATGGCCGTCCCGACCCACGATCAGCGCGACTTCGAGTTTGCCAAGAAATACCATCTGCCCCTCATCGTGGTCATCCAGCCGCATGACCGGGCGCTGAACGTCCAGACCATGACGGAGGCTTATGTGGACGAGGGGATCCTCGTCAATTCAGGCCCTTTTGAAGGCATGGAAAACCTCAAGGCCCTCGACGCCATCGCTGCACATTTCGAATCCCTGGGCCGTGGAAAAAAGACGATCCAGTATCGTCTTCGCGACTGGGGCATCTCCCGCCAGCGCTACTGGGGGGCGCCCATCCCGATGGTGATCTGCGAGGTATGCGGGACCGTTCCGGTCCCGGAATCTGACCTTCCCGTCATCCTGCCCCGCGACGTCGAGCTTACCGGCGAGGGCGGTTCTCCGCTTGCCAGACACAAGCCCTTTGTGGAGACGACCTGCCCTTGCTGCGGGAAACCGGCGCGGCGCGAAACCGACACGATGGATACCTTTGTCGAGTCCTCCTGGTACTTCGACCGTTTCTGCTCGGCGCATCACGACGTGAAGCCCGGGCTGGATCGAAAGAAACTGGACTACTGGATGCCCGTCGACCAGTACATCGGCGGTATCGAACATGCGATCCTCCACCTCCTCTATGCCCGGTTCTACACCAAGATGCTCCGCGACTTCGGGGTTCTGGGGGTCGATGAACCCTTTACGAATCTCCTCACCCAGGGGATGGTCTGCAAAGAGACAATGCACTGCTCCGAACACGGCTACCTTTTCCCGGAAGAGGTGCGGGAGGAGAAATGCGTGCACTGCAGTCGCCCGGTCGCCATCGGCAAGACGGAAAAGATGTCCAAGTCGCTCAAGAACGTCGTGGATCCCGATTATCTGATCGAGGCCTACGGCGCCGACACCGCCCGGATCTTCTGTCTCTTCGCCTCCCCGCCCGAAAAGGATCTCGAGTGGAGCGACCAGGGCGTCGACGGTTCCTTTCGTTTCCTCAATCGGACCTGGCGGATCGTCATCGATTATCTGGAGGAGATCCGCGACGAGACCCCCTTTGACGGCAGGGAACCGCTGGAGGGCGACCTCAAGGCCCTGCGGCGGAAGACCCACCAGACCATCCGGAAGGTCACGTCAGATATCGAAGGCCGTTTCCATTTCAATACGGCAATCAGCGCCGTGATGGAACTGGTCAACGTCCTCTACCAGTTTCCCCGCCCCGCGACAACGGATCGGCTGGCGCTCTCCGTCGTCCGGGAGACGGTGGAGACCATCGTCCTGCTCCTCGCCCCCATCGTTCCCCACATCACCGAAGAGCTCTGGATGCTCCTCGGCAGGACGGAGAACCTGGCCGATGTGGCCTGGCCGGCCTTCGATCCGACGGTCGCCTCGGAGGAGGTGATTACGATCGTGATCCAGATCAATGGAAAGGTCCGGAGCCGGATCAACGTCCCCGCCGATGAGGAGGCCGAGCAAATCATGTCCCTGGCGCGAAACGATGAGAAGATCGCCTGGCAGATCGCGGGGAAAACGATCGTCAAAGAGGTGTATGTCCCGAAAAAACTGGTGAACATCGTCGTTCGGGATTAACGGCGCATCACATCCCGACCGGCCCTCAACCGGAGATGGGTGCTTGCGGGCGGGAACGAGGAGAGAGCTTTGAAAATCATGCTCCCTGCGCACGCTGGACATTTTTCGATCCTGCACCTCCTCGCTTCGCTCAACGGAAAATGGGGACAGCTCCCTATTTTTCATGAAAATAGGGAGCTGTCCCAAATTTTCCGTTAAGGCGCTATGCTGCGGAGGCAGGGGGCCCCGAAAAATCTCCATTGCGTGCCTCCGGGAGATGATTTCGAAATTGATGCAAGGTATCGAGGAGGAAAAGATCATGAAGGAATGGAGAGAACAGCGGCCCTGGGGAGGCGGCATGGGTTGGATCTGTGCAGTCCTTCCCATCCTGCTTTTGGTTGGTTGCGGATACAGTTTCTCAGGGACGATCAAATCGGCCTATCCCGCCATTCAGACGGTATATGTGGAGTCGTTCGCGAACAGAACGAGCGAGGCCAATGCCGATAACCTCTTCCGCTCCGCCTTCATCAGCGAGATTGTTCAGCGCGGCCATTTCAAACTGGTCTCCAGCCGTGGCGAGGCGGGCGCGGTCTTCCGGGGAACCATTCTCAACCTGCAGGCGGCCCCCCTCGCCTACAAAACGGGAACCAGCTTCTCGGCCGAGGACCGGCTCACGGTCACCCTGGAGCTCTTCTTCGAGGAGACGGCGAGCGGCAAAACCCTCTGGTCGAACAGCGCCTATACCGGAACGGTGGATTATCCCGTGGGCGCTGTCGGGGCGGCGGAAACCAGCCGCAGAAACGCCCTGACCAAGCTGGCCGCTGACTCAGCCGAGAAGGTATACCGGTTGATGATGTCCGATTTCTAAAGGGGAATCAGGCCTTCAGGCTGTTGACGTGCTTCGTCAGACGAGAGGTCTTGCGCGAGGCGGTCTTCTTGTGAAAAGCCCCCTTCGCCGCCGCCTTGGCAATCGCGGGGACGGTCTTGGCTAACGCCGCCTTCGCCGCCTCGGCATCCTTGTTTTCCACCGCCTCCAGAACGGTCTTTATACCCGTCCTGATGCTGGACTTCACGGAGATGTTGCGTTCGCGATGCTTCACGGCCTGCCTGCTTCGCTTGACTACGGATTTGTGTACGATCAAAAAACTTCCTCCTTCCGGTCATTTTCAATAGGTTGTTTTCTCTATATGAATTGCGCCTTGCTGTCAAGACGAAAATCATGGTCGGACCATTCGGCCGAGCGCCATCGCGGCACCGGCCCCTGTCAGAGACAGGACGGCAATGACCATGAATGCGCCCCAATAGCTTCCCGAGATATCGAAAAGATAGCCCATCGCGAAACTTCCCAGCGCTCCGGAGAGGGCAAAGATAGTCACCGCCGAACCATTCAGTTTGCCGAATCCAGGCCCAGAAAAATGATCCGCCAGCAGCGCCGAGGCCGTGGGCCTCATCAGCCCCAATCCCGCTCCCGACAGGGCTGCTCCGCCATAGAACCACACCGGAGACATCCCGCGAACGAACGAGGCGAGTAAAACACAGGCGCATACCCCCAGGGCGGTTCCCACGCTGAATGTCAACATCCGTCCCAGAGAGTCGGAGATGCCGCTGATCAGGTTCCCCGCGATGGCGCAAATCCCCCAGAGCAGAAAGATGAAGGCGCTCTCGCTGGGGGTGAATCCTTGATCCGTTGCGTGCGGAACGATATGAACGGCCGTCCCTGTCAGGCTGAAGGCAATGGCGCTGAAAATCAGGGCGATGAGAAAAAAACGTAGCGAAAAGACCCTTCGCCAAAACGGCGCACCGGCCGCTTCACTGGTTTGGTCGCGACGGGCCGCGCTTTCCTTCGCTTCAACAGCGCCTCGCTCCGCCGCGCTGAGAAATGGTTCATCCGCTATTGAGGCCCGCTGCCGGGGATGATCGCGCAACAGGATGGCCGCCGTCGGGAAAATGCAGATCATGGTGAACCCCGCCAGAGCGAGATAGCTGTTCCGCCATCCGATCGCCCCGATAAGGAAGGGGACAGCCAGATTGAGAACGGCGGCAAATCCCTGCCCCGAATTGGCGATGCCTATGGCCAGGCCGCGCTTCCTGACAAACCAGTTGGAAAGGATCTGCACCTGGGGAACGAAGGTCGATGCGGAAAATCCCACGTTCAAGAGGGCGTACATGAGGTAAAACTGCCAAAGGCCGTTGATCGACGAACCGATCAGGAGCGCCGCGCCGCCGAAGAAAACCCCGGAGGCCATCATCCAGCGCAGGCTCCATCTCTCCCCGAGGCTGCCGAATATCGGAGAGCAGACGGCCTGCACGAGCATGCCGATCGAAAAGGCGCCCGCCGTCTGCGCACGGTTCCAGCCGAACTCGCCGGAGATGGTCTTAAAAAAAAATCCCAGAGAATTGCGGGCGCCCACCATCACGGACATGATGACAAATACGACGGCCAAGATCACCCAGCCGTACCACAGGGGGGAGCTTTTATGGGTCGGATCGGAATGGGACGTCATTGCTTTGACCTGCATTCGCAATATAATAGCGCACCCTATCACACCTCCGGCGGGAACGCCACTGTGAAGCAGATATTTCAGGTTCTGCTGTGAATAATATTCTCACTTTTTCCTTCAAGGGCTCTTCCTATGCGAAGAAAAACCGCACTTAAATCATGTCATGCTAAGAGCAAAGCCCCCTCTAATATTTTTACACCATATATTACAGTAACTTACCTTTCGACATCGAGAAGGTCATCCTATAGGCACACCCCTTGCTATTAGAAAGCCGTAAAGAATTCGCAAAAAAAGGGAAGATGATTTTGCAGAATAAGGGTTTAACATGAACATTAGGGCGAAGTTTAGGGTAATAACTCAACTTGTGAAAGGAGAACGAAGATGAAAAGAGTTGTTTTGGCGATGATGTTGGTTTTATTGGTTGCCGGTACGGCAGCGGCAAAGGACTATGAGGTGACAAAGAAGGCAGGCGATTACACCGTGGTGGTAAAAATTGACAGGAACCCTCCGATTACCGGTGACAATAACCTTTCCGTTGCCATTAAAGACGCAAAAGGCGCCGAAGTCAAAGACGCCAAAGTGGCGGTGGAGTATTCCATGGCCGCTATGCCCGGCATGCCGGCCGTGAATGTCAAAACCGATGCACAGTTGAAGGGCAGTGAGTATAAGGCAAAAATTAACTTTTCCATGCCTGGAGGCTGGGGCGTGGCCGTCAAGATAACCCGCGGCGACAAGACCGTCCAGACCAGGTTTAGTGTTGATGTGAGGTAGGAAAATGCGGAAGAGAAAGGGCGGTATATTCATAGGGCAGAAACCGAGAGACAGACAAAGAAGGATATTCCTTTCCCCTCGGGGATGGCGCTTTTTCCTCCTAACGCTGTGCATCTTCTTCCTCCCAACCGCCCAAGCCTTTGCCGCGGAGGACACATTAAAATTACCGGACTTGATCCGTGAGGCTTTAAAGAACAATCCGGAAATCCATGTCGCCGAGGCGAGGATAAATGTCGCGAAACACAAGATCCCCCAGGCGACCAGCCTCGCCGACCCGATGTTCATGGTGGGCTATGAGAATGAGGGGACCGACAGTTTGTATACCTTCGGCAGTCAGACCAGAGGCATGCCCGCCGATTCCCGCTGGATGCTTTCCCTCTCGCAGATGTTTCCCTATCCGGGCAAGCTCGCCCTGAGAGGAGAAATGGCCGCGCGCGATGCGGAAAGCCTCAAGGCGATGGCCGATGCGACAAGGCTGGCGACGGAGGTCAGGGTAAAGGAACTCTACTATGACCTGTTATTGGCCTATGCCAATATCGACCTGATCACCGACCAGGCGGCGCTCTTTTCCCGGGTGGAAGATGCGGCCCTCGCGCGCTATACCGCTGGCATGGCGCCGCTGCAGGAGGTATTGATGGCCCAGACGGAGAAATACATGCTCCTCGAGAAGGAAGAGATGGAGAAACAGAAGATCCAGTCCCTGAAGGCGATGCTGAATGCCGCCGTGGGAAGGGATGCCCTCTCTCCTCTGGGCAGGCCCGAAAAGCCGCAAAATGCCATCCATAATTACCGTCTGGATGAACTGATTCGAATGTCTTACGATCGATATCCCATGATAAAATCCAGGGAAAAGATGGCAAGCGCAGCCGAGGTGAAGATTCAGATGGCAAAAAAAGAATACTATCCGGATTTTACGATTGGCGCCGGTTACTTTGCTCGAAGCTCTCAATTCCCGGACATGTGGAATCTCACCGCAACGATCAATATACCCATTTTCCACAAGACAAAACAGCGGGAGGCGGTCCTGGAGGCCGAGGCATCCCTTCTGGAGGCCAGGAGGAATGTCGAGGCGACAAAGCTGATGACTTCGTCCGCGCTGCGGGACAACCATGCCATGTTGAAATCGGCGGAAAATCTGATGGCGCTTTATCGCGACGGGTTGATTCCCAAGGCCTACCAGGGGTTCGAGCTGGCCCTCGCCGGTTATGTGACCGGAAAAATTGAAGCGATCACCGCCATTACCAGGCTAAAAGCGCTGATTGATTACGAATTCCTGTACTGGAGGCAGTTTACAGACAGGCAAAAGGCCGCGGCAAGACTGGACGGGCTGGCGGCAATCACGGACTACGGGGTGGACGCAAAATGAAAAAAAGAACCATCATGATCGGTGCTATTTGTTTGCTTGTCGTTGCCGCCGGCGCTTTCCTGTATCTCTACCGCACGGACCTAAAAAACACGGCAATACAGCTCGGCATTCTAAAAGGAGAGAGCGAAGGCAAACAGGCAACGGGAAGTCCGCAGGAAGGCGGGGCCTCGACGGCGGGACATCAGCAGCATGGGGGAATTCCCCCTCCGTCGGAAACAAAGGAAGCCTCGAAAGACGCGAAGCAGCCGGAGGAAGCTCCCTCGATCGAGATACCCACGGATAGGCAGCAACTGATCGGCGTCAGGACCGTCAAGGCCGCGATCAAACCGATGCACCGGGTTATCCGGACCGTGGGCCGCATCGAGTACGACGAAAGGAAACTCGGAACCGCCAATACCAAGATCGAGGGGTGGATAGAAAAGCTCCATGTCGATTATACGGGTCGCCATGTGAAAAAGGGAGAACCCCTGGCGGAGATTTACAGCCCGGAGCTGGTGGCGACGCAGCAGGAGTTTTTAAACATTCTGCGCTGGGCTGCTCAGAGTCCATCCGTCAAGGATGAACGCACGGCCATGCTGCTGATCAAAGACGCCCAGACCATGCTGGAAGCGGCAAAAGAACGCTTGCGGCTTTGGGATATCAGCGACGAGCAGATCAAAAAGATCGAAACGACCGGCAAGCCGATTCGAACGCTGACCGTCTACAGCCCCGTCAGCGGCTACGTCCTCCAGAAGATGGCCGTCCAGGGCATGCGCGTCATGCCGGGAGAAAAGCTTTTCGATGTCGTCGATCTCACCAGCGTGTGGATTGTCTCGGACGTCTACGAGTATGAATTGCCGTATATCAAGG
>Ga0209835_1000744_pt1 | contig 20028 bp, 16 predicted proteins | sample LakKivwa52mmetaG_FD_184138 | JGI IMG/M metagenome (GOLD analysis project Ga0209835, IMG submission 184138) | Anoxic lake water microbial communities from Lake Kivu, Rwanda to study Microbial Dark Matter (Phase II) - Lake Kivu water 52m metaG... | ecosystem: Environmental > Aquatic > Freshwater >...
CCACTGGAGCTCGCGGGGGTTCTTGTTCAAGTCGACATCCTGAACCGCGGCGCGTATCTCGTCCACTTTCGCAGCGGAAACGCGCGCGAAGCGCTCCTGGAGGAACGAGGAAATGCGCCTGCATTCGCGTTCGCGGTGCGCGAAATCGATAAGGTCGTTTGTCGAAAGCCCCAATGGGTGCGGCTGCACCACTACTGGCTTTTCAGGTATCTTGTCGCTGGCGCGAGGGAATGCGGACTTCTGGCTTTCCGGGTCGATGAGGATTATCTGGAGGTGCGGGTTCGCAAGCGCCGTCCTTCGCACGTATTCGTAGACGCCGAAGCTGCTCTTGTCATATTTCACTTCCGCGAATTCCCCTTCGATCCTAAGGCCGCTCCCGAAATCACCCTCCTCCTTTGCCAGGTTGGAAATGTTCGGCGAGTTCGACTTGAGGTCGATTGAAACTTCGCAATTTATCCTCTTCCTGTCATAGCGCGAGATCACTTTCACCGGCTTGCCAGTCGTAACTTGCGCATACATCGTGCAGCCAGAAGCGCCGATTCCCTGTTGCCCCCTCTGCTGCGCGTAGCGGTGGAACTTCGTGCCCGCAAGCATCTGCCCGAGCGCCTTGCCGATGTGCTTCTCAGGTATTCCGGGCCCGTTGTCCTCGCAAACAACGCGGTATTTTTCCTTGCCTATCTCCGTGACCGTGAGGGTTATTTCCGGGAGCATGCCGGCCTCTTCGCACGCATCAAGCGAGTTTGTCACGTATTCGTGCACGATTGTGGTGAGCGAGCGCGTCTTTCCGGAGAAGCCGAGCATCTGCTGGTTCTTCTTGAAGAATTCGGCGACCGAGTGCTCCTTGAAATCTGAGAAAATCTTCTCTGTAGCAGTCGCCATTGGAATCACTTTTGTCCGGTCGCGTGTTTTCCTTCGGGGTTCTCTTTAATAAGAGTTTTGTTCGCGCCGGGTTTGCACGCCGGAGAAATTCAGGCGGAATCAGCCGTTTTACTTCAAGTGAAGCGCTACGAACGGTATTGAAAGCCATGAAAGCATTGCGATTGTCGGGTGGAAAATCGCAAGCGGCGCGGACAACAGGAAGATGAGCGAGGTTGCAAGCCCGCGCGTCCGGATGCCGCGTATCTCGCGCTCGGGCATGTTTTTGGAAACAAGCCGCCTGTCGGCCGTGGCATATATCCAAATCAGCATGAGAAGCGCGCCTGAAAGCCCCATGAAAAACGCGTAGAGCGCGACCGCCTCGGAGTTGTCGCCGTATTCGCCGAGTATGGCGGTCGGGAAGGGGAGAAGCGAGATGGTCAGGAGGAAGGCGAGGTTGAGCCAGAGGAGGTTGCTGTCGTGCCTTATTATGTGCTCGAATGTCCGGTGGTGCGCCACCCAATAGATGCCGATTATTACAAACGTGAAGATGTAGATAAGGAATGTCGGGAGAAGGCCTATTACCCACATGGTTATGTCGCCGCGAGTCGCGTTGTCGGGGACGTCGGGCACCTTGATGCCGAACATCAGGAGGGTCATTGAGAATGCGAAAATCGCGTCCGAGAACGCCTCGAGCCGGTCGGTCGTCTTGCTCTCGCCATCAGCCATATGACACCTTCGGAAACGCTTCTTCGCCTCATCCTCCATCGTCAGCCGCAGCATCCCCAAAACAGTCTTTCCGCCCTCTCTTCCCTCATCTTGCGCCAATCAGGGCAATGCCGCATCATCAAAACAGCTTTTTCACTTCCTCTTCCTTTATCTTGCGCCTGCATTTTTCAAGGTATGCGTAAACCGATGCGTGGTTGGCGCCGTCGATGAGCTTGAAGACCGCGTTGAGCGCATAGTCGAGGGTGTCGAGCTTGGAGATTATGCCGATGGTGTGCCCGAGCACGGCAACGTGCGCGCCCACCTCCTCGTTTATTATCTCCTTTGTCCTGCCCTTCTCGCCAATCACCCTGCCCAGTATGCGGTGCTGTGCCTTTGGCGAGTCGGAAAAGTCGCGAAGGTCTATTAGCTTGAAGCCGTAGTCGTCAGAAAGAAGCCGAAGCGCGATTGGCGGGTCAAACCCCCTGCCGATTGCCTTCACTATGTCTTTTGCGATGAATTCGTCAATGCTTTCGCCAGATATTTCAACCGAGCCGTCGGAGTCGACGCTGAGCGTTACCTTCATCCTTTTCTCAAGGTAGTCCTTGGTCTCGCCCGAGTCGCCAAGTATTGCCTTCACGCGCGCCGAGGGGATTTTGACAATCTGCATGAAAATCGGTTTATGGCATTAAACTTTTAAGAGATTCCCTATGGGGGTTGTTGCGTGCCGTGGCGAGCAATTCACGTCGGCGAACCGAAAAATGGCTTCGACGTATATTCACCACTGCGATTGTTGCGTGCGGCACAGCCGGCCTATTGGATGGTTTCGACAAGCACCTGCTTGAGCGCCGTGTCCATTGTCGCAAAACCCTGCGCTTCGCGCTGGGGGCGGTAGTAGAAATAATGGTAGATGCCCTGCGTTATTGGCCACACGCCCTCCTTTACGAAATTCCAGCGCTTCTCGCCGTCCGCAAGCGCGTCAAGAGCCTTGATTTCGTCCTTGAGCGCGACTCCGGTCACAGGGTCATGCTTTCCTCTGCCGCCGAACACGGTTACTGCGCCCGCCACTGCGGTGACTGCGGGGTTTTGAAGCACGTAGACTCCCTTCTCGAATGTTATCGCCTCGGGGTCAAGAAACGCGAGGAAATCGTGCCTGCCGAACACTCCGCCTTGGACAACCTGGTCGAAAAGAGAGAGCTCTTTTGCCGGAATCAGTATGTTTGATGCCCTGCAGTGGAAATCCCTGCCTTTCTGTATTTCAAGCATCGGGGCTGCCGGCTTTGCCGGAGCATCGTCATCATCCAAAGCCTTTTTCTCATCCTTCGGCTTTGCGGGTATGCAAAGGACGAATTCCCGCGCGAAGAACGCGCCCGTGTTGCCCTGCACGTTTATGTAATTGTCAAGTACGCAAAGCCGAGGCAGCCTGCCGCCGTTCTCTTTTGCGATTCTTCCGGCTTCAACGCGGTTTGCAAGGACGTTTTCAACCAATCTGAGTGCCACAAAATCACCTGCCAATTTTCTGATGCGATGGATTTAAACGGCTTTTGAAAACCGGAAAGCCCCCGGAGGGGAGCATCAAAACCGAAGGTTTTGGTGCGATTTTGTGCCGAAGGCACAAAAGCCCCCGGAGGGGATCGAACCCTCGACATCCAGTTTTTTCTGGCACTTCCATCCGGTTTGATTCGGAGGAAGTGGAGAAACCCGCCATATCAAAGATTTGTGGGTTTTCCCTTACGAAACTGGCGCTCTACCGCTGAGCTACAGGGGCACGATCAACTGCGAAGCAGTTGGTCGGACATCGAGCGAAGCTCGATGCAGATGCTCAAATTACGAAGTAATTTGGGCAACAGGTTGTGCGCAAGCACAACCGTATCATCAACTGCCGCAGCAGTTGGTGGAAAATGGCTCTCCTATACCTATTGAATAATTTAAAAAGAATGGCGCCTGGCGACTTAAACGTGCTGTGGTGAGCAACTCATGTCGGAGAACCGAAAAATGGCTTCGACGTATATTCACCACGGCAACTTAAACGGACCGGCTTTGCGCCTAATCTCCAAGGAAGAATTCCGACAGCTTCGTGGATATGCGCTCAAGCATCGGAATCGGCTTTGCGCCCCGCATGTCAAAAAGCGCGGCGTGGCCGTCCGATATGCCGATATTGAGATGGGCGTGCAAACTCTGGTTGCCCTGCCAGTCGAACCAGACTGCCTGCAGGCCCATATGCTCCTTTGCCCTCCAAAGCCGCATGGCGCCCTGCTCCTGCTGGGAAACCTCCTTGCCAGAGGGTATGCCCCAGCCAAATGCATGCGGCAGGTACCACCCGCCTTCCTGAGGGAAATCAGTCACGCAGACGATTTTTGCCGCATCCGGAACGGCTATTTGGGTGTCCCTGCCATCTTTTTTGAAAGCAAATGACGGAATGCCATTTTCAAATTCGTGCCTGATAACGAGCACGGCGTCCCTAACATTGCGATAGTTTGGTGGGACTTCGAGAACGCGGTATCTGCCGTTCCCGGTGCAGAACGCGACCGTGGCGCCGAATTCTTCACCCGGCTTTAGGTATGCGAAGAATATGCCGGAAAGAAGAATCTCGCCTCTGTGCGCTTCTGGCGGGGGAAGATTTTGGCTGAAAGTGGCGATTGCCGCGTTTCGCCGGTTCGCCCAGTTGATTGCTTGCATGGGCGTTATCCATCTCTTGTAGTGAAACTGTTGAACCGGGGGCTGCGGACCTGCCATGGCTGCACCTCGGGCGACAAGGTGGGTAGACGTGTTTATAAACCATATACTGCGGGAATAAACCTTCCGGACCACGCCCGCAACGCGCCGAATTTCTCCCGCGCCATCCGCAGGCGCTCACATGAAGTCCGCAAGACCTTTCTGCTTCTCGACTTCCTCGGTGAAGATGCTCTCGACGTCTTTTTTGAGTATCTCTATCCTCTGCTTCATGTAAAGGGGAAGATGGTAGCGTTCGACGAGCCGCTCGGAGTGCGGCAGGTACTTGACTATTCCTCCCTTGTTTATCGTCAGGAGCAGTTTGCCTCCGCAGTTGTTGCACTTGCCTGAAAGCGGCACTCGCCTGTATTTCCGCTTGCAGTCGAGGCAACGGAACTCCTGCTGAGAGAACGAGCGCAGGTTGCCATAGAGGTCGGGAAGGAAATGGTGGAGAAGCAGCCGCTCGGCGGCATTTGCGGCGTCGACGGCGCGAAGCTTCTCCTGCAAGGAAAACTGCGCCTCGATTTTCTCACCCATATCCTTGAAACGAAGGTATGTGCTTTCAGTCGGGCCTGCCGAAACCGCTGTTGACTCGTGTGTGTAGGGGAGAGAGTGGTACTGCTCGATTTTGCCAAGCCGTTTTCTTACAAGCTCGACTGGAAGCTCGGAGGGGGGCGAGTACTTGTCTGATAGCTCGTAGAACTCGAGCGGATAGCCTGACGTGCATTCCATCACGTGCACCTCGTCATCGATATCCTCGGGGCGGATTTCGGTGGAAAGCACGAGCGGCGCGTCCATCGTCCCTCCCCGCGAGACTGGCAGGAATTTTTTCGAGAAGTTCAATAGCCCGTCCATGAGCAGCATTACTGTGTCCTCGTCTCCGTCGGTGTTGCGGCGCTTGGCGCAGTGGAAATATGGGTGCGCAAACCCCGCGTGCGCGTCCGTGAAGCCCACCACGCGCGCAAGCACTCCTGCCGAGGTGTGCGGGGAAAGCCCGATGGCAAGCTGCCCCAACAACTCACGGCGGTTTGAGAGCTTGTAGAACGGGGGCATGCCATAGAGCTTTTCGAGTAGCTCGTCAACGAAGCCCGCTACATGGAAGAGGTAGTCCGCGCCGTTTTCTGACAATATTATGTCTTGAGGCGAAAGCGCCACTATTTGGTCGTCGCGCTCGAGCGGCTTTCCCTGTATGTCCTTTTTGTAGCCGAGGCGCTGAAGCTCCTTTGCGGTCACTTTCATTTCCTGCGGGCGGAATTGCGTGAGCGGGACGTCGGTCGCGTCAAAGCGGCAGGTGCCGTCGCGGAAGACGAACACGCGGTGCTTTGCGCGAAGAAGGCCCTTTTCCATCGCCTCGGGCATTTTCCATTCCGAGAAAAGCCCCTCCACGCCCTTTATGTCCCCGGGCGAATCTGGCGGGATTCCGCAGCGCGCGCACGCCTGCTCGAAGAGGCGCATGACGTCGATTGATCGCTTCTCGAAATATTCCGCCTTGGCGCCGCACTTGGGGCACTCGGGGCTTTTGCCCACCCTGCTGCAGCGGAGGCAGAGCCTCTCGGGAATTGCGTGCCCGCCGCAGGCGCAGCCTGTCGAGTGCCCGATTGCCCCGCAGACGCGGCATCGCATGCGGACTATTTCGACATCGATTCCCCTGCCCTCGCGCTCGCCCCTTGCCTTCATGCGGGAGTAGACTTTGGTGATGCTCGCGTTCTTGTCAACGCTGGTGCCGACCGGGAAGAGCACGTTCACGCTTTTCTTCATCCGCCTCTCGCGCGCCTTCTCCGGCCTGCCCATGCGCGAGCCTATGTAGGTTCCAGCCTTTGCGGCGATTTTCATGCCGGAAAGCTCGCTTAGAAGCTCAAGAATCGGCTTTTTCTCGTCGAAAAGAGAGTCGAACTTCTCGCCAGTCATCTTCTTGTCAACCATTATGCCCATTGTCTTGAGGATGGCATAGGCGTGCTCGCCTGAAATTCTCACCTTGCCTTCCGCCACGCTGTGCGGCACGCAAAGCTCCTCGAGCACGGCTTTTGCGGGCGAGGACTCAAGCTCGAACGACTCGAGCTTCAGGATTCCGTAGTTGGGCTTTCCGCTCCGAAGCCAAATCGCAAGCTCGCGAAGCTGCCCGTGGTCTATGTCGTGCCAGAAATATGTGTAGCGGGGATGGAGGGGAATGCCGTGGCGCCGCGAGAGCGAAACCGCCTCTCCTGCGCTCATGTCGTGCTTCACGCTTGCAACGCCCCTGCGCTTTGCCTCAAGCGCGTAGCGCTCCTCGCACCATGCTGCGGGAAGGAGCGGGTGGTTTGACTTTATGAAGTCGCCGACCGAGATGAGCATGTCGCCAAGGAAGAGCACGCGCTCGACAGACGGCAAAAGCATTTCTGCCTCTTCTTCGCTTCCAACTTCGACAACCTCGCCGTCCTTGAGCTTCACTATGGGGCCGAGTATGGAATCGCACGCGGTGACTATGCAGCTTTTGCCGGGGCGCTCGATTTTCATCTGCGTGCCTATCGCGAGGAAGGAATCAAGCATAATCATGCTTGCCGGGTGCACCGCCTTGCCCATTATGCCCGATGCGCGCGTCCGACCATAGCGCAATCTCCAGCCGCCCTTTGTCGACGGGTAGGCGAATATCGCCCTGCCTGCGACAGACTCATCGAGGTAGCGGAAATCTGGCTTTGGCGCAAGCGCACCCGTGCCGCCTTCCTTGCGCTTCACCTTTATTACTGAGTCGAGCCAGCTCCAGTCGAGCTTTATCTTCTTGGCGTACTTGCTCACCTTCGCGGCTTTCTGCGCTATTCCTTCGCATATGACGAGCGCGATTCCGCTTCGCACGCGGTTGGTGGAAACGTCGGGAAGGTCGCGGCGGACGACGACCTCTTCCTTTTCCGTCGGGTCCCCGTCAATGCACACCGGGCAGTTGCGAACTATGTGGCGTATCTCGTCATCAGGCGGGCGGTACTGCAGGTGCGCCGAGCGCGTGCCGTAGATGTCTATTTCCTCAACGTATCTGTCAAGAAGCGTGTCTGTGGGGCGGAAGTCGCCTACGCCGCACACCCTGCGCGCCATGTCGCCAAGAACGACGGCAAGCGCTGCGACCGTGCCTCCTGCCGACCGGATGGGACCTGCGAAATAAATCGCCAAATAGCTGCTGCCGTCCGGGTTATTGCGCACCTGAAAGCCGCTTATCCCCTCTGTTGGGGCGACAAGCACGCCCTCTGTGAGTATGCCGACGCCGGTCCTCACCGCCTGCTCGATTAAATGCTCGGGCGTTTTCGGCTCGACTTCCGGGACTTTTCCTTCCGCAATCAGCTTTGCGACCATGCAGGCGACCATGTCGCGGCTGTTGCCCTCCTCTTCAAGCGAGCGGATGAGCGTTTGTATGCCGGGCGGTCCGACTATGCCCTCCACCCTCGCGGCGACGTCGGCTGCGGGAGTTATTTCCACCGAGAGCGAGGGGTCGAACTTTTTCATCCTCGCCTCCTCGGCTATCGCATAAGCATGGTCAAGCCCGGCGCGGAGCGCGGCAAGGTATTCTTTTGCCTCGTCATCCATCTGCGCAGGCTTCTGGGAGGAAGAGGGCGCGGTTTTTACCTGAGGCTGGCTCGATGTTACCTGAACGCTTGTTTGCGGGGAAGGCACGACATTTGTTCCAAGTTCTTTCTGCGCTTGAATCTCGGGGAGAGATTGTGCTGTTTTGTTTTCATCCGCCATGGAAATCATCTTTCAAGCCCGGCGACCGGCGAGTCGCCTGCGAAGCCCATGTGGTTGAGCTTTCCAGTCTTCCCCTCGAGTATGGGCACGATTGCGGGCGTTGGCACGTGCCCCATCCTCACCTGGAAATCCGTCCGGTCCTGGAACGTGCCGCTGTTCACAAGGAGCGTGCCGCGATAAAGCATGTAGCCGTTCGTGTGCACGTGCCCCATGTGCACGATGTCGGGCTCGTCCTCGATAAGGAGGTAGTCCCGCGCTTCCGGAACGATGAGGTTGTCACCGTAAATTGGCGAGAGGTGGCGCCTCCTGATAAGCTCAAGCATCGCCTCGTGAGGGTTCGCATAGCCGTTCTTCAATCCCGCGCCGCTTATTATCGAGTCGAGCGAGGCGCCGTGGTAGACGAGGTGCTTGAGCCCTTCTATCTCAATGTTGGAAGGGCTGCCTATGCGCACTACCTCGGAGTGCATGAGGTCGAAGGGGATCGAGGGCTGCGGCTCCGCCCTGCGCACGGCATCGTGGTTGCCAGGCGCCACGAACACGGTTATGTAGTCCGGGATTTTCTCAAGCGCGCGGTCTAGCATCGCGTACTGCTTGAAGATGTCCTTTTCGGCAAGCTCGCGCTCCTGCTCCGGGTAGATTCCTATCCCGTCGACTATGTCGCCGCAGAATATGATGTACTTCACCTTGCCTGCAAGCTCGCGCTGCCTTGCGTCGCCCTCGCCGCCGTTGAGCCAGTTGAGGAAATGCGAGAATTCGCGCTCTAGGAATTTCTTGCTCCCGATGTGTATGTCCGAGAGGTAGGCGATTGCTATGTCGTCTTCGGTTTTCTTCTGCTCCTTTGCGAATGGTATGTCCGGCCAGGTTATGCCGTCGCAGATGAAAAGCTCCTCTGCGTTCTTGCCATCAAGCGCCACCACGTCGTCAATGAGTATTTTCTGCGCCAATGCGAACGCCTCGCCTTTGTCGCGCGTGACCACGGCTTTTGCGCACCCCTCCTCGTCCTCAACGTCCAGGAGTATGTTGCCCTTTTTCGTGTTGCGCTTGTCGGTCACCATCGCGATGAGGCGCACCTTTGTGCCACCCGACTCCTTGAGCTTGTTTGTCGCAACAAGCGGGTGCGGGCAGATCCTTGTGCGAAGTATTTTCGAAATCCTCTCGAAGCGGTCGCGGAAGTGCGCCACGAAATCCTCGAGCTTGCCGCAGCAGTTCGACTTGCCCGTGATGTCGGACTCGCCGATTATCTTGAAGCGCGGGGGATGCTCCTTCGCGTTCGGGCGGAATGCGGCGGGGCGGCTTATCTCGACCTGCCGTGGGAGCTTCTGCTCTTCGGTGATGAATGTGTTTACAAGCTCGCGGGTGACGAAAACGCTGGTGCAATCGAGTATGCGGCCGTAGGTCTCCTCGGAAATTTCATTCGCCTCGAGGAACTCGAATGCATCCTGCGTCACGCGTATTCCGCGCTCGTAGAGGAGCTTTGTGTCGGCTTTCATCCTACATACCCGCAATTTTCGCCTCATTCGGCTTTGCGGCCCTTCGGAAAAACGCCTGCCCCGCACCACGGGGCCGGCGAAACGAAAACTATGCCTTGAGCGACTCGAGCGCTGAGAGGATTGCCCAAATCTGCGTCCGCGCGTGCATGGGCATGTTGATGTCCTCGCTCACCGCCTCTATTGCGTAGACCGCGGCGCTTGAGCGTGTGGAAAGCTCGTCGGTTCCGCGGAGCCTGTCCTTTGCCTCGACAAGCGAGCGGCGTATGTTCTTTGGCACCGAAGTGTCGCCTGCGACGTTGTCTATCATCTCGATTATTTCAGCGACCTTTTTTTCCATATGACCACGACCGGGCGAGTTCCCACATTGATTTGAAAGCGGCTTCCATTATGTCACGAAGGTTTATATAAGAAATCCAAGGCGGGCCCGGAGAGATTTGAACTCTCGACCTTCAGATTAGAAGTCTGCCGCGCTATCCAGGCTGCGCCACGGGCCCGCAAAGGGGATAGTGGTTCAAATGATTAAAAAAGCATGCCGGAAAAGTCCCGTCATGGAGTCCCTTGCACAAAAGAAAGTAAGGATGGGAAAAATCCTTGCAATCCTTCGAAAAACGTATCCCGGCGCCAAGTGCTCGCTTCATTACAAAAACCCGCTGCAACTTCTTGTGGCAACCATACTCTCGGCTCAGTGCACCGACGCAAGGGTGAATATGGTAACACCCGCGCTCTTTTCGCGCTACAAGTCTGCGAAGGATTTTGCATCTGCAGATTTGCCCGAGCTTGAAAGATATGTCCGCTCGACGGGGTTCTACCGAAACAAGGCGAAAAATATTCAGGGGGCGTGCAGGCTTATTGTTGAGAAACACGAGGGAAAGGTACCGAAGAAAATGGAGGAAATGTTGGAGCTTCCGGGAGTTGCTAGGAAAACCGCGAACATCGTTCTTGGCAATGCCTATAGTATAATAGAGGGCGTGCCGGTTGACACGCACGCGATAAGGATAAGCAAATTGTGGGGCATGACAAGGCACTCTGACCCGAAAAAAATCGAGAAGGACTTGATGGCAATTGTTCCAAGGGAAGATTGGGTGAGAATTTCGGATTTCTTCGTGCACCATGGAAGGGCGGTGTGCGTTGCGCGCCGCCCCTTGTGCAGTTCTTGCCCAGTTGGGAAATTGTGCATGAAAAAAGGATTGCCTAATGGATGGATGAAGTAGCGTGCGGAATTTGCACAGGAATAAAAACCGTGCGCCTCATATCCTCGAAACACCCGTAAGTTAGCACGGGGCCGTGGGCTAACCTGGTACGCTACTGCGTTCGGGACGCAGTGATCTGTGTTCAAATCACAGCGGCCCCATACCTAAGGGGCAGATGGTTCTCCTTTGATCCCCTTGAGGTCTCAACCCCGATCGACAACATAAATTTGCAGCGGCCCCATAAAGTGTGGCGGGAAGCCCGAAAAGTAGCATTATATATTTGTGGTGGGGAGGAATGCTCATGGGCGACCTGCTGGCGTTCGGGATAAGCGCTTTCATATCGGTTTTCGCGATAATGAACCCCCTGTCGACAATAGGGCTTTTCCTTTCGCTTACCAAGAATGAAACGCCTGAGGAGAAGGGAAAAATCGCATTTAGGACGAGCCTTGTGGCATTCTGCGTGCTTGTCTTCTTCTCAATCACGGGATTCCTCGTATTCCAGATATACGGCATAACGATAGAGGCTTTCCGGATTGCGGGCGGCATCGTCCTCCTGATACTCGGCATGAGGATGCTTTTCCCCCCAGCCCAGACCGGCACGCCGCAGTACAGCGGGCAGATTTACATAGTTCCGCTGGGAATCCCGATGACCTCTGGGCCTGGCGCGATAACCACTGTAATCGTGCTTGCAAGCCAGGCAACCAACTTTTGGATGGAGGCAGTCCTGTGGATTGCTGTATTCTGCGCCTGCACGTTAAACTACCTGGTTCTGAAATTCTCAAGGGGCATAAGCCAGGTGCTTGGCAGCGAGGGGGTCACGGCGCTTATCAAAATAATGGGGCTCCTTGTCTGCGCGGTCGGCGTGCAATTCATGATAAACGGGCTGAAAGTCGCGTTCCCGCTCCTTGCGTAAACGCCCCTTTTCAAATAGGCACGGCGAAATGCCTGCGGGAATGCGGTTATTAAATTTTCATGCCCTGATAGGAAGCATGTTTTCCCTGCTCAAGGCCGAGCTTGCAACTGCCATTTCGCGTGCCGCGGGCGTGACGTTGGAAGAGGCGGAACGGTCGATTGAGCTGCCTAGGGGCAAGTTCGGCGACGTTGCCACGTCGCTCTCTTTCTCGCTTGCCAAGAGGGAGAAGAAAAGCCCGGTTGCAATTGCGGAAGGGCTTGTTTCGAAGCTGAAGCTGCCGCCTTGGGTGGCGGAAGCAAAGCAGGAAGGCCCCTATGTAAACTTCACGCTCTCGGACAGTTTTTATGGGGAGCTTCTTGCCAAAATTAAGAAGGAGGGAGAGAAATACGGCGCTGGAGCAAAAAGGCGCACGAAAACCATTGTGGAGTTTCCCTCCGTCAATCCGAATAAGCCGTGGCATATTGGGCACTTGAGAAACGCTTTACTCGGAGATGCGATTGCGAGGATAATGGAGTTTTCGGGAGAGAATGTTGAGAGGACCGACTATATTGATGACCTTGGCCTCCAGGTGGCGCAAAGCTACTGGGGCATGAAGCACCTTGGCAACAAGCCTGAAGGAAAGTTCGACTTGTGGCTTGGCGGGCAGTATGTCGAGGTGTCAAGGAGATTTGAAACTGGGGAAAAGGTGCAGAAGGAAGTGAGGGGACTAATCAGGAAAATGGAGGAAGGCGAAGGAAGGGAAGCAAAGGAATGCAGGGAGCTTGTGGAAAAGTGCGTTGCCGCGCAGTATGAGACTGCCTTCAAGTTTTCTATTTACCATGATTTGCTGATTTTTGAGTCTGACATTGTGAGGGTGATTTTCGAGGAAGGCATGAGGGTGCTTCGCGAAAGCCCGGCAATCGTGAAGGAGAGTGGGGGGAAGAATGCGGGCTGCCTTGTCGCAAAAATGACCGGCGGGGAGTTTGGGGGGATGGAAAGCCCGGACAAGGTGCTCATCCGAAGCGACGGCACCGCCACCTATACGGGCAAGGATGTCATTTTCCAATTGTGGAAGTTCGGCCTCTTGGAAGGGGAATTCACCTATGAGAAATTCATGAAGCAGCCAAATGGCAAGGAGTGCTTCATGAGCTCAAGGAAGGGGGCGGGGGGCAGGTACGGAAAGGCAGACAGGGTGCTCAACGTAATCGGCATGGAGCAGGCTTACCCCCAGAAGGTAATCAAGGAGATACTCAAGACAATGGGGTATGAAAAGGAAGCGGCGAACTCCGTGCACGTTTCCTATGAGCATGTTGGGCTTGAGGATGCGAGCTTCTCGGGAAGGCAGGGCACATGGGTTGGCTTTACTGCCGATGAGTTGTACGATGAAGGAGTGAGGCGGGCGGAAGCCAAGATAAAGGAGGATGTGGAGGGCGAAGAGAGGGGGAAGATTGCCTCTGCTGTAGCATCTGCCGCCATAAGGTTCTCCTTCCTCAAGACAACGCCTGAGAAGAGGATAACTTTCAAGTGGGATGACGCGCTCTCGCTTGAGGGCGATAGCGCGCCCTATGCAATGTATGCGCACGCGCGGGCGCACAAGATATTCTGGAAGGCTGGCGGAGGGAAGGTTGCCCGTGTTTCCGGGCTTGGGGGGGCGGAGCGCGAGCTTCTGCGCAAGATGATGGTTTTCGGCATGGTTGCGGAAGAGGCGGCAAGGCACATGCGGCCGCACATTGTCGCAGAGTACTGCCTTGAGCTTGCTACGAGCTACAATAAGTTCTACAATGCTTGCCCAATAATCTCATGCGAGGAGAAAGAGAGGGGGGAGATGCGGCTTGCGATAAACTCTGCGGCGCTTGTTACGATGAGAAATGCGCTTCTGCTTCTTGGCATTCCTGCTCTTGAGAGGATGTAGCGTGAGGTGTATGAAAAATCGTTTGAAGGGAGAAATTACTCTTGCTTTTGTCCGGAAAATGGAGCGGAAGCTTCGCGGCAGGAAGAAAGAGAACATAAGCTAGCATCTTGATGGCACTGTATATGGGGTTGGGCGGCCGTGATTATCGACGCCTCGTTCATTCTTGATTTTGACAGGCAGATGCCGAAGATTAGGGAGAAGCTCAGACGGCTTTTGGAATTTGCAGCTATTTCTCAAGGAGATTCCGTGCCATGCTTAGCAGCTGCGAATCATATGCCAGCGGAATGCTCCCCTCGCGCACGGAGAGGTAAATGACCAGGTAATCGTTGAAGCTTATTTTTTTGTTCAATTTTTTGGAGAGCGCCACAATGCCGGACCATTCTTCCCTGGAGAGATGGCGCACCTCGAAGCGGCGGTTTGCCACTATCTTGTCCAGCACATCAAGCGCTGTTTGCCAGCCTTCCTTGTAGGCAAGCACAGACATCGTCTCTTCAATTATCCGGTCGGGGACCGACAATGTCGCGGAAGAGGAACGGAATTCGGAAAGCGCCTTTTTATGGAGCGTGTCATCCTTCCAGAAAAGGGACACCAGGAAAGAGCTGTCCGCAATCATTTTCCCGCCTCGTAAAGGAGAGCGTTGATTTTGGAGTGCAATGGCTCCTTCTTCCCGCGGCTCTTCTTGGATTCAATCCAGCGCACCAAATCCTCGGTGTCCTCTGTTTTTTGGGAAGAATTGTTCTTGAACTTCGAAAGGATGGTGTCGCTGAAGCTCATGTCGGGCTGCTTGAATGCCTTTAGCAATAAGTATGCTTCGTTGGAGAGGCTGATTACTTTTACCATGCATGCGCATATGCATACGCATATATATAAGTCTATCTTCTTAGACTGCAACCAGCTTTCCCCTCTCGCAGATGAGCACGCGGTTGCCGTTTTTGTAGACTGCGTGTATTGTCGCGCTTATTGGGGAGGACGAGGAGTAAACGATATCCTGGTGGATGTTTGCGCGCACTTTTCCAGAGAGGGAAGCTGGCGAGCCGAAGTGGTCGTTCCTTCCGTATGCGATGTGCGGGCCTGACTTTTCGCGCTCAAGCACAGGGACGCGGTAGTCGCTTCGCGCACGGTCGTTGATGCCGAAGCCTAATTCCGCAATGTTTGCCGCGTTCTCGTCCTTTGCAATGTCGTCTATTATCTTGTTCGCGGCATCGGAGTCCCCCTGCACGCGGACGATGCGGTTCTTGGCGATGTGAAGGAAGGCTATTTTGGCGTCCGTGTGCGAAAAGACCGGGAGGACGCCTTGGGTTTGCGAGTCGCCAAGCTCCCGCCTGCCCTCTGTGCTTACCCCTTCATAGGGCGGAGTGAAAAGCTCGCCCGATGGGAAGTTTATGCACTCGCCTGCTTTCCTGCAGATGCCGTCTTCAAGTGTCCAGTTGCTCGCGCGGGTGTCTATGTGGAGCTTTGTATTTGGGGGGAGATTGCTTCCAGAGAAAAGGGTTTCGAAGCCTGTTGCAGAGGAAAGGACGGCGAGGAGCTTCCTGCCCCTCTCTGCGATGCGGGAGTAGTCTGCCCCCATTGCCCCTTCCATGCCGGCTGTTACTCCGGGCATGCTCACGGCACGCAGAGAAGGCGCGCGGGCGGCGATGTTGCGCAAAGGCGCGGTTGCCGAGTATTCCGTCATTGCGATTGCTATGTTGGCGCTTGTGAGAAGCTCGTGGAGCTTGTCAACATGCCCGCCGCCCTGCGTGGCTGCGAGAGTTGGAAGCTCGGCGTTGTTTGCCCCTGTTTCGCGGTATTTTACAAGAGGGAGGAGAACGAGCCCTTTTTGCTGCGAGAGGCGCCTTGCTCCAGCGTAAAAGCGTGAGAGGAGCGCCTCCCTGCCGAGCCTCCGGGAGTCTGCCTTGTCAGAATAGTCGGTGAGGAAAAGGAGCCGCTCGCCCTGCTTGGGAGCGAGCATGAAATCAAGAAGCGAGGCAATCTTCTCCTCTTTTAAGGGGAAAATGTCCATAAGTAGGTTTTGCTGAGGGAAGCAATTTAAGCAATTCCGCCGAATGGAAGGTTATATGGGGTTTAGAGTGAAAAGCGTGGTGTGGAAATGAAGCATTCGGGAAACGTGGTGATGAGGCTTGATGGCGTGTGCAAGGTTTACCGGATGGGCGAGGAGTCGGTTTATGCACTCAACAAAGTGGATCTGGAGATACGCTCTGGCGAATTTACGAGCGTCATAGGGCCGTCTGGCAGCGGCAAGAGCACGCTTTTGAACATGCTCGGGCTTCTCGATGTCCCATCATGCGGAAGGATAACCCTTGATGGCACGGACACCACGAAGCTGACTGGAAAGGAGCTTTCCTTTCTTCGGGGCAAGAAGATAGGCTTCATATTCCAGATGTTCAATCTCATCCCTTCGCTCACCGTGCTTGAGAACGTGACGCTCCCTGCTACGATATATGAGGCAGACCCGGAAGAATCGAAGCGGAGGGCGGTTGAAATTCTCAAAGGAATAGACATGGGCGACCGCCTGCTCCACTACCCGAACCAGCTTTCTGGAGGGCAGAGGCAGAGGGCGGCAATCGCGCGGGCGCTCATCAACGACCCCGAGATAATACTCGCAGACGAGCCGACAGGCAACCTTGACACGAAAACAGGGCGGGAGGTGCTGCGCATGTTCCACGAACTTCACCAGAGGGGCAAGACTGTGATACTTGTCACCCATGACCCGGAAGTTGCAAAGATAACCGATAGGAAAGTACACGTGGTGGACGGGAAAATCGTGAGACAGTAGCGTTTAACCAAAAAGAGGTGTGAAGATGGTGTTTGGCAAGAATTTTGTGGCGCTTTTCGCGGCGCTTTTGCTCCTTTCGGGCGCAGTGTCCGCTGCAATTTCGCTTAGCAGCTACACCGTGAATCCCGCGCAGGTGAAGCCCGGCGAGCAGGGCTCGATAGCGTTCTCCATAAGCAACGTGCTCCCCTCGAGCGCCACTACGACAGTTAGTCCTCTTGAGGGCGTGCAGGTGTTCTTTGCGGCGGCTCCGGGCATCGAGTTCACGGCGCAAAGCCCCTACATGGTCGGGACAATCGCAAGCGGCGGCTCTTCAGTCGTCACCGTGCCTTTCAAGGTTCTGCCCACCGCGAAAGCAGGGGTTGCGACGGTTTCATTCTACGTGCGGGAAAAGGACCAGACGGACCTGAAGACAATGACTGCGGCGATACAGGTGGTCAACCCGCCGATAATAACCCTGTCGTCCGACCGGCAGACCATACAGGGCACTGACGCCATAAACCTGACGATAAGGAATGACGGCGGCGCGGCAGGCAGGGCGACGCTGCGCATCGCTGAGGGGAGCAATTTCTCCTTTGTCGGGATGACGCAAATCTACATAGGCGATCTTTCCGGAACCGGGGCGGTTGTCGTGCCGATTGACGCAAGGAATGTCGTTGAAGGCGTAACAACAATCCCGTTCCTGCTTTCCTACCAGCAGGAAGGGGGGATCACCACGAACGAGACGAAATACCTTACGATGGGCGTGAAGAAGGAAAAGGCGGATGTCGCATTCACGCAGGCAGAACCGATTGTCACCTCGCAGACCGGGGCGCTCTCCATGAAGGTGAGGAACAACGGCAAGGAGCTTAAGGACTTCAAGATTTACCTGGAGGACAGTTACGTCAAGCCGACCGAAAGCAAGGAGGTCAAGCTCGGCGATTTCTTCCAGGGGGCCACGCGGGAGTTTTCCATCCCGGTGTTCGCGAGCGCCGAGCCCGGGGTGAGGACGGTGAGCCTGCGGCTCAGGTGGGTGGAGGGCGGCGTTGACAAGGAGGAGGCGGTTGCCGTGCCCATTGTCGTCAACTCGGATGCCGAGGCTGCGATATTCCTTGATGCCAAGCCATCGCCCATAGTTGCCGGCGGCGACCATACACTATCAATCCTGGTCTCCAACGTGGGCTCTTACAAGATACAGAATGTCGAAGTCACGTTGCAGGACTCGCCGGCATACGAGATATTCAACGCCCAGCGCTCGCAGTACATCGGAGGGTTGGAGTCTGATGACTTCTCAACCGTGCAGTATAGGGTGCGCATGAGGGAGGTCGCGCCCGGAAACTACCCCGTGGAAATGTCGGTCCGCTACAAGGACCAGTCGGGCGTGTGGGTGAGCAGGAACCAGTCGATAGATGTTTACGTGCGCTCGAAAGCCGATGCCGCCCCGAAGAACGGGGGGGATGCGACACTGCCGATTCTTGTCGCGCTGGCTGCAGCTGCCGGAGGAGGCTATTGGTACTTCAAATTGAGGAAACCGAAGGACGGCGCCAAGAAATAACGGAATCGCACTAAAGCGGGAAAATCCATTGCCCAGCCCCGCTGAAACGGGGCACCCGCCACTATTCAAAAGAGCGCAATCCTGCCCGCAGTTGGTGAAAGCATGAAGCTGTTTTCCATAGCCGCGTATTCCTGGACCAGCCTCAAGAAGAGGGAAATCCGCTCGTGGCTCACCATACTCGGCATTGTCATAGGCATTGCCGCCGTGGTGTCGCTTCTCACAATAGGCGGGGCTTTCAACAAGGAGATAGACGCGCAGCTCTCCAAGCTCGGCTCGAATACCATATTCATAGCGCCATACACCGGCTCATCTGGCTTCGGCTCAAGCTTCCAACCATCGGCAGGCAAGCTCTATGACAAGGATGTCGAGCGGCTGAAGAAGATACCTGAGATAGAGGAAATAGCGCGCCTGCAGACCGGGAGCGCAACCGTTCAGTTCCGCGGCAAGGAGCTGACCATCCCGCTCCAGGGGGTGGAGCCGGGCGTCTTCGAAATCACCACGTCGTTCGAGGTGGAGGCTGGAAGGTTTCTCCTTGAAAGCGACAGGCGCGTCGCGGTAATCGGAGCGAAAATAGCGAATGACACGTTCGGCGCAGAGAACAAGGTGAATGTGAACAGCTACCTTATCATAAACGGGCAGAAATTCCGCGTGATTGGCGTTCTCAAGGAGAGCGGAGGCGCGATAACCCCTGCGGGCAGCCTTGACTCCATGGTGATGATACCCTTCGAGGACGCGCGCGAGCTTTTCAGCGACAGGCTTGCGAAAGGCGAAATACGGGCGATGGCTCTCCGCATTTCGGAAAATGCCGATATGCCGTCGGTCGTGGACAGGATAAAGCTTGAGATGGATGCCTCGCACCGCGTCAAGGAGGACGAGCGAGACTACACGGTCGCAAGCCCGCAGACGCTGCGCGAGCGCGTAGGCACGGTGCTTGGCCTCGTGACCGCTTTCCTCGCTGTGGTGGCGTCGATTTCGCTCATTGTCGGCGCGCTTTCTATTGCCTCGAGCATGTTCACAAGCGTTGCCGAGCGCACGCACGAAATCGGGGTGCTCCGCGCGGTCGGGGCGGATGACGAGACTGTGATGAAAATATTCCTTTTCGAAGCTGCGGCTGTCGGCGGGATTGGCGGGCTTGCGGGCGCGCTCCTTGGAATGGGCGTGGTGCTCTTTGCCGGGCAGTTCGGCGTGCCATCGACGCTTGATTACCCCATTGCGGCATTCGGGGTCGCGTTCGCCACGCTCATCGGCATACTCTCAGGCTACTACCCCGCAAAGCAGGCATCCAGCATATCGCCCGTCGAGGCGCTGAGGTACGAGTGACATGAAAGATTCCGACATTGCACTCTACGCGCTCCACAACCTCCGCTATAAGAAGATGCGCTCGTGGCTCACCATACTCGGCATTGTCATAGGCATTGCCGCCGTGGTGTCGCTTCTCACGCTTGGCGAAAGCCTCAACAAGGCGGTGCAAGAGCAGTTCTCGCAGTTCGGCTACGACACTATCTATGTGATGCCGATATCCGAGTCGGCGCTTTCAGGCTCGTTCTCAGGCACGCTTCCCCCGTCAGCTGGCAAACTATTCGAAAAGGACGTGCAGAGGCTGAAAAGAATCCCCGAGATAGAAACAATTGGCAGGCTCATAGAGGAACGGGGAAGCTTGACATTCAAGGACAAAAGCATAACCGCAATCATAGACGCCATTGAGCCGGGCATATATGAGAAAATGACGGTTATCGAGGTTGCGGAAGGCAGGTTCATCGAGGAGGGGGACCGGAAGGTCGTGGTCATCGGGCAGAAGATTGCCTCTGAATCGTTCGGCGCGAATAGGAAGGTCGGAGTGAACAGCTACCTCGCCATAAACAACGAGCGGTTCCGCGTCATCGGCATTCTTTCAAGCGCCGGCGGGGGGCTTGCCGCGCAAGGCATAGACATTGCGGTGTTCATTCCCTTCGAAGACGGCAAGGAGATATTCCGAAGCTCGCTTGCGAAAAACGAGGTTGGCTGGATTGCGATAAAGACACGCGAGGGTGCGGACATGGACGCTGTTGAAGAAAGCATCAGATTGGAGATGGATGCCTCACACAAGATAACCGACCCTGACAAGAGGGACTACGGGGTGCTTTCCTCCAAGACAATACAGAAGACGGTGGGGAACATACTGTCATTAGTCACGCTTTTCCTAGGCGCGGTTGCCTCGATTTCGCTAATCGTGGGGGGGCTTTCGATTGCCAACAACATGCTTACAAACGTCATACAG
>Ga0209835_1000747_pt1 | contig 19956 bp, 18 predicted proteins | sample LakKivwa52mmetaG_FD_184138 | JGI IMG/M metagenome (GOLD analysis project Ga0209835, IMG submission 184138) | Anoxic lake water microbial communities from Lake Kivu, Rwanda to study Microbial Dark Matter (Phase II) - Lake Kivu water 52m metaG... | ecosystem: Environmental > Aquatic > Freshwater >...
CCCGCGTCTCGGGCGTCTGCGACCATCTGGCCGAGAGCGACCAGCATGCGCTCTCGATCGCGCGGCGTATCGTTGCCAACCTCAACTGGAAGAAGACGATTGGCCTCGAACTGGCACCGCCCGAGGAGCCGCTCTACGCGCCGGATGAGCTTTACGGCGTGATCCCGACCGACACACGCAAGCCTTACGACGTGCGTGAGGTGATCGCGCGGGTCGTCGATGGCTCGCGCTTCGACGAGTTCAAGGCACGTTATGGCACGACGCTGGTGACCGGCTTCGCGCACCTGCACGGCTACCCGATTGGCATCGTCGCCAACAACGGCATCCTGTTCTCCGAGTCGGCACAGAAGGGTGCACACTTCATCGAGCTGTGCGCGCAACGCGGCATCCCGCTCGTGTTCCTGCAGAACATCACCGGCTTCATGGTTGGCCGCAAGTACGAGAACGGCGGCATCGCCAAGGATGGCGCCAAGATGGTGACGGCGGTGTCCACGGCAGCCGTGCCGAAATTCACCGTGCTCATCGGCGGCAGCTTCGGCGCAGGCAACTACGGCATGTGCGGGCGCGCCTATTCGCCTCGCCTGCTGTGGAGCTGGCCGAACAGCCGCATCTCGGTGATGGGCGGCGAACAGGCCGCTTCGGTGCTGTCCACTGTCAAGCGTGACGGCATCGAGGCGAAAGGCGGCAGCTGGAGCCAGGATGAGGAAGAAGCCTTCAAGGCTCCGATCCGCGCGCAATACGAGAGCCAAGGGCATCCCTACTATGCGACCGCGCGGCTGTGGGACGACGGCATCATCGACCCGGCGCAGACACGTCGTGCCCTCGGGCTGGGCATCTCGGCGGCGCTCAATGCCCCGATCGCGCCGACGCGTTTCGGCGTGTTCCGTATGTAACGGGAGAACGGCATGTACCAAAATATCCTCACCGAAATCGATGCCGGCGTCGGCATCGTCACGTTCAATCGTGCAGAGCGCCACAATGCCTTTGACGACGCGATGATTGCCGAACTGTCCGAAGTCATGTTCTCGATGGCCAGCGATCCGGCCGTGCGCGTCGTGGTGATCTCCAGCACCGGTAAAAGCTTTTGCGCCGGGGCCGACCTCAACTGGATGCAACGCGCGGCGAGCTACGACTTCGAACAGAACAAGCGCGATGCCGGCATGCTGGCCGAGATGCTGCGCCGCATCGCCGACTGCCCGAAGCCGGTGATCGCGCGCGTACAGGGGCCGGCTTACGGCGGCGGCGTGGGCGTCATCGCAGCCTGCGACATCGCCGTGGCGACCTTCGAGTCGAAGTTCGCACTGACCGAGGTGAAGCTCGGCCTGATCCCCGCCGTCATCGGCCCGCATGTGATCGCCGCGATCGGCGAACGCTACGCGCGCCGCTACATGCTCACCGCGGAAGCCTTCTCGGCCGCCGAAGCCTATCGCATCGGCCTGCTCCACGAAATGGTGGCCGACGAAGCATCGCTCGACGATGCCGTTGGCGAATGGGTCGAGACGATCCTCAGGAATGGCCCGCAGGCACTGGCCGAATGCAAGACGCTGATCCGCGCGATCGCCGGCCGGCCCTATGGCCAGAAGGCGATCGACTTCACCGTCGATAGCATCGCACGCGTGCGCGTGTCGCCGGAAGGACAGGAAGGCCTGGCCGCCTTTCTGGAAAAGCGGAAACCCAACTGGGCATCCTGACATGTTCACCAAGATCCTGATCGCCAACCGCGGCGAAATCGCCTGCCGCGTCATCAAGACGGCGCGGCGCCTGGGGCTTCGCACCGTTGCCGTGTATTCCGAGGCCGATGCCGGCGCGCGCCATGTGCGCCTCGCCGACGAGGCGGTGTGCATAGGCCCGGCCGCCGCGCGCGAGTCCTACCTCGTTATCGACAAGATCATCGCCGCCGCCAAGACCGCCGGCGCGCAGGCGGTGCATCCGGGTTATGGCTTCCTCTCCGAGAATGAAGAATTCGCCGAAGCCTGTGCGGCGAACGGCATCGCCTTCATCGGCCCGCCGGTCAGCGCGATCCGGGCGATGGGTCTCAAGTCCGAGAGCAAGAAGCTCATGGAACGGGCTGGCGTCCCGCTCACGCCGGGCTACCATGGCGACAATCAGGAACCCGCTTACCTGCGCGAACAAGCGGACAAGATCGGCTACCCGGTGCTGATCAAGGCTTCGGCGGGCGGGGGCGGCAAGGGCATGCGCGCGGTGTGGAAGAGCGATGAGTTCGCCGACGCGCTGGCGAGCTGCAAGCGCGAAGCCACCTCGTCGTTTGGCGACGACCATGTGCTGATAGAAAAGTACCTGCAGCGCCCGCGCCACATCGAGATCCAGGTGTTCGGCGACACGCATGGCAACTGCGTCTACCTGTTCGAGCGCGATTGCTCTGTGCAGCGCCGTCATCAAAAAGTGCTGGAAGAAGCGCCCGCGCCGGGCATGACCCCCGAGCGCCGCGCGGCGATGGGTCGCGCCGCCGTCGATGCGGCGAAGGCCGTCGGCTACGTTGGTGCCGGCACCGTCGAGTTCATCGTCGATCAAAGCGGTACCTTCTACTTCATGGAGATGAACACGCGGCTGCAGGTCGAGCATCCGGTCACCGAGATGATCACCGGCCTCGACCTCGTCGAGTGGCAGCTCAAGGTCGCCGCCGGCGAGTCCTTGCCGCTTTTCCAGGAGCAGTTGTCGATTCGTGGCCATGCGCTCGAGGCGCGCATCTACGCCGAGGATGCGGCGAAAGGCTTCCTGCCGGCGACCGGGCGGCTGGCGCATCTCGCGCCGCCGGCCGAATCGCTCAACGTGCGCGTCGATACCGGCGTCGAGCAGGGCGACGAGATCTCGCCGCACTACGACCCGATGATCGCGAAGCTGATCGTCTGGGACGAGAACCGGGAGCGCGCGCTGGCGCGCATGCTGCAGGCGCTCGCGGACTATCGCATCGTCGGCGTGACCAGCAACGTCGGTTTTTTGTCACGGCTCGTCGCCTGTCCGTCTTTTGCCCGCGCCGACCTCGATACCGGATTGATCGAGCGCGAGCATGACTTCCTGTTTCCTGACGCGGCTGGCTCAGAGCCGCCCCGTGATGCCTGGCTGCTGGCGGCGCTGGCCGAACTGCTGCGCGATCGTCGCTATGGGCAGGTGCATGCGGCCGCGAGTGGCGACCCGCATTCGCCCTGGCATTTGCGTGACGGTTGGCGCGCCAACGGCGCGGCGCGGCGCGAGATCCTGCTGCGCGCTGACTGCTGCGAAAAGGCGATTACCGCTTCTTCCCAGGCAGGTGGTTTCCGCCTTGAACTGGATGGGCAGATCGCGACGGCGGCTGGCGAACTTCAAGCCGACGGCACGCTGCGCGCTGATCTCGATGGCCGACGCCTGACTGTTGCCGTGGTGGCCGCAGGCGAGAAGCGCCATGTCTTCTTCGACGGCATGAGCTTCATCTTCGCCGCGATCGATCCGCTGTTCCATGCGGGCGAGGGTGGTGGCGCCGAGGGCGGCCTGAGCGCGCCGATGCCCGGCAAGGTGATCGCGTTGCTGGTCGAAGCGGGCGCGAAGGTCGAGAAGGGCGTTCCGCTGATCGTGCTCGAGGCGATGAAGATGGAACACACGCTGGTGGCGCCGACTGCCGGTACGGTGAAGGCCTTCTGCTATGCCGTGGGCGAGCAGGTGGCGGATGGGGCAGAATTGGTCGAATTCGAACACGTCGAATAACATCTTCCCATGCGTTTGCCCAAGAAAGTCCGCATCGTCGAGGTCGGCCCGCGCGACGGCCTGCAGAACGAGAAGCAGTCGATCCCGACCGCCATCAAGGTCGAGTTGATCGACCGGCTTGCCGATTGCGGCCTGAGCGCGATCGAAGCGACTGCCTTCGTTTCGCCGAAGTGGGTGCCGCAGATGGCCGATGCCGCGCAGGTCATGGCGAGCATCCAGCGGCGGGAAGGTGTCAGCTATCCCGTGCTCGTGCCCAACGAAAAGGGTTTCGGTGCTGCGCTTGCCGCCGGTGCCACGGAGGTGGCCGTTTTCGCTGCGGCCTCGGAAGCCTTCTCGCAGAAGAACATCAACTGCACCATCAAGGAATCGCTGGAGCGGTTCAAGCCGGTGCTGGCATGTGCGAAGGCAAATGAAGTGAAGGTGCGCGGTTATGTCTCCTGCGTGCTGGGCTGCCCGTATCAGGGCGAGGTAGCGCCCACTGCCGTGGCCGATGTCGCCTGGGCGCTGTTCGAAATGGGCTGCTACGAAATCTCGCTCGGCGACACCATCGGCGTCGGCACGCCGGAAAAGACCAAGGCGATGATCGAGGCGGTGGGGCGGCGCGTGCCGATCAAGAAACTCGCCGGCCACTTTCACGACACCTACGGCATGGCCGCCGCCAACATCTATGCGGCCTTGCAGGAAGGTGTGAATGTCTTCGATGCCGCCGTCGGCGGACTGGGTGGCTGCCCCTATGCGCAAGGGGCTTCCGGCAACGTGGCAACCGAGGATGTGGTCTGGCTGTTGCAGGGGCTCGGCATCGATAGCGGCGTCGATCTCGACAAACTGGTCGATACCGCCGCTTGGATCTCGGGACAACTGGGGCGCGAGCCTGCTTCGAAGGTCGCCCGGGCGCTCATCGCGAAACGCAGCGCGTGAATACCGAGGAGTTGTACCCCTGCGTCGGCATTTGCCTGCCGGACGAAGACGAAGCCTACTGTCTTGGCTGCGGCCGGCCGTGGGGAACACCGCAGCCGAGGCTGAACCATCAGGTCATCGAGCGCGGCTGGCTGTCCTCGAACAACATCCTGCTGTTCGACGGCAACGATGCGACGCTGATCGACAGTGGCTACGCGGGCCATGCCGCGCAGACCGTCGAACTCGTAAACTCGGCGCTTGCAGGGCGGCATCCGCCAGCCAAACTCGCCCGACTCATCAACACGCACTCGCATTCCGACCACATCGGCGGCAACGCGGCGCTGCAGCGGGCGTTCGCTTGCGAAATCCTCATTCCCATCGGCATCGAGCAGCACATTCGCGACTGGGACGAACAGGCGTTACTGCTCTCGCTGGCTGCACAACGCGGCGATCCGTTTCGCCACGACGGCGTGGTGCGGCCGGGCGATACGCTGCGTATGGGCGGACTCGACTGGCAGGCGCACGCCGCCCCTGGTCACGACATGGACGCGCTGATCTTCCATTGCCCGGCCGCGCGCGTGCTGATCTCTGGCGATGCGCTCTGGGAGAATGGCTTCGGCATCGTCTTCGGCGAGTTGCTGGGACAGCCGGGCGCGCTGCAGGCCACGCGCGCCACGCTCGATATGATCGCCGGACTGAAAGTCGACACCGTGATTCCCGGCCATGGCCGTCCCTTCGGCGAGGTCGGCGCCGCGCTCGAACGTGCCTACCAGCGTCTCGCGGCCTTCGAGGCCGATCCCGAGCGCATGGCGAAAAATGCCGTCAAGGCCTGCTTCATCTTCAATCTGCTCGACCTGCAGGGCCTGCCGCGCGATCGGCTCGAAAGCCATCTTGCCGGCGTGCCGCTTTTCCGCGATGTCGGCGCACGCCTGCTGGGCATGGACATTTCCGCGCTGGCGAACTGGCTGGTATCCGAATTGAAGCGCGGCTGCGCGCTGGAAGAGCGCGACGGAATGCTGCTGCCGACGATGGCGGCTTGATCATGCCGAGGAAGTAGCCCGCCAGCCAGGCATGGGCTTCGAGCAGCCCGGGCGTCAGGCGCGCAGCACCGGAGTCATGGCAGCAGCGCACTTGCTCGAAATGCACTCGTGCCATGACTCCGGCGACTGCTTGGTGGCTTTCGCCAAAGCCTGCTTGGCCTGCCGGCGCAGGGACTTGGCCGGCTTCTCGTGGGATCCCGCCTTGCGGAACTTGGCGAGGGCCACGAAGGGATTGCGTGGCTTGATCCTGGGTTTCATCGAAATCTCCTTGGTTGGGAAAATGTGGGAGTCAGGTTGGACTCGGACAGCGGCCAGACGTTCCATGGTATCCGGATAACGCTCTCGACCAGGCGGAATATCCTCCTGCCGTCCCGCCAGCGCCGACTTTCAAGTCGGCGATACGCAACGCTTTACCTGACCTCGTATTCGAACACGACCGGCGGGCGATCCTCGACGAGCACCTGCAGGCGGCGTTTGCCGGGCGGTTCCTGCGGGCCGATGGCCCACTCGCCGTAGATGCGGCCGGCCACCGGCACGAGCTGGCGCTGGCTGACCTGGTTGCGCCGCTCGTGCGGGATGGTGAGGCGCTTGCCGTCCGCCTCTTCCTTGTAGGGGTCACTTGGCGCGATCAAATATTCCTCGCGCACGGCAACGCTGCGCTTCGTCGTGCGCAGCTCGATGGTCCAGCCATAGCGCTGGCCCGGCTGGTGCGGGACGACCAGGGTTGGTTCGAAGACCAGTTCGCCGGGCTTGCCGTTGACGAAGACGCCGAATTCGGCATCGAGGATGGTCACGGACTGCGCCTGTGCCAGCGCTGCGACGCAGACGAGCAGGAACGCTGCGAAGAGGCGGTACATCATCCGAGACGTGCGATGCCGGGCAGGAAGACCTCGGTCACCAGCAACGGCCGGTCGAGGCGGCAGAAGCGCGAGCGGCGCGCCCACAAGGTGGGCAGTTGCTCCTGCAAGGCATTGCAGGCATGGCGATGCAGCGGGTGATGCGGTGCGAGCCGGGCGGAGGTCAGTGGTCCGCGACAGATGCCGGGGTCTGCGAACAGCGCGGCACCCAGGGGGCGCGAACCGATGGCCTGTGCCATGTGCCAGGCGCCGTTGAGATCGCGCGGCGCGAGCACACTGTGGGCAAAGACCACGGGAATGCCGTCAGCAAGAAGCAGGACTTCGCGAGTCCAGGCATGACGGCCGGCGGGAAGGCCAATGAGCGTGCGTTCGTCGCTGAACGGACGGGCGCGGTGCTCGCCCAGCACGCGTACCTGAAAGCGGTCGCAACGCGCGACGATGCGCGCGGTCAGCGAGGCGGGATCGGACAGCCAGGGATGGAGATATGCGGGGGCGCCGGCCAGGGCGGGACGGGGTTTCCAGCGTGATTCCTGGCGTGACATCGTGCAGGCGCATCTTGTAGAAAGTGGCGCCGATGCTACCATAGGCCGCGCATCTCCCTTCCCTGTTCTCCAGCGGCCATCATGCAACTCGTGCTCATCAGCGGCATGTCGGGTTCCGGTAAATCCATCGCACTCAATGTGATGGAAGATGCCGGCTACTTCTGCGTCGACAACCTGCCGGCGGCCCTGCTGTCGGGCCTGGCGGGCCACCTGCTGCGCGAAGGGCATGCAAGCGTCGGCGTGGCGATCGACATGCGCGGCGGCAGCGGCATCGCCGCGCTGCCGCCCCAGCTCAAACAGCTCGCGGCGAATCAGATCGACGTGCGCTTCGTCTTCCTCGATGCGCGCGACGACGTGCTGATCCAGCGCTTTTCCGAAACGCGTCGCCGGCATCCGCTCGCCGCCGGCGACAAGACGCTGGCCGAGGCGATCGCCGAGGAGCGTGCGGCGCTCGAAACCCTGCATGGGCTGGGTCACCGCATCGATACCAGCAACCTGCGGCCGAACGCGCTGCGTTCGATGGTCAAGGATTTCATCGACCTGCAGGGCGACGGCGAAGGGCTCACACTGCTGTTCCAGTCATTCGGCTTCAAGCATGGCCTGCCGCTCGACGCCGACCTCGTCTTCGACGTGCGCTGCCTGCCGAATCCCCACTACGATCCGGTGCTGCGCCCACTCACCGGACGCGATGCCGCGGTGATCGAATTTCTCGAAGGCCAGCCCGAAGTGGTGAAGATGCTCATGGACATCCGCCGCTACATCGGCGACTGGCTGCCGGCCTACATTCGCGACAACCGTTCCTACCTGACCGTGGCGCTGGGTTGCACCGGCGGCCAGCATCGCTCAGTATGGTTCGCCGAACGGCTCGCTGCCTGGTTCCGCAATCATCCCGAGAGGCGGGTGCGCGTGCTGGTGCGTCACCGTACTCTTGCTGAATAACCGAATGCCCCCCCCGAAATCGCCGCTGCGCGGCGATCTCCCCCCAGGGGGCGACGAAACACTTGGGGCGGCCCGGCGTGTTTCTTCTTGGCTGGCCCTACTGCGGCCGGGCGACTGGGGCACCGTTCTGCTGGGAGCGCTGCTGGTGGGTGTTTCCTTCCCCCTGCTGTGGGCTGGCGGCAAGGCCGAGCGTGCCATTGTGCGGCTCGATGGCAAGGTGGTTGCCGAATTTCCTTTGTCCGCGCCCCGTCGCTATGCCGTGATCGGCCCGCTGGGCGAGACGCTGATCGAGATCGCGCCCGGCCGCGCACGTGTGTTGTCCGATCCCGGCCCGCGCCAGTATTGCGTGCAGCAGGGCTGGCTGACGCGGCCCAACGCCATCGCCATCTGCGCGCCGAATCATGTCAGCCTGAGTTTGTCGGGAAGCAACACCAGCCATGACAGCCTCAACTATTGAACTCAAGGTTACGGATGCGGACCGTCGCATCGCGCGCTATGCGGCGGCGGCGATCGCGCTGACCGTCGCCGAGGCGGCGCTGCCTTCGCCGCTGCCGGGGGTCAAGCCGGGACTGGCGAATATCGTCGTGCTGATCGTGCTGATGCGTCATGGCTGGCGCGAAGCCGCCTGGGTGTCGCTGCTGCGCGTGCTTGCGGGCAGCCTGCTGGTCGGGCAGTTCCTCGCGCCGGGCTTCTTTCTCGCGCTGGCCGGTGCCGTGACGAGCCTGGGCATTCTGGCGCTGGCGGTGCGTTTGCCGCGGTGCTGGTTCGGACCCGTGTCCGCGAGTGTGCTGGCCGCCTTCGCCCATATCGGCGGGCAATTGCTGCTTGCCCGCCTGTGGCTGGTGCCGCACGATGGCGTGTTCCTGCTCGCACCTGTTTTCGGCCTATCGGCGCTGGTTTTCGGTATTGTGAACGGCTTCATCGCCGCGAAACTGCTGAAAGAAAACCAAGCATGAACAAGACTGTTGCCGTCGCCTGGACTGGGGCTTCCGGCCTGCCCTACGGTTTGCGCCTCGTCGATTGCCTGCTGGCCGCCGATTGCCATGTCTGGCTGATGTACTCGCAGGCCGCGCAGATCGTCGCCAAGCAGGAAACCGATCTCGTGCTGCCCGCGCAGCCGCGCGAGGCGCAGCGCCTCTTGGCCGAGCGCTTCGGCGACAGCCAAGGACGCCTCAAGGTCTTCGACCGCAACGACTGGAATGCGCCGCCGGCCTCGGGCTCGAATCCGCCGGACGCCTATGTGATCTGTCCCTGCACGATGGGCACGCTCGCCGAAGTGGCGGCCGGCACCGCGAAGGACCTGATCACGCGTTCGGCCGATGTCGTGCTCAAGGAAGGCAAGCCGCTGATCATCGTGCCGCGCGAGACGCCCTTCTCGGCGATCCATCTCGAAAACATGCTGAAGCTGTCTCGCGCCGGCGCGGTGATCCTGCCGCCCAGCCCGGGCTTCTATCATCGGCCGGCAGACATCGGCGGGTTGGTCGATTTCGTCGTCGCGCGCATCCTCGACCGCCTGGATGTTCCTCACGAATTGATGCCACGCTGGGGTGAAGCCGGTGATTGAGACGGAAATTCCACTGTTCCTGCTCAACGTGGTGTTGCATTCCGGGGGGCGCATGGAGCTGCGTGTCTTCGAGCCGCGCTACATGGACATGGTCAAGGAATGTCTGCGCACGAATTCACCGTTCGGCGTCTGCCTGATCGCGCAGGGCGCCGAAGTGGCGACGGCCGAATCGGGCGCCGCAGAGCCCCATCCGGTGGGCACGCTGGCGACGATCGCCGACTGGGACATGCCGCAACTCGGCATCCTCAACATCGTCACGCATGGTGGCCAGCGTTTTCGCATCCTCGATCACCGCACGATGCCGGACGGACTCGTGCGCGCGAACGTGGAATTGCTACCGGACCCGCCGGTCAAGGCGATTCCCGGCGACTATGCGCGCCTCGTGCCGATGCTGCGCGCCCTGCTCGATGCGCTGGAAGACCCGCCGCCGCAGCCTTACCGTTTCTACGATGCGGCGTGGGTAGCCGACCGTTGGGCCGAACTGCTGCCGCTGCCGATGGATCGGCGCCAGGAAATCCTCGAACTCGACGACGGCGTCGCCCGGCTCGACGCGATTTATCGCTTTCTGGAAAAAAGCTAGCCGACGATTTGGTCGGCGACGTCGATGCGTACCGCCGGGCGGCCCATGACGGTGGCGACGGCGTCGGCATACTGCCGAGTCCATTCGCTCTGCGTGGCAAAGCGCTTTTCGCCGGCGTAGTGCGCGATGCCGAGAATGCGGTCAAGCACGAGCACCTTGCCCATCGGATTGGTCGGCTCGCATTCGAGCGCTTCCCACTGGTCATTCAGCCAGCGATTGGCCTCCTCGCGCGACGTGCCGGCATGGGCGATGAGCTCGTAATCACGGCTACGGTCGAACACGACAACGACGATGCTGGACATGGTGGTTTCCTCCCGATGGTCTTGGCCATGAATTCTGACCGCGAAACCGGGGGAAGAAAAGTCGCGCCGGCGACAATTTGCCGATTTTGCGTTTCCGCCCTTCGGGTACCTGTACAAGCCGTTACCGACGCGCTAAGGTGCGCGGGTGGAAGCCAAACCGTCGTCCCCTTTCGTACCAACCACCGGCCTGAGCGAACTGGATGCGGTGCTGTGCGGCGTGCGCCCTGGCGACAACATCGTCTGGCAGATCGAGTCGCTCGATAAATACCGCGCGCTGGTCGAGCCTTATGCCGCTGCTGCCCGCGCCGCCCGGCTGCGCCTGATCTATTTTCGCTTTGCCGATCATCCGCCCTTGCTCGACGATGCGGAAACCTGCCATCTGGATCCGGAGGAGGGCTTTGACACATTCGTGGATCGGGTTCACTCGGTCATCGAGGCAGCGGGCCGGGGAACGCACTACGTATTCGACTGCCTGTCGCATCTCGCCGACAGCTGGCAGTCGGATCGGATGATGGGCAATTTCTTCCGCCTGACCTGTCCGCGCCTGTTCGATCTCGATACCGTCACCTATTTCGGCGTGTTCCGCAATCGTCATGCGCCCGCGGCCATCGGGGTGATCACGGATACCACGCAATTTTGCATCGACGTTTTCCGGTGCCGCGAGAAGCTCTACCTGCGGCCGATCAAGGTCCAACACCGGTCGAGCGCGTCGATGAACCTGATCCATGCCTGGGAGGCGGGGGATCGTTTCCGCCCGGTGCGCGACAGCGGCACCGTGTCGGAAATTCTTGCCAATTCGCAATGGCCCGGCCTCGAAGACAGCACCATCATCAGCCACTGGCAGCGCCAGTTTTCCGCGGCGAAGGCGGTGGCGGCGGCGCGCCGGGCCGGTTTTCCGGATCCGGCCGAGGAGGAGTGGTTTACCCGCCTGAGCCGCCTGCTGTTCCCGCTCGATCCGTCGATGACGCGCCTAGTCGACGAATACCTGCGGCTCGACGATCTGCTCACGATGCGCACGCGCATGATCGGCAGCGGCACCGTCGGCGGCAAGGCGCTCGGCATGCTGCTGGCGCGCGCCGTGTTGCGGCGCGATGCGCCGCAGCTCGACGCGCGGCTCGAAGCCCACGATTCTTTCTACATCGGCACCGAGGTATTCGATACTTTCCTGGTGCATAACGGCCTGTGGTGGATCCGCCGCCGTCAGCGCGATCCGGAGACTTTCCTGCAGGAAATCGACGCGGCACGTGCGCGCATGATCGCCGGCCGTTTCTCGCCGACCGTCATGCACCAGTTCGAAGGCATGCTCGAGTATTTCGGCGAATGGCCGTTCATCGTGCGTTCCAGTTCGCGGCTCGAAGATCGCTACGGCAACGCCTTCGCCGGCCAGTACGACAGCGTGTTCTGCGCCAACCGCGGTCCCTGGGAGAAGCGCCTGGAGAGCCTGCTCGATGCCGTCCGCCAGGTCTATGCGAGCACCATGAGCGCACAGGCGCTCCAGTATCGCGAGCGGCGCGGACTGCTCGGCGAGAACGAACAGATGGCGCTGCTGATCATGCGCGTCTCGGGCACGGCCGGCGGCCGCTATTTCCATCCGCATGCCGCGGGGGTGGGTCTCTCGGTGAATCCCTACCGCTGGAATCCGCGCATCGACATGCGGGCCGGTGTGATCCGGCTGGTGGCCGGCCTGGGCACCCGCGCGGTGGATCGCACCGATGACGACTACACCCGGCTGGTGGCCCTGAACGCGCCTGAATTGCGCCCCGAGACGAATTTCGGCGACATTGCGCGCCATGCCCAGCGCCGCATCGATGCCCTCGACCTGGACACCGACCGCATCGTCAGCGGGCCGTTCGCCGATATCGTGCGTGACCAGCCGGATTTCCCGCTGGATTTGTTCACCAGCAGCGAAGGACCGGACAAACCCGCCTTCCTGACGTTTGACCGCCTCCTGCGCGGTACGCCCTTCGTCGCCGACCTGCGCGACATGCTGGCGACCCTGCATTCCGCCTATCGCCATCCGGTGGAAATCGAATTCGCGCTCAATGTGCTGCCGGAAGGCGGCTACCGCATCAACCTGCTGCAATGCCGGCCCTTGCAGGTGCGCAGCATTGCCGGCGTCACGGGTGTCGAGCCCCCCGCGAACCTGCCGCGCATCGTGAGCGCCCAGGGCGCGGTGATCGGCCCCAGCCGGGTGATCCGTCCCGACCGGGTGATCTATGTCCTCCCGGACGTCTATGGCCAGCTTGGGCTGGATGACCGTTTTGCCGTCGCGCGCCTGCTCGGCCGCATCAACCAGGCCAGCGTGGGGCGCTCACTGCTGATGCTCGGGCCCGGCCGCTGGGGGACGCGCGATCCCTGGCTCGGCCTGCCGGTGACGTTCAACGAAATCAACCGCGTCGCCGCCCTCTGCGAGATTGTCGGCATGCACGACAGCCTTGTCCCCGACGTGTCGCTGGGAACCCACTTCCTCAACGAACTGATCGAGGCCGACATGCTCTATTTCGCGCTGTTCCCGCAGCGTGAAGGCAACCGCATCGACGATGCGGCGATTCTCGGTCACCCGAACCGGCTCGCCGACCTGTTGCCCGATTCGCAGGCGTGGGCCGGTGCGGTCCATGTCGCCGATCTTCCCGGCGAGACCTTGACGCTGTATGCCGATGCCGAGCGCCAGCAGGTCGTGGTGACCGTCTCGATTGACAGCGCCACTTGATGCGCATAGATTACTGACCTATTGGTCAGTAATAACCATTCCATCGCCATGCCCAAACCCGTGTTGGCCGTTTCCCGGCCGGCGCATCGTCGTCGCAAGGAAGCCCGTCCTGCCGAGCTGACGGCCGCCGCGCTCGAACTCTTCGTCGAGAAGGGCTATGCCGCGACGCGCCTCGACGACGTGGCGGCGGCGGCGGGTGTGTCGAAAGGCACGCTCTACCTCTACTTCGACAGCAAGGAAGCGCTGTTCAAGGCCGTCGTGCGCGAAGGCCTGCTGCCGGCGCTGGTGGAAGGCGAGCAACTGGTCGCCGGTTTTGCCGGCAACAGCGAAGACCTGCTGCGCGAGGTCGTGATGGGCATGTGGGAGCTGATCGGCGCTCAGCGCATCGGCGGCATCCCGAAGCTGATTTTCGCTGAGGCGCGCAATTTTCCAGAGATCGCACGGTTCTACGAACAGGAAGTAATACAGCGCGGCACGGCCTTGATCCGCAGTGTCATCACGCGCGGCGTCGCGCACGGCGAATTCCGGTCGGTGGATATCGATGCGACCGTTTTGCTCGTCATGGCGCCGGTGCTGATGCGCATGATCTGGCGCCATTCGCTGGATATCTGCGCGGCGGCGCAAGTACCGGACGAAGTCTATTTCTCGGAATATTTCGCACTGATGCTGCGCGGCCTGCGCGTGCCGGAAAGGATGGCAGCCCCATGAAATTCCAAACTACCGCAGTCTGGCTCGCGCTGGCGCTCCTCACCGCCTGCGGCAAGGAGGCACCACCGCCGGCTGCCGTCCCGCCAGCGCCGACTTTCGTGCTGAAGGCGGTGGGGGAAGTGGCGACCCATCCCGAACGCAGCGCGCCGGCCGCCGTGGTCGGCAAGAACGAGGCGCGGCTGTCCGCCGAAGTCGCGGCGACGATCCAGGCCTTGCCGGTCGATGTCGGCCAGACCGTGAAGAAGGGCGCGGTCGTCGCCCGGCTCGATCCGCGTGATGCCGAGCTCGCGCTCGAACGCGCCGCCGCCGCGCAGGCCCAGGCGCAGGCCCGCCATGCGCAGGCGCAGGCCCAGCATGCGCGGGCGCAAACCCTGCGCGAGAAGAACTTCTATTCCGCCGAGGCGCTGACCTTGCGCGCGACGGAACTGGCTGCCGCCGCCGCCGATCTGCGCGCCGCCAACGCCCAGCGCGAGACGGCGCGGCGGACGCTGGACAAGCACACGCTGCGCGCGCCCTTCGACGCGGTGGTGCGCGGACGCAGCGGCCAGGTCGGCGAACTCGCCGCGCCCGGCACGGTGCTGCTGACGCTGGTGTCCGACCGCGAGCTGGAACTGGCCGCGCAACTGCAGCCGCGCGACGCGGCATCCCTGCAGGCTGCCGCCGCACCGGAGTTCGAAGCCGCGGGCGGCCGTCATCAACTGCGGCTGCTGCGCGTCTCGCCGGCGCTCAACCGCGAATCGCGCAGCGTCGAGGCGCGGCTGGCCTTCGCCGGCAACCCGCCGGCCGCCGGCAGCGAAGGGCGGCTGGTCTGGCGCGATCCGCAGCCGCACCTGCCGGCCGAGCTGCTGGTGCGGCGCGCGGGCCGCCAAGGGGTGTTCGTCGCCGCCGACGGCAAGGCGCGTTTCCACGCGCTGCCGCAGGCGCAGGAAGGACGACCCGCCCTGCTCGACCTGCCGGCCGGGACGCGGATCGTGACCCAGGGCCGCCATGCGCTGCAGGACGGCATGACGCTGCAATGAAGGCTTACCGGCAGCTGCTGGAGAATCACCCGTTCGCGAATATCGCCTTCGCGGTGATCCTGCTGCTGGGCGCGTTCGCCTATCTGACGATGCCGCGCGAGCAGGACCCGGAGATCAACTTCAACTGGGTGATGATCACCACGGTGCTGCCCGGCGCATCCCCCGAGGACGTCGAAAAGCGCGTCACCAAGCCGCTCGAGGACGCGATCAAGGGCATCGCCGACGTGCGCTTCTCGATGTCCAGCTCGCGCGAGAACTTCTCCAACATCCTCGTGCGCTTCCGCGAGATTTCCGAGCGCGATTTCGACAAGCGCGTGAACGACCTGCGGCGCGACATCCAGAACAAGGCGAAGAGCGAGCTCCCGGCCGAGGCGAAGGATCCGCGCGTGCTCGAGGTGACCACCTCGAACGGCTTCCCCACCGCGCTGGTGCTGGTGACCGGGCAGGCGGCCGACGAGGTGCTGCGCCAGCGCGCGCGCCTGCTGCGCGACGAGTTCGAGCGCATGCCGGGCATCGACCAGGTGTTCGCCACCGGCCTGCGCGATCCGGAGCTGCTGGTCGAGTACGATGCCGTGGCGCTGGCGAATCGCGGCCTCAACGGCACCGATGTCGCCGACGCCGCCTCCGCCTGGTTCCGCGATACCTTCGCCGGCAAGATCGAAACCGGGCAGGGCAAGGGGCGCGACGCCTGGCTGGTGCGCGTGGTCGGGCAGGACGTCGATCCCGAGCGCGTCGCGCGGATTCCCGTCGGCTCCGCCAGCCAGTCGCGCAACCAGGTACCGCTGGCCAGCGTGGCCGAGGTGACGCGCGCGCGCGCCAAGGCCGGCAGCCTCGCCAGCCACGCGGGCAAGCCGGCGGTGATGCTGGCGATCACCAAGAAGAGCCGCACCAACACGCTCGACCTGATCGAACGCATCGACGCCTTCATTGCCGCGAAAAACCCGGTGCTGGCGGGCGACGGCATCGAGCTGAAGCTGCTCGACGACCAGACGCCGAAGACGCGCGAGTCGATCCGCATCATGGAGGCGAACGCGCTGGTCGGCCTGACCGTCGTGCTGGCGATGTGCTGGCTGTTCCTCGGCGGCCGCATCGCCGTGCTGGTGGCGCTGGGCATTCCGTTCTCGCTGGCCGGCACCTTCGCCGTGCTGGGCGCGCTCGGCTACACGGTGAACATCTCGGTGCTGCTCGGCGTGGTGATCGCGCTCGGCATGCTCGTCGACGACGCGGTGGTGGTGGTCGAGGCGATCTACTACAAGATGCAGCGCGGCATGGCGGCGCTCGAGGCGAGCCTCGCCGCGATGCGCGAGGTGTTCGCCCCGGTCACCTCGTCGGTGCTGACGACGATGGCGGCCTTCCTGCCACTGATGCTGCTGCCGGGCATCGTCGGCAAGTTCATGTTCATCATTCCCTTCATCGTCACGCTGGCGCTCGCCATCAGCCTGCTCGAGGCCTACTGGATCCTGCCCGTCCATGTCGTCGGCACGAGCCGCGGCGTCCGGCCGGCCACGGACGACTGGCGCGCGCGCTTCAACCACCTGCTGCGCGTCAAGTACGCGCGCTGGCTGATCGCCGTGCTGCGCCGGCCGCGCCTCTCGGTGACAGTGATGCTGCTGATGCTGGCGGGCGCCGGCACGGCGGTGGCGACCGGACTGGTGCGCGTGCAGTTCTTCGCCTTCGATCCGCTCGACGTGTTCTACGTCAATGTCGACATGCCCGCCGGCGCACCGATCGAGCAAAGCCTGGCCGAAGCCGAGAAGCTCGAGGCGCGTGTGAAGCAGCATCTGCGTCCCGGCGAGACGCGCAACACCGCCGCCTATGCCGGCGTGAAATTCACCGATACCGAGCCGCTGTATGGGGAGCCCTACGGCCAGGTGGTGGTTTCCTTGCTGCCGGAGGCCGGCCGGCGCAGCGTGCCGGAGATCGTCGCGGCCATGCGCGCGGACGTGGAGTCCATGCCCAGTCCCGGCCAGATCAGCTTCACGCTGCTCTCGGGCGGGCCGCCGCTGACCAAGCCGGTGCGCGTGCGCGTGCGCGGCGACGAGCCGCTCGAGCTGCGCGCCGCCGCCGATGCGCTGGCGGCGGTCGTGCGCGCGGTGCCGGGCGCGAAGGACGTGACCGACGACGACATTCCCGGCCGGCCGCAGCTGGTGCTCGAACTCGACCGCGAGGCGCTGCGCGCGGCGGGACTCGACGCCGGCAAGGTGGCGCGGCTGGTACGGCTCGCCGTCGACGGCGAGATCGTCGCGCAGACGCGCGACCGCGGCGAGAAAATCGAGCTGCGCGTGCGCGCGAAACATCGTCCCAATGGCACGGTGGGCGCCGACATCCTCGACCTGCTCGACGATCCGGTCGCCCTGCCGGGCGGGCAGGTGACGACGCTGGGCGCATTGGTCAACGCCGAGACGAAGGTCGGCAAGGGCGTCATCAAGCACTACAACCTGGTGCGCGCGATCACCGTCGAGGCCGACCTCGACAAGGCCGTCACAGACACGCTGACGGCCAATCGACTGATCGCGGAGGGCTGGCAGCCGCTCGCCGCGCAGTTCCCGAACACGGGCATCGATTTCAGCGGCGAGATGGAAGACATCCGCGAAAGCCTGGATGCGATGCAGTGGCTGTTCCTGCTCGGCGTGGGCCTGATCTACCTGATCCTCGCCGCGCAGTTCAGGAGCTACTGGCAGCCCCTGCTGATCCTCGTCACCGTGCCGCTCGCCTTCACCGGCGTCGCGCTCGGCCTGCTGGTGTCGCGCAACCCGCTGTCGCTCTACACGCTCTACGGCGTGATTGCGCTGACCGGCATCGCGGTCAACTCCGCCATCGTGCTGATCGCCGCCGCCAACGAGCGGCTGCGGTCCGGCATGGGCGTGCTGCACGCGGCGGTCTATGCCGCGCGCCGCCGCGTCGTGCCGATCCTGATCACCTCGGTGACCACCATCGGCGGCCTGTTCTCGCTGGCCTTCGGGCTGGCCGGCCATTCCCTGCTCTGGGGGCCGGTGGCGCAATCGATCGTCTGGGGGCTGGCGATATCCACCGTGCTGACCCTGTTCGTGATCCCCCTGCTGTACTGGATGGCCATGCGCCGTCGGAAAGTGATCCCATGAAGTTCTGGCTCCTCCTTGTCCTTCCCCTGCTGGCGGCCTGCGGCGAGAAAGCCCCGCCGCCGGAAACCGTCGATACCGGCCCGAAACTGGTCAAGGCCATGAAAGTCGGCGCTGGCGGGACGGCACAAGATGATCGTTACAGCGGCGAAGTGCGCGCGCGCATCGAGACGCAGCTGGGTTTCCGCGTCGGCGGCAAGCTGGTCGAGCGGCTGGTCGATGTCGGCGCCCGCGTCGGGGCGGGCCAGCCGCTCGCGCGGCTCGATCCTGCCGACTTGCAGCTCGCCGCGACGCAGGCCGAGGCGAACCGGGCGCTGGCGGCCGCCGAACTGAAGCGCACGGAGGAACTGCGGCAGAAGAACTTCGTCAGCCAGGCGGCCCTCGACGCCAGGCAAACCGCCGCGACCGCCGCGGCGGCGCAGGCGCAGCTGGCGCGGAACCAGGCGGCCTACGCTACGCTGGCGGCGGATGCGCCGGGCGTGATCGCCGCGGTGCTGGCCGAACCCGGACAGGTCGTCGGCGCCGGCCAGGCGGTGTTCCGCCTCGCGCGCGACGGCGCGCGCGAGGTGGCCATCGCCATTCCCGAATCACGCCTCGCCGGGCTGCAGGTCGGCGCGGCGGCGACGGTCGAACTGTGGGGCGGGAAAACCTACAAGGGCAAACTGCGCGAACTCGCGCCGGCCGCCGATCCGGCCAGCCGGACCTTCGCCGCGCGCATCGGCATCCTCGACGCCGACGCCGATGTGGTGCTGGGCCGGACCGCGGCCGTGCGTTTCGCGCAGACGGGCGCCAGTGAAATCGTCGTCCCGCTGGCGGCGATCCTGCAGCAGGGCGAGCGGCCCGCGGTGTGGGTGATCGGCGCCGACGGCACGGTGAGCCAGCGGCCCATCGAGGTCGCCCGCTACGCCGACCAGGGCGCGGTCGTGGCCGCCGGCCTGCAAGCCGGCGAAACGATCGTCGCCGCCGGCGCCTTCAAGCTGGCGGCCGGCGAAAAAGTGCGCGTGGCGCAGCAGCCATGATCGGCCCCAACCTCTCCGAATGGGCGATCGGGCACCGCTCGATGGTGCTCTACCTGATGATCGTGCTGCTGGTCGGCGGCACGCTGGCCTTCCTCCAGCTCGGCCGCGCCGAGGATCCCGACTTCACCTTCAAGGTGATGGTGGTGCGCACGCTCTGGCCGGGCGCCACCGCGCGCGAAGTCGAGACCGAGCTGACCGAGCGCCTCGAGAAGAAGCTGCAGGAAACGCCCTGGATCGACATCCTGAAATCCGCCTCGCGGGCCGGCGAGTCGCTGATCTTCCTGCAGCTCAAGGACTACACGCCGAAGCAGGAGGTGCCGGAAGCCTGGCGGCAGGTCAGGAAGAAGCTCGACGACATCCGCCACACGCTGCCGGCCGGCGTGCAGGGGCCGTATCCGAACGACGAGTTCGGCGACATCTATGTGAACATCTACGCGCTTACCGGCGCGGGCTACGACCACGCCGAGCTGCGCCGCGCCGCCGTGGGCATCCAGAAGGCCTTGCGCGCGCTGCCCGATGTCAGGAAGGTCGACCTGCTCGGCGTGCAGGACGAGAAGATCTTCATCGAAATGGCGCCGCGGCGGCTGGCCAGCCTCGGCCTGACGCCCGCCATGGTGGCGAACGCGCTGGCCCAGCAGAATGCCGTGCAGCCGGCCGGCTTCGTCGAGACGCCCAGCGACCGCGTGCGGCTGCGCGTGTCCGGCGCGTTCGATTCGGTGGAACAGATCCGCGCCACCGATCTCGTCATCGGCGGCCGCCACCTGCGCCTCGGCGATGTCGCGGCAGTGACGCGCGGTTTCGCCGAGCCGCCCAATCCGCGCATGCGCGTCGATGGCCAGGACGCCGTCGGCATCGCCGTGGTGATGGCGAAGGGCGGCGACGTGATCACGCTCGGCAAGACGCTGCAGGCCGAGATCGCCGCGCAGACGCAGGCCCTGCCGCTGGGCCTCGAGGTCGCGACGGTGGCCGACCAGCCCACCGT
>Ga0209835_1000748_pt1 | contig 19952 bp, 21 predicted proteins | sample LakKivwa52mmetaG_FD_184138 | JGI IMG/M metagenome (GOLD analysis project Ga0209835, IMG submission 184138) | Anoxic lake water microbial communities from Lake Kivu, Rwanda to study Microbial Dark Matter (Phase II) - Lake Kivu water 52m metaG... | ecosystem: Environmental > Aquatic > Freshwater >...
GTGTGAGAAAATGGATCCCTTTCATTATGAGACTGTGTCGTAATTCCGTTCATGGTTCGAGAACCTCACCACGAACGGAAAACGGCATGTTAAAAATCAACTATTTAGCCGTTCATCCTGAGCTAGTCGAAGGGCGAATGGCTAAATATGACACCGTCTTTATTCAAAGAGTATCTTTTCAGCATTTTTATACAGGATGGCTTCGATCGTACGATCTTTGAGTGGCAGGGATTTTATGATTTCAATATTCTTTGCGATGCTGCCCGGCATATTAGGCCAATCGGAGCCAAATACTGACTCTTTTAGCGGAATTAAAGAACCTTAAGAAGAGGGAAGGGGGGTTTCTGAGTGGGGGTGAGCAGCAGATGCTGGCCATCGGCAGGGCACTGATGGCTCAACCCAAACTTCTTCTCCTTGATGAGCCTCTCCTTGGGTTGGCTCCAGCCATTGAGATCAGGCTGGCCAAAGCGGTTAAGAGCATCAAAGAGGAAACCGGGATTACGATCGTGGTCTCTGAGCAATATGCCAGACCCGTGCTCCCCATTATCGATTATGCCTATGTCCTTGAAAATGGAGGGTTGGTAGCAGAAGGGACTGGAAGCGAATTGTTAGGAAATCCTGATGTCAAGGAAGCCTACTTCGGGCTTTGAATCATCGGATATTGTTTCTACAATGGCTTTAAAGTGTTGTCATTTTGGATTTGATTTAGACTGCCCCGCACATGATGCGGGGGAATCCAGTGTTTTAGATGTCTGATCCCTGCTTCCGCAAGGGAAAGGTCTGGATGTGATCCCCATACTGGATACAGGGCGGGAATGACAGCTTTCTTTTCTCCGTTCCCTCTTCTGCTCATGGGGTCAGTGGCAACATCCGGATACGTATCCGATGTTCTTCTACCGTCACAACTGCCCCCTTTTTGAGATCTCCCTCGCATTGTATGAGAACGGTTCGTATCAAGTTCGCTGTGGTTTCCCCCTTCAAACCCTCTATTCGAATCCGGATGACTGACGGGGATGTAGCTCCTGAGAGGGCAAGCAGGGCATGAAAGTCAGCGTCCAGCGTTACAACAGTACGCTCTTCTTCCCTCCCCCGCCCAAGAATAATAGCGTCCACAGAAGTAGAATTGCCAATTTCACTGACGTGGACAGTATCTATCCCCGTCTCACGAAGGAGTCTGGCTGTGGACCGGGGTAATCCTTGGTCAAGCAGTAGTTTCATGGCTCGTGGGAAGATCGACGATGCGATCATCAAGGCAGGTGGCTGCGTAAAGGAGGGCTTGTCGGATATCCTCATCGTCAAGTTCAGGGTATTCTTCTCGCAATTCCTCACGGTCGGGATATATCGCCGCCAGTTCGACGACACGTCGAACGGTCAGGCGCATATTGCGGATACAGGGCTGTCCGTTCATTCGTGCATGATCGATGGTGATTCGGTCCAGTTTCATCTTTTTACCCCGTTAGAAAGCCCCCCAGCTCTGCTGCGGGGATGGTGGTTGTTTCCTTTTCAGCGAACACGGGGTTTAATGCCCCGTGTGAGTTTTCCCGTTAGAAAGTTGAAAACTTTCTAACGGGGTTTACTCCCTTCTGCTAATCTTATAGCACATGAAAGAAGATGTTCCAAGCTTTTTTTCTTTCCCTCATTCCCCTTATTCCCATTTCCCCCCACCTTGGGTTTTTAATATGCGCCCCGAATCTCTCAATAACTCCAACATTCCAGGCTTGACCCCACAGCCTTCATTCGGAGAAAAGATGGACCTCACCCTTTCGAGGATTCAGATCGATCCCTCTTTTGAGAATCGATTTATTCCGCGGATCTGCCTCCAGTGCCAGGCCTGCTCTCCCTCCGAGGTCTTTCCGAATGGAGCCTTTGAACGGGATAAGAGGACAGGGATTATTAAAATCCTGAGAGAGTCCTGCGATGGCTGCGGTCTATGCGCTCCAGAATGCCTTTTCTCCTCTGTCTTTGAGGAGAATGGAGGAGTGATGGTCTGTGATGTCTGCGGGGGAAATCGGAGATTCGTGGAGGCCTGTCAGAGGCAGGCCCTTCTCTTCAAGCCAGCGGAGGTCAGGTGAGAAACCGCTTTTACCGGATATAAATTGCCTTTTCCTTTATATTCTTTCGGGGTGTGGGGGCTGGTAAGCTCTCTGGTTTTCCAAGGCAAATCAGCGCGAGAGGTGTTTTTTCGGAAGAAACGCCGAGTATCTCTCTCATAGCTTTCTTATCAAATAGCGTAAACCATAAACTGCTGAGACCAAGGGCGTGAGCGGCAAGGTGCAAATTCTGGATGGCAGCGGCACAGGCCGCTTGATATCCCATCGGGCCTTCTTCCGTAAACATATCAATTCCGCTCTTCTTGGGATCTCCGATCACAGCAATGATCACAGGAGCGGATTGTAAAAAGTCGATCGAGTAGGAACCCAACCACTTCCAGCCACTCTTTTCAAGCGCCCATTTCCGGCACCTTTCCCCTTCGGAAAAGATTTTTTCTTTTACTTCGGGATTGGTGACGACGATAAATTCCCAGGGCTGAGTATTGAGCGGAGAAGGCGCCCAGGTAGCCGCCTCTAAAAGCTTTTCAATCGTGGCTTCATCCAATGGTTCAGGCAGAAAATTCCGACAGCTTCTTCTTTCTTTCATTGCCGTAAAAAGATCCATCTGATTCCTCCTAATTGCCCCCAAAATAAACGTCTAACGGTAAGGGTGACGAGGCCCGTATCGTTTTTAGAAGGCTACGGTTGTCGTATTTAATTCTTTTAAACGTAACCGTTACCGATAACCGAAACGCCTGCCTGCCGGTAGGCAGGGGCTTCGTAGCCGTAACCATTGCCCAAAGGTTATTTTCATGTTTCACAGGTGACGAACCCATCATGAAGGATTCCTTTATAACCCAAAATAAGCGGACTTCACGTCGGGGTTTTCCATCAGTTCCCGGGAATCTCCTTCCAGCACCGCCCCACCGTTTTCAAGGATGTAGCCATGATGGATAATGGGCAAAACAGGGCGTGCATATTGTTCCGAAATCAGAATGGCGATTCTGGTCTGTTGATTGATATTGCGGATGGCCCGTGCAAGCATGGCCTCCATCAAAGGGCTCAGTCCGAGGAGGGGTTCATCTAAAAGAAGCATTTTGGGCTGCGCCATCAATGCCCTCCCGATAGCCAGCATCTGCTGTTCCCCTCCGCTGAGAAAACCACCCTCTCTCCCCTTTAATTTGACTAATGCCGGGAAAATAGAGAAGACATATTCCAGGGTCTTTTTAGCCTGAGCCTTCGTAGCCAAATAGCCTCCGATTTTCAAATTCTCCAAGGTGCTGCTTTCTGCAAAGATCCTGCGCCTTTCAGGGCAGAGAACGATCCCTTTTTGTGCTCTTTCGCTGGGTTTCATGAAAGTGATATCCGCACCTTCAAAAGTGATATTGCCAAGGACCGTGATCCTCTCCCCGCCTTTCATTTCCTCCTTCTTTTTAACGTCCAATATGATCCCGGAGATGGTATACATCAAGGTGGACTTGCCTGCGCTGTTGGCGCCAAAAATGCCTGTCACTTTTTCACTCTGGCATTTTATATTGATATTATTGATGGCAATGGCATTTTCGTAAAACACCATGAGGTTTTTGATTTCCAGCACTTCACTGCTCCTTCGTTTAGTCGCTTATGGACACAATTGAGTGCAAAATGGAAACAAGAATTTGTTGATCCATCTTCTTTTAAATTCGAAGCACGAAATCCGAATTTCGAAACAATGTCAAATGATTAAATTTATAAATGTTCAAAACAAAAAAAGTTTAATAAATTTGGATTTTGAAAATTTGAATTTGTTTCGAGTTTCGATATTCGAATTTCGGATTTTATTTGTCTTATCCTTTGGCTTTTTCTTGTGATATCTTTCGATGTTCCTCGTCCCTGATTTCACGTCGCAGGAGTTTCCCGACCTTTGATTTGGGCAGCATATCTCTGAATTCAATGTATTGCGGTATTTTATAAGGGGCAAGCCTCTCGCGGCACCATCGCGTCAATTCCGAGGCATCCACCCCTCGTGCATCTTCCTTGAGGACGACGATCGCCTTGATGCGTTCGCCCACTTTGGGATCCGGAACCCCAACCACACAAGCCCCGATGACCGTAGGGTGGTCTTGCAACACGACTTCAATCTCTGAGGCTGAGACTCGATAAGCCTTGTGTTTGATCACATCTGCGGATCTCTCGACATAGCAGATGTCTCCCTTTCCACCCATACGGACATAATCGCCCATGCGATAGTATATCTTCCCGTCGATATTCACATAGGCTCGACTCGTCTCATCAGGTTTGTTCCAATAATGTTTCAACGTATAGTCCGATGTCACCACGAGCTCCCCTGTTTCGCCGATGGGCACGGATTCCAGGGTGTCAGGATCGACCACTTTGCATTCCCTGGTCTTGAGAGGCATTCCGATGGACGAAAGATCCGGCTCCCTGTCCAGACGGCTGTAAGTGACATGGCCCGCTTCTGTTGAACCATAGACCTGGTAGATGGAAACGCCGAGATGCTCATTCCATCTTTTGAAGACCTCGATCGGAAGCACGTCCCCGCCACAGTAACAGTATTTAAGGGAACTCAAATCATATTGATTCAATCGGTCATTTTCAAGAATCATCCGATAAAGAGCCGGAACTCCGAGCATCCATCTCACCCGGTATTTTTCGATGGCCCGCAGGATCGAATCGACCTGCGGAACAGGCATGATGACCGTTGTGTTGCCATAATTTAAACCGATGGCTACAAACAACCCAAGAGCCATGATGTGGAACAGAGGATTGATCGCAATATAGGTATCTTTTCCCTCCTCGATGTATCCTCCGGCCACATCCTCCATGACGTCCCTGACATAAGAGACCATCCCCATATGATTGCCAGGCACGCCTTTTGGGAAGCCCGTCGTTCCGCCTGTATAGAGGATATAGGAAAGATCTTTCCAGGGGTCGATTTCCACCTGTAGCTTTTCAGGCGTTTGTTTGATCAAATCTTTGAAGGAGCAGACACTTTCATCCTTTTTGACAGTTCCCTTGGGAACCTTATCGAAGAGATAACCGACAGCCCGTTTCCAGAGGGGGAGGAGGTCAACGAGGTTTGTAACAATGACCCGTTTCAGGCCGGTCTTTGAAAATATTTCTTTCACATAACCGAAATTGGTGTCCAGGCAGATGATCGTCTCTGCGCCCGAGTCATTGATCATATATTCGATTTCAAAAGAGGTATAGATGGGAGCCACCGGCACCACCACTGCTCCAATCTTTTGAATCCCAAAAAAGGCGATGACCCATTGGGCGGAGTTTGAAAGGTAAAGTAGGACTTTGTCGCCCTTTTTCACTCCCAGACGGTTGAGAGAGGTGGCAAACCGATCAATGAGATTCTGTAGCCGGGCATAGGTGAACTTTTCGCCCAGGAAGATGACCGCTGGCCGATTAGGATATTTTTCAGCCATTTTTTCGAATTGGGTAAAAACCAGTTCTTCTTTCATTGGTTTGCCAAGAAAATAAGGGTTTCGTATAATGGTAATCCCACGTTTCGCGGGACCCGTATCGTTAAATAGAGTCTGTTTATAAATGCACTCTTCTTGTCATGCCGGACTTGATCCGGCATCCAGAAAGTCTTGAAAGAACTGGATTCCGGCTTTCGCCGGAATGACGGCCTTTTTGGGAACCGTTAGTTTATAAACAGACTCTAAATAGAAAATGACGTTTGTCGTTGTCGAAGCTCGTATCGAGGCTCGTGAATTGAATCTGGATGCTCGAGCTTCGTTTACCGAGTCTCTTGCTTCGATACGAGCATCGTCACCGAAAACCCTTTTTTGTAACCGCAACCAGTAACCGAAACGCCTGCCTGCCGGTAGGCAGGGGCTTCGTAACCGTAACCCAAACACCTCATGTAAAACTTATTGCTAATTGGTCATTTTGCAATGATTAGTTGTCAGGCTTCAAACGTATAATCGAGCAGCTTCTCCGATCCCAGATAAGCTTCTTTTACCCTCTCATCCGCCATGACCACTTCAGGAATCCCCTCGGTCAATTTTTCTCCGAAGTTGAGCACCATCACCCGACTGGCCACCCGGAAGAGTTCCCTTAACCGGTGTTCGATCATCACCAGGGTAATCCCATCCATCTGTAATTTTTCGATTAAGGGAACCATGCTGGCGATTTCACTCATGCTGAGCCCTGAGAATACTTCGTCACAAAGGATGAGATCAGGTCCCAAGGCAAGACATCTCGCGAGTTCAAGACGCTTGAGGTATCCTGTCGGCAGACTCGATGCCAATTTATAAGGAACGAAAGAATCCCTCTCGAAGCCGATCTCTTCAAGAATATCGATGCTGACCGTTCCTCGATCTCCGAGCTTGCCTCCTCCACGCCATCCCCCTTTCTTTCTGGCTCTCGGAGAGAAGAGGGGAACGATCAGGTTTTTGTAGGCAGGGAGGCTGTAGTAGGGCCTCATGATCTGAAAGGTTCTTGTGAGCCCGAGGTTGGCAATCTGGTTGGGGGCCCTGTTACTAATATCTTTGTCTTTATAGAGAACTTTCCCGGAATTCATCTTGATGAAACCGGTGATACAATTGATGAGCGTTGTTTTCCCTGATCCATTCGGCCCAATGATTCCAAAGACCTCGCCCTGCTGAACACTAAAACTGACCTTTAACAGCGCTTGAACGCCACCAAAGGTTTTGGAAACATCCGTCACCTGGAGAATATTCTCTCCGCTCATACCTTTACCCACCTCTCAAATTGATGATATTTCCTCTGGGCATAAACCATAATGCCTTCGCTTCGAAACATGATGAAAGCCAGCAGGATGACGGAATAGAAGACAATTCTCAAGGTTCCAAAGGCTCGTAATAACTCTGAGATCGGGACGAGGATAAAGCAGCCCAAAAGGGGGCCGACGAGGGTTCCCCCTCCACCAATGACGGTTGCGGCAATGGGAATAACGGAGTAATCCAAAGCAAACAACGAAATTCCGGCCACCATGTAAATATGGACAAAATAAGCTCCTCCGAGACAACCGAGCGCTGAAGTGATGAATACAGCGATGGCTTTATAAAGCGTGATGCTTAACCCGGAGGCCCTGACCGCCTGATCATTATCCTTTACTCCACGAAAGACCAGGCCAATGTCCTCGTTTACCAACCGCCTTAACCCGAAGAGCGCTAAGATGATGATAGACAGGATGAGATATTGTTCCACCCATGTATTGGGAAAGCTGGCTACGCCAAGGATACCATCCGTTCCGCCTAAAATATTGAGAGCTTCGATAATTCTAAACAAAACCAACGGATACATGAGCGTGACAATGGCGAAGTAGACGCCTCTGAGAGGAAGTGCGGGGAGAAGGAGGAGCGTGCAGATGATCGCCCCGCTCAGGGTGGCGATGGGAATGGTGAACAACGGAGAGAGGCCGAAGGATTTATTCAGGATGGCGGCAATGTAACCTCCGACTCCAATGAATAAGGATCCCCCCAAAGAGACCAACCCAACATAATGAGCCAGGAAATCAAAGCCGAGAGCCAGAAGGGCGTAAATGCCAACAATAGAGATGACCCTATTCCAATAAAGGGAGGGCATCAGAAAGGGAAGGAGGAGAAGGCCGACAATTAAAATCAATCGGGGGAGGACAAGATAACTCACCTCCTGCCAGGAGGAGATGGCATAGACCCCTTCGGTTCGAACCTTGATGCCCCGATCTAACCGCTCCTTACGTTTCTCTGCAGTGGCTGGATTTTTATCCATGATCCCAATCCAAATTTAAATCCGAAATCCGAATATCGAAATCTTCACCCTGTTAAGTATCTTCTTCCGAAGCTAAAGATTTACCTTTTTCAGATGGATCGTGATACGTTGCTTCCGTTGTTACACAAAACCTACTTAACAGGGCAGGCAAATCCGAATTTTCAAAATTCCAATTTCCAAATTACCGAAACTTTATAATACGCCTTTTTTGTCATGCCGGACTTGATCCGGCATCCAGTCCCGTCTTTAGCAAAATTAAAAACACTGGATTCCGGCTTTCGCCGGAATGACGACTTTTATGAAAACTGTAGTTTATGGATAGACTCTAATTACTTGTTTTGAATTTTGGTCATTCGGATTTGTTTCGTGCTTCGGATTTCGTGCTTCGAATTTCTGTTTTCAGACTCTTTCTTCCAATTCCTTCTGTCTGCCAAAGAGTCCTGATGGTTTTAATATCAGAGTGGCAATGATAACCAGGAGCGCCACAACCATATGGAAATGCGATTGGATGTAAGCAACGGTGATGATTTGGAGGAATCCAATCATAAAAGCGGCGAGGATGGCTCCCACCCAACTGCCCAGACCTCCCACAATGCAGACAGCGATCGAGAGGATTAATACATTGTAACCCGCTTCGACAACGATATTTCCCAAAGGAAGCAAGGTGATGGCGGCGATCCCGGCCAACATAGATCCCATCGCCATGGCAATGACAGCCATCCTATCCGAATCGATCCCCAACATCATGGCGGCGTGTTCATCCTGGGCCATTCCCCTCAGCGCTAAGCCGATCTTGTTGAAGTGAGTAAAGAGCCACATGAATGAGACGACCACAATGCCTACCCCTATGACGATGACCCGTTGAAGGTCAACAGGAACGCCTGCTATATGGACGCTGCCTTCAATGAACACAGGAAGCGTATAGGTCATCCCTTTGAACCCTCCCCAACGCAGGAATTCGAGAACGGCCAGTCCCAGGGCGTAGGTTGCGATGATTTCGGAGGTAGCCATTCCTCTGACCCGGATGAGAACGAATCGGTAGATGGCCGCTCCGACCAGTCCCATAATGACTAATGCCAGGATGATAGAGACGACATAGTTCAATTTGAGGAGGTGTATGAGACTCCAGACAAGAAATCCGGTGATGACATAGAGGGCCCCGTGAGCAAAATTGGGAATCCGACTAATGCCATAGACAAGTGTGAATCCAATGGCCATCAGTGCAAGGGAAAAGCTATTGATAATGCCGTAGATGAGAATGTCCATAAAAACTCATTGCAAATTGCAAAGTTAACATTTCAAAATTGATGGAATCGTAAAAAGTCGTCATTCCCGTGAAAACGGGAATCCAGAAGATTTTAACTGCTTGAAATTACTGGATGTGCTCGCTCTCTTCGCTCACTCCGCCTCCCTTCGGTCGCCCTGCTGGAGTTTATCCCGATGAAAATCGGGGCAGGAATGACTGATAACGGACTTTTCGGACTTTTTACGAGACCACTAAAATTAGCAATTGCCCATTTTTTTCTTACATTGATCAATTTGCATTGCTAATTTTATACTTTGCAATGATTTTTTCTTTACTTCTTCATCCAGGGAGGAAGTTTGATCTCACCCATGGCGATTTTGGATGGGAAGACCACCACCCTTTTCCCTGCCTGCCATTGGAAGATCGTTCCGACTGCTCCCTCATTGGGGTCTGTGCTGGGGACCACCTGATGGTGCTTGGGGTTAAATTTGATTCTTCCGTAAACTCCCATCAGGTCTGTTTTTTCAAGGGCCGCCACAATATCATCTGACTTTAAAGAGCCTGCCCGTTCGATGGCATCCTTCAAAACATAGGGCACCATGTAACTTGAGGAAGCTCCATAACCCTCGGGTTCCAAACCGTATTTTTTTATATAGGCATCAACGAATTTCATTGTCCAGGGAGTGGCATTGGAAGGAGCATTGCCGGCATTGACAACACTGGCCATACAAAATTCGCCTTTTCCTTCTGTGGCTTTATAGAATCCTGGTTGTTCGGCGGCTGCGATGATCGTCCCGAAGGGAAGGGCAGGGATTTTGAGGTCAAACCACTGTTTCAGTAGAACCGAGCTTTCAGGCATATCCATTACGATAAGAATAACCTGGGCGTTTTCCCTTCTTGCCTTAAGCAATCCAACGGAGAAATCTGTTGTTCCGGTTGGATAAATTTCCTTTCCAAGAATTTCCCACCCTTTTTCCCCAGCAAATTTAGCCGTGAGGTCGCCTGTGGCTCTGGCATGAGCCACATCCTGAACCATAATAAAAAGACGGTTGAGTCCCAGTTTTGCTTTGATATCTGCCAGTTTGGGAACGAACTCGCCTGTCACCAGCCAGCCCACCTCACCGGAAATTCTGAAACAATATTTGAATTTGTCATATTCGGCTTCCACCCGTTTATGGTAGGCCGGTGTGAGCACTCCCGTTGACAGTATGGAAGCCTTTTTATATTTCGATAAAAGATCCATGGTGGCCAATGCGGCTTCTGATCGCACCGGACCGCCGACGATGAAATCGGCATTCTTTTCAAGAATGAGTTTCTCCACGACCAACAGGGCGTCGCTCACCGGCACGCCGGGTTCAAGGTCCCGGGTGTCCATCACCTCCACTTTAAAGGGCCTTTTCTCTCTTCCCACCGTGACCCCGCCGGCGGCATTGATCTCATCGATTGCTAATTTAATACCTTTCTCCGCTGTCCAGCCATAGAGAAAAGCCGTGGCCAGCGGCGCCCCAAGCACAATGGGCTTCTGTGCAAAAGACAGGGAAGGAACAGAAAAAATGAGTAACGATAGAAGAATTAAAACCATACATGTTCTCTTCATAGGACCCTCCTTTTGTTTAAGATTTTGGTTCTTTCTTCAAATGATTCTTTCAGAAAAAACCAAAGATTTTTAAAATCCTTAACGATTGGATTTTATTACCACATGGTTTGTCAGGGTGTCAAGAAACAAATTATCCGTGGGTAAAACTGCAATTCCCTTCCTTATCTCCCGACTGTGATGAAGCCGGTGTATCTTAAAAGTTTTCCGTCTTTGACGATAAAGATCCGGGATTCCGTGCTGGGTCGGTGATCCCGGGCGGTAAAGGTAAGGGGAGGGAGAATGCCTCCGACGACATAATTCTTAAAGCTTTCGAAAGCCATCTTCACCCTTTCACGGGAGAATCCCTGTTCGGGGAGAGATCTCCCGAGGGCTTCTGCCATCACTTTGACCGTGACCCATCCTTCGACATAGGAGAGGGTATGAGAATCGTAGGGATGCCATTTCTGATGGGCTTCTTTGATCTCTGCCATCCCGGGAACCTCTTCTCCGAAAGGGGAGACGGGCTGCACTCCGAAGACTCCGTCGAAAGCCGAAAGAGTTTCATCAAAGGCCTTCATGCTACAAAGCCATCGGGTTTTGAGATCCATTCCCCTGACTTCCTGGAGGAGAATAGAGGCTTCTCTGGAGGTCATGTTCAGATAGGCAAAGTCCGGTTGGTAGGACTTCAAGGGCGCCAGGACAAGAGAGGGAGATTTCAATGAAGCAATATCCGGAATAAAGATGTCCGGCCCGATCTCCAAATCGAGCGTTTTTGCATAGGACTTCGCCTCATCGAGAAAGTGTTTTACGGTAGGGTCAGAAAAGCTGATGAAGACGACCTTTGGTTTCCTCGTTTTTAAATCAGGCCTTTCCGAGATAAACTTCATGGCAATCTTTGTTAGATCAAGGGGGGTGGGGGTGATTGAAAACAGGTAGGGAGCCTTAGAGATATCGGCGAGATGGACAGGAAAAGAGCCGGTCAGTGTGGGAATACGCTGGAGATTGATATGGGGCAGAAGGGCAAGCCCTGTCTCAGCAGAGTAGAGATAAAGGAGGAGAATGCGGTCCGCCTCGTTCAATTTTCGAAAGGCGGCTAAGAATTCAGCCGGCTGAGAGGAATCGTCGATGAGGATGATCTCCAGTTTTTTGCCGAAGATTCCCCCGCGCTGGTTGATCCATTTGCCGGCATCGAGGAGTCCTCTCGCGCATTCCCTTCCCGAATCCCCCCATCGGCCCGTGAACGGCACCAATGCCCCCACCTTAAGGGAGTCCTGAGTAAAAACTGGACTTGAATCTATCGTCAAGAATAGTAGAAAAGAGATGAGGACCAGGGAAAGTTTTTTCATGTCAAGCTCTGAATAACCAATGCCCAATAACCAATAAGCTTATAATACCCAATCACCAATTTCATAACGCCCCCCAACCCCCTCTTAAAGTAAGAGGGGGAGAGGGGGAGTTACTTGCTCGATGTATACAGTACCGCCAAAATTCGCGTGTTTTTGTCCTGGTGACACTGGACCTTATGGGGAATGGTTGAGTCATAATAGATGGAATCGCCGGGATAGAGGACATCCGTATAATTTCCGAGGATGACCTCCATCTCGCCTTCGAGTACAAAGATGAACTCCTCCCCTTCGTGGACAGATGTCTTTGCGGTTTTCACCGTTGCGGGCTCGAGCGTTACAATAAAAGGCTCCATATGGCGTTCTTTCTTGTCGAACCCCAGAGATTCATACGAATAACCATACTTCACCCCGTCTTTTGAGGCAAAACGGGAAACCCTTTTTCGCTCATCCTTTCTCACAATGGTGAAAGGCTCCCCTTCGGTTTCGCCCCAGAAGTCACCCACCCTAACCTCCAAGGCCCCTGCCAGCTTGATAATCGTCCCGAGGGATGGAGAGACGAGATGATTCTCCATCTGAGAGAGCAGAGCAGTTGAAAAGCCGGTTATGTCAGCAAGGTCTTTGAGTGAGAGCCCCTTTTTCTCTCTCAATTCTTTAATCTTCTCTCCGACTCGAATCTCTTCAAATTCTTTTTTCTCTTCTTCCATCGTTTCCCCCTTACCCCGCCCCTCTCCCACCAAGACCGTGTCGTAATTCCGTTCATGGTTCGAGAACCTCACCACGAACGGACTACGGTATGTTAAACATCAATCCCTTAGCCGTTCGTCCTGAGTGTGTCGAAGGGCGAATGGCTAATTACGACACAGCCTCCCAGGGGAGAGGGGGTAATTGGGTTCACCATCTTATTAAAACCTATTCGTGCCTGCGCGCTGAAGCGCTTCGGCGCGCAAGCGTGTCATTTGCTGTCATTCGTGCTATTCGTTTCTGTTTTTTTGACATATTCCGCTCCAATCTGGATCGCCTTGATATTGGAGGGGATGAGACCATGATGACGTTCATCAAATACTTTTTCAAGGGACTCGAACACAGATGAAAACGTGACCCATTTCGTCTTTTCAATAAATGCGCCCAATGCAATCATGTTGGCCAGTTTTGGATTTCCGTTCTGGTTCGCAATGTCATTGACAGGGATGGTCAGCAGGTCGACATCGTTGCGAACGACTTCCTTGGGATCGATCAGGGAGGAATTCACCATCAACAGCCCGTTTGGAAGAACTCTGAGGCCATATTTGAGAAGGGAGGGCAAGTTCATGGAGATGACCGCATGGGGACGTTGCACAATAGGGGAGCCAATCTCTTTGGATGAGATCACAATCGTGCAATTCGCTGTTCCGCCCCTCATCTCCACCCCATAGGTGGGCAGGAATGTGACATGCCTTCCCTCCTTCATGGCGGCATAGGCCAGAAGGTTTCCGATGGCCAGGACGCCCTGGCCGCCGAAGCCCGCAATGATGATATCGTAATAGAACCGATTCCTATCCATAATTTTCCTAAACGTCAGTGACCAAATTTCAAACAGTAACTCCCCCACTCCCCCTCTTAAATTAAGAGGGGGTAGGGGGGCGTTATTTTGAGGTTGTTTCTATAAGTAGTCTGCCATCTTTCTCTCTTTCAGGATCCCCAGAGGAAAATAAGGAATCATCTCCTCTCCGACACGGCGGTTAGCGTCAAGGGAAGACAGTCCCCAGTTGGTGGGGCAGGACATTAAGATTTCGACAAACGAGAAACCCATCTCTTCGACCTGCATCTGGAATGCCTTCCGGACCGCCTTCTTTGCTTTCATCAGGTTGGCCGGGTTGTTCACAGCCACTCTGGCCACAAAAGCGCTGCCCTCAAGAGTGGCCATCATCTCGGCCATCCGGATGGGGTAACCATCATACGTGAAATCCCTTCCGTAGGGGCTCGTCGTCGTCTTCTGACCGAGAAGGGTGGTGGGCGCCATCTGGCCTCCGGTCATCCCGTAGATCCCGTTGTTGGCGAAGATGAGGGTAATGTTCTCACCCCGGTTGGCCGTATGGATTCCTTCGGCGATTCCAATTGCTCCAAGATCTCCGTCCCCCTGAATCGTAAAGACGATCGCATCCTTCTTCGCCCGCTTCACTCCTGAGGCGACAGCCGATGCCCTTCCGTGGGGAGCCTCGAGGACATCGATATTGAAGTAGTCGTACATAAAGACGGAACAACCCACGGAGGCGACCCCAATGGTCTTCTCCCTGATTTTAAAATGGTCGATGGCCTCGGCGACCAGCCGGTGGGCGATTCCGTGGTGACACCCCGGGCAAAAGTGGAAGGGAACATCGATCAAACATTCCGGACGTTTAAAAACAAGTTCCATTGGCAACACCTCATTGTAAAATACAAAATTATCATTGCAAAGTTAGCATAGATAAACCGTAAAAAGTCTGAAAATACACCTTTCTGTCATTCCGGCGAAAGCCGGAATCCAGTTTTTTCAAGGCCTTCTGGATGCCGGATCATGTCCGGCATGACGGCAAAAGGAGTTTATAAACAGACTCTAAATAATTACTAATTCCCCGGACACTTTTCTTCCGGCTTTTTATCAAACGATCTTCATTGTTCTTTTTGCAATGATTTCTCTTGGAGTTCTCATTGCTAAATTTGCATTGTTAATTTTGCAGTTTGCATTGATTATTTATAGTATTTTTTTATTTCCTCCAGTATCTCTTCCGGTGGGGGCAGTGCTCCCGGAGGTTTCCCGTAAAAGTGGACCTGAGCATCCCGGTCCACCGAGAGTTTCACATCCTCCACCATCTGTCCTGTATTCAATTCGACAGTTAAAAATTTCTTGACCTGTTTTGAAATATCGTAGAGACCTTTTTCAGGATAGGGGAAGAGGGTGATGGGTCGAAAGAGTCCCACCTTCATCCCTTCCTCCCGTGCCATCTCCATGGCGGTTTTTGAAACCCTTGCCATGCTCCCGAAAGCCACAATGACAAACCGGGCATCTTCGGCATTGACCGTTTCAAAACGGACCTCCTCTTTCTTCATCCTCTCATATTTCTGGTAAAGCTTCCAGTTGTGTTCTGTCAGTTCGCCCTCCTGGAGGTAGAGCGATTTGATTTTGTTCGGTTTTCTTCCCCTGGCTCCGGTCAGCGCCCAATCTTTTGGAGGAAGGTCCATCTTTTCCGGTTTTTGCCGGATCAGAGGTTCCTTCATCTGTCCGATGAGAGCATCTCCCAGAATCATCGCGGGATTTCTGTATTTGTCGGACAGATCAAAAGCCAGGCAGGTCAAATCGTACATCTCCTGGACCGTGGAAGGGGCAAGGACGATCATCCGATAATCTCCATGTCCTCCGCCCCGCGTGGCTTGGAAATAATCGCCCTGGGAGGCAGAGATTCCCCCCAGGCCGGGTCCGCTTCTGGAGATATTGACGATTACAACAGGGAGCTCGCTTCCTGCCATATAGGAGAGCCCCTCCTGCATAAGTGAAATACCGGGGCTGGAGGATGAGGACATAGCTCTGGCGCCTGTTGCGGAAGCTCCCAATAACAGATTGATCGAGGCGATTTCACTCTCCGCCTGAATGAACTCCCCGCCCAGGGGAGGGAGGTGTTTGGAGAGGTATTCTGGAATCTCATTCTGAGGAGTGATCGGATATCCGAAAAAGAGGAGGCATCCTGCATCGATGGCTCCCATCGCCACAGCCTCATTTCCCCTGACCAGTATCTTTTCAAGATTTTGATCCATCAAGATTTAACCTTTTCCTTCTAAATTTCAGTTTCTTTTTGACCCGTTGTTTTCTCTAATGACTTTATCTCCCTATCTCCCCATCCCCCTATCTCCCCAACTATCCTTTGAATTCCCCATCTCCTCATCTCCCTTTCTCCCTATCTATCTTTAATATCTCCCCTTCTCCGTGTCTCCTCGTCACCTTGTCACAGGCGGGACGCCTGTGCTACTTATCCTTCCAGACCTGAATGGCCACGTCCGGACAGATCTCTCCGCAGATCGCACAACCCGTGCAGGAGCCGTTGTCGTCCCAGACAACATAGAAGTATCCCTGACGGTTGATCTCTTTTCCTATACGGATCTGTTCCTTCGGGCAAGAGATGGTGCAGAGGGCACATCCTTTGCATCGTTCTTTGTCGATCTCGATTTTTGATGGCATTCGTCACCAATTAAAATTCCAATAACCAAATTCTAAATAAAAATACATTAACGCCCCCCCTACCCCCTCTTAAATTAAGAGGGGGAGAGGGGGAGTTATTATTTGGAATTTGGTGCTTATTAAATAGCATGAGCTTCCTTAAACCTCTCTATCTCCTTGTCCGAATACCCTGCCTCCCTTAGCACTTCCATCGTATGTTCTCCCCATTGGGGAGATGGAACAGGGGGTGTGAAAGGGAATAGGGACGATTTGATGGGATTGCCGACCTGACGCACCTTTCCCTCGACAGGATGCTGATAATCGATGAGCATCTTCCGATGGAGGACGTGGGGGTGCTGAAAAACTTCATCAAGGGTCAGAATGGGTTCGCAGCAGGCATCGACCTCCTTGAAAAAATCGGTCCATTCTTTCCTGGTTCTTGTCCTGAAAAGGTCTTTGATCTCTTCGATGATCCGAACCCTTTCCTCTCCTTCTATAAATTGCTTCAGGATGAGGTCCTTTTTTCCAACGGCCTCGCAGAAGTTCTTCCAGAATTTCGGTTCTAATGCTCCCAGCGACATATACCTTCCGTCGCTCGTGGGATAGACCTGATAACAGGCATACCTGCCTGAAAGGTGCATTTCTCCCCTCCGGGGAAGTTCTTGATCCGCAAGATATTTTCCCGCATGAATTGAGAGCCAGGAGAGGACGCCATCGTGCATGGCGATATCAAGATGCTGACCCTCTCCTGATTTTTGACGGTGGATGACGGACGCTAAAATGGCAAAGACGGCCATCATTGCTCCTGCGCCGATGTCCGCAATCTGAACGCCCGGGATGAGAGGACCGGTTTCCTTTGTCCCGGTCAATTCGAGGATGCCTCCGAGGCCGATATAATTAATATCGTGGCCGGACCGGTCTCGATAAGGTCCATCCAGTCCGTATCCGGAAAGGGAGCAAAGAATCACTCCGGGGTTTCTCTTTTTCAGTTCCTCATATCCGATCCCGAGGCGATCCATCACCCCAGGCCTGAACCCTTCTAAAACAATATCATAGGTTTCGATCAATTTATAAAAAATCTCTTTTCCTTCTTCGGCTTTGAGATTGAGGATCATGCTCTTCTTGTTCCGGTTCAGGGCGAGGAAGTAAGCGCCATCCTTCTTTCGGACAGGCCCCATCATGCGCATGTAATCCCCCTGATCGGGATCTTCGACCTTGAGCACTTCCATTCCAAGGTCAGCCAGAAGAAGCGAACAGTAAGGCCCTGGCAAAAGTCTTGAAAGATCAAGCATTTTTAGGCCGGTTAAAGGGCCGGGATCTTTTTCTTTTTTGAAACTCATACTGTTTAAATAACATATTGGTTTTTAAAATAAAAGGCTTCGAATGGGTAAGGGTTACGGTTACGAAGCCCGTATCGTTTATAAAAGGTTACGTCAGCCGTTTTTAAATCTTGTATGCGTGATGAACTCGTAAAAAGTCGAAAAATAGAAAAAATGTCATGCTGAATTTATTTCAGCATCTAACAGTTTCAACAACTTATGAGACCCTGAAACAAGTTCAGGGTGACAGATCGGGACTTTTTACGAGACCATCATACGTGACCGTTACCGGTAACCGAAACGGGTTTCGTTCCCGTTAGAAGATACTCATATTTTCTGAACAAATATCTCTTGACTGGAAATCTTAAGAATGATATTCAATGAACCTGAATAGATGAAATTTTGCAGATTTGGAAAGGGGGCCAAAGATGAAAAAGAGTTCCAAAGGGAAGACAAAAAAGACTCCGAAGAAACCCATTAAAAAGGCAGGGAAGAAGGTTTTGAAAAAGATCTTGAAAGAGCCTCTGAAGAAGATTGCGAAAAAGCCATTAAAAAAAGTTTCAAAAAAAACCATAAAAAAAGCTGGCAAAAAGGAAGTTAAAAAACTTATCCAAAAGGTTGTTAAAAAGCGGGTGGTCAAACCAATCCGAAAGCCATTGAAAAAGGTCGCCCCTAAACCTGTGACAGTTACTTTGTCAGATATAAAAAGTACAAACACGCCTTTATGGACGCCTTCTGAGAATCAAATTAAGAAAGCCAACATTACCCGCTTTATTGATTTTGTGAACCGCAAGCATGGGAAACGATTTAAAACGTTTGATGACCTTTACCAGTGGTCTGTTGATTCCATTCCTGATTTTTGGGCAGCGATATGGGATTTTACAGAGGTCAAAGCCTCAAAAAAGTGGGACCGAATCGTAGACGACCTGAAGAAGTTTCCGGGCACTGTCTGGTTTCCGGGGGCGAGGCTCAATTTTGCAGAGAATCTCCTCCGGTATCAAGATGACCGGTTGGCTTTTATCTTCAAAGGGGAGACCCAGAAATATGCAACCATGACTTACCGAGAGCTATATTACACGGTGGCCCGGTTAGCGAAATCCTTGCGCGAGCTTGGCATTCAGCCTGGAGACCGGATCGCAGGTTATATGCCGAATATGATGGAGACGACCATCGGCATGTTAGCGGCAACCAGTATAGGGGCGGTATGGTCCTCCTGTGCGACTGACATCGGGTCACAGGCCGCACTGGACCGATTAGGTCAGATCGAGCCCAAGGTCTTGATTTCAGTGGATGGCTATTTTTACAAGGCAAAACCTTTCAACACCCTTGGGAATGTAGCCGAAGTTGCCAAAGGTATTCCTTCGCTCAAGAAGGTTGTCATCGTTTCCTATACGGGGAATAAAACAGATATTGGGAATATTCCGAACGGTGTCCATTATGAAGACTTCCTGTCTCCGGAAAAGGAACCTGCTCTCGAATTTGAACAATTGCCATTTGACCATCCCCTTTACATCATGTTCTCCTCCGGGACAACCGGCAAGCCCAAATGCATGGTGCAGGGAGCAGGGGGGATTTTACTCCACCATCTGAAAGAGCTGATGCTCCATAGCGACCTCAGGCGGGAGGACAAGGTTTTCTACATCACCACCTGCAGCTGGATGATGTGGAACTGGTTGATGTCCACCCTTGGCGTGGGCGCGACGATCGTCCTATATGACGGCAACCCCAACTACCCGGATGCCTATGCCATGTGGAAACTGGTTCAGGATGAAAAGATCACTTTTTTTGGCCTCAGCGCAAGCTATATCAACTATCTCAGGGGCGAAGGGATTCAACCCGGGAAGCATTACGATCTCTCCTACCTGAGGGAGATTTCTCAAACCGGTTCTGTTCTTTCGGCAGAGGGATTTGAGTGGGTTTACCGTGAGGTGAAGAAGGACCTTCATTTCAACTCCATCTCCGGCGGCACGGACATCAACGGCTGTTTTGCCGTTGGCAGCCCGATTCAGCGTGTTTATGCGGGCGAGCTTCAAGGCCCCGGCCTTGGCATGAAGGTAAAGGCTTACGATGAGAATGGCAAGCCTGTTTTGGATAAGGAGGGAGAGCTGGTATGCGAAGCTCCTGCGCCGTGCATGCCCCTCTATTTCTGGAATGACCCAAGTGGGGAGAAATACAAATCCGCATACTTTGACCACTACCCTGGCATCTGGCGCCATGGCGATTATGTTGTGATGCACAGCGACACAGGCGGCATCACCTTCTATGGGCGTTCGGACGCTGTGCTGAAACCCTCCGGGGTCCGAATCGGAACCGCTGAGATTTATAATGTTGTGGAAAAGATCGAGGAGGTTGCCGATAGTCTTGCCATCGGACAAAACTGGGAGGGCGAACAGCGGGTCCTCCTCTTTGTAAAGCTTGCCCCGGGAGGAGAGCTTACAGAGGAATTGAAGAATACGATCAGAAAGACGCTTCGGGAGAAGGCATCCCCCCGCCATGTCCCGGCCATCATTATGGAAATGCCCGATGCTCCCTATACC
>Ga0209835_1000751_pt1 | contig 19903 bp, 12 predicted proteins | sample LakKivwa52mmetaG_FD_184138 | JGI IMG/M metagenome (GOLD analysis project Ga0209835, IMG submission 184138) | Anoxic lake water microbial communities from Lake Kivu, Rwanda to study Microbial Dark Matter (Phase II) - Lake Kivu water 52m metaG... | ecosystem: Environmental > Aquatic > Freshwater >...
GACTTCGCCGTAGCGCTCACAGGCGCCTCCTCGACCATCGGTCCCATCATTCCCCCTTCGCTTCCCTTCGTGATCTACGGCGTCATGGCCAACGCCTCCATCGGGAAGCTCTTCGCGGCGGGCGTCATCCCGGGGCTGGTCATGGCGCTGACCATGATGATCATGGTTACGTATTACGCCCACACCCGCGGCTGGCACCGGGACGCCAAGTTCTCCATCGTAAAACTATGGACCACCTTCGAGCGGGCCTTCCTGCCCCTCCTCACCCCGATCATCCTGGTGGGGGGGATGACCACCGGTGTATTCACCCCGACCGAGGCAGCCATCGCCGCCACCGTCTACGCTATTGTCCTGGGGATGGTGATCTACCGGACGCTGTCGCTCAAGAAGCTCATCAGGGTGAGCCTGGAGACGGTGGAGACCACGGCCATCATTCTGCTGATCGTGGCGGGAGCCTCCATCTTCGGCTATCTGATCACGCTGACGAAGGTCACGGACCATGTGTCCGCTCTCGTCCTCTCTTTCACCACCACCCCTTGGATGATCCTCCTGATCGTGAACATCTTCCTGCTCATCGTCGGCTGCTTCATGGAGACGATCGCCGCCATTACCATCCTTGTCCCTGTGCTCCTGCCGTTGATGGACAAGATCGGGGTGGACCCGGTTCACTTCGGCCTGATCATGGTCCTGAACCTGATGATCGGCCTGCTCACCCCGCCGGTGGGGATGGTCCTCTATATCCTGGCCCGGGTGTCGGGCATCTCCTTCGAGCGGACGACCAAGGCGTGCCTGCCCTTCCTGATCCCGCTCCTGGTCAGCCTGGCTTTGGTCACCTACTGGCCGAGCATGGTCATGTTCCTGCCGAACCTGTTCTATAAGTAGCATGTCGGCCCCGGGTTCACACAACATTGCAACAACGAAGGAGCGGGGACACGCCCCGATAAATGCAAAAACATGAAACAACACGTATTGAAAGTGCATACGGCCGATAATGTCATCGTGGCATTGCAAAACCTTCAAAAGGGCGAGGCCATCCATTATCAGGGAAAAGAGTATGTGTTGGCAGCCGACATCAACGCCAAGCACAAATTTTTTGAACAGGACATGCAGCCTGGCCAAAAGGTGATCATGTACGGTGTGCTGGTAGGCACAGTACAGCAATTTATTCCCGCAGGCGGATTAATGACCACCGACAATGTCTTGCATGCCGCCGACCCGTTTGTATACCGGCCCGGCAACACCCAATGGACACCCCCGGATGTAAGCAGATTTGCCGGTCGCACTTTCAATGGGTACCACCGCAGCGATGGCCGCGTGGGTACCGCCAATTACTGGCTGTTTATTCCCACCGTTTTCTGCGAGAACCGTAACCTGGATGTCATTCGCGAGGCGCTCCATGATAAACTGGGCTATGCCGTTACCGACAAGTACAAACAAAAAGTGCAGTTGTTGGTGGAGTTGTATGCCCACGGTGCGGACATCGGCCAGGCGGATTTGAGCGGAAAAGAATCGGTGGTGAAAACGGACCGCCTGTTTAAAAATGTGGATGGCATCAAGTTCCTGAACCACCAGGGTGGCTGCGGTGGAACCCGCCAGGATTCCGCCTTGCTCGGTAAACTGCTGGCGGCCTATGCCGACCACCCGAATGTGGGCGGCGTGACCGTGCTTAGCCTGGGTTGCCAGTACCTGCAGGTACAGGATTTTGTAAACGCTCTGAAAGCACGAAATCCCCATTTTGATAAACCCCTGTATATTTTTGAACATCAGCACCAAAGCGAAGAACAACTGATTACCGCCGCCATTCAACAAACATTCGCCGGGCTGATCGAGCTGAACAAAGTGACACGCCGGCCGGCGCCGCTTTCCCAATTAAGCCTGGGGGTAAAATGCGGCGGCAGCGACGGCTTCAGCGGCATCAGCGCCAACCCGGCCGTGGGCTATTGCAGCGACCTGCTGGTCGCCTTGAAGGGTACAGTCCTACTGGCCGAGTTTCCGGAGCTGTGCGGCGCCGAGCAAGACCTGATTGACCGCACCCGCGAGGAAGCAGCCGCGAAAAAATTCATTCGTCTGATGACGGACTATAACGAGGCTGCTCATAGAGTGGGGTCGGGCTTTCACATGAACCCATCGCCCGGCAACATTAAAGACGGCCTGATTACCGATGCCATTAAAAGTGCCGGCGCTGCCAAAAAAGGCGGCACGTCGCCCGTGGAAGATGTGCTGGATTACACCGAACCGGCGGTAAAACCGGGCCTGAACCTGGTGTGCACCCCCGGCAACGATGTGGAAGCGACCACGGGTCAGGCGGCCAGCGGCGCCAAGCTTATTCTATTTACCACCGGCCTGGGAACACCCACCGGCAACCCCGTTTGCCCGGTTATAAAAGTGGCTACGAATAGTTCGCTGGCCGCCCGCATGGCCGACATTATTGATATAAATACCGGCCCCATTATTGATGGCGAAAAAACCATTGAAGAAATGGGTGAACAAATATTGGAATACTGCATTCAAGCAGCCGATGGCGAGGTTACACCCAAAGCCGTGCTGCTCAACCAGGACGATTTTATACCCTGGAAACAGGGGGTCAGTTTGTAGTTTTTGGAGAAATTGATGAAAGCGATCGTTATACATGCACCAAAGGATATCTCTATTAAGGAAATATCCAATCCGGAGAGAAATGAGAGTGACGTTTTAATCAAGGTCCGCGGAATGGGGATCTGCGGGTCGGACATAGGCGCATATAAAGGAATCAATCCCATGGTGACCTATCCGCGGATTATCGGTCACGAAATTGCCGGGGAGGTTCTTGAAGCGCCTCGGGGTGAAACTGAAATGATGCCCGGCGACCGGGTTGTCATAGAGCCTTCTGTGTATTGCGGTACATGTTATCCCTGCATGAATCGGAGAACGAACTGTTGTGAAAATCTGACCGTACGGGGTGTGCATATCGATGGCGGGATGTCGGAGTTTTGTTTTCATCCCCGGCATCTGGTTCATAAGGCGCCTGCCACTGTATCGTGGAAGCATCTTGCCATGGTCGAACCTCTGACCATATCGGTTCATGCCGTTAAACGCGCCCGTCTTGCAAAGGGAGAGCACCTCGTGGTTACAGGATCGGGGCCGATCGGACTTCTTGCCGCTCAGTATGCTTTGGTGATCGGAGCCGTTCCGATCATCGTCGACCCGATCGATGAACGTCTGGCGTTTGCACGTTTGCTGGGAATTCCTCATGGGATCAATCCGGTAAAGGAAAGCGCCGTTGAACGTATCAAAGAAATAACCGGCGGAAGAATGGCCGAAGCGGTGGTTGAGGCTTCGGGAAGCGATGCTGCGATCCGGAGCAGTATTGACTATGTGGCATACTCGGGAAGGATCTCACTTGTCGGCTGGCCAAAGGGTGAAGTTTCACTTATGACAGCAATGGTTACGAAAAAAGAGCTCGATGTCATGGGATCGCGAAACAGTTTCCAGGCTTTTTCTGAAAGTATCGATCTGATCGCAGGTAACAAAATCGATGTCGCTTCACTTGTTACACGCACGGTATCATTCGAAGAGGTCCCTGCCGTTCTAAAAGAGATTGTGGCGTATCCTGAAAAATTCATCAAAGTAATAGCTTTGATATAGCGAGCGGGGGAGTCCTTGCGGTACGTCCGGCAGCAACACAGCGCTCAGGAGGATAGAAAATGATAGGCAGCAAACTCTTCGAACTCACCGGCAAGGTTGCATTGATCACCGGCGCAACCCAGGGGATCGGGCTTGCCATCGCGCGCGGGCTGGCGCAAGCCGGGGCTCGAGTCGTCATCAATGCCCGCAACGCTGAGAAGCTGGAGCGGGCCGTGGCGACACTCGCGCAGGAGGGCTTGACTGTCTCCGGCTGTCGTTTCGATTTGCTCAACGGCGCCGAGATTCGAGAGCGGGTTGCGGCGCTGGAGCAGGAAGTCGGCAGGATTGACATCCTGGTCAATAACGCGGGAATTCAGCGGCGCAGGCCCCTGGAGCAGGTTGACGAAAAGATGTGGCGCGAGGTGCTGGACATCAACCTCACCGGGTTGTTCCTGGTGACGCAGCAGGTCGTCCAGGGGATGATCGCGCGGAAATCGGGAAAGATCATCAACATCTGTTCGGTGATGTCCGAGGTGTCGCGTCCGAACATAGGGGCCTACACCGCATCCAAGGGTGGAGTGAAACAGCTCACCAAGTCCATGGCAGTGGAATGGGCGAAGCACAACATCCAATCGAACGGCATCGGTCCAGGGTTCACCTTGACTGAAATGAATCGGCCGTTAATCGAAGACCAGAAGTTCAACGCCTGGGTGTGCGCCCGCACCCCGACCGGCCGTTGGGCGGATCCCTCCGAGCTGGTCGGGACGGCCGTGTTCTTGGCCTCCCGGGCCTCCGATTTTGTCAACGGGCAGATCATTTACATCGACGGCGGGATGCTGGCGGCGTTGTGATGTTGTGATGTTGTCCAACGTTTAATATCGCTGGCGCCTTACGTCAGGCGTCGCCGCCGGGGTTCTGGTATGACCAGGAGACGAATGAGTGTAAGGTATAGAGGCGCTATCGTGCGGATTTACCGTGAATTCCGCAATCCGGACACGCCGGATTCCGCTCGACGACGAGGGAATCGGCGCTCGCCGCCAGACCGTCCCAGATGAAAAGGCGTCCGGCCAGCGGTTCTCCCAGGCCGGTGAGAAGCTTGATCACCTCCGTCGCTTGAACGCAGCCGATGACGCCGCATGTCGCCCCGATGATCGGAAAGACCTCCGACGGCGGACTTCCGGGAAAGATGCACCGCAGGCAGGGCGTCTTTCCGGGGAGCACCGTGGTCGCCTGTCCATAGAGCCCTCGCACGGCGCCGTGGATGAAGGGGATGCCTCTTCTCAGCGCGGTCCGGTTGAGGAGGTAGCGCGTCGGGAAATTGTCCATCGCATCGACAATGAGGTCGCAGGTCTCCGCCGTCACATCGATAGTGGCCTCGTCGATCCTACCGGAAATTTCCTCCACACGGATGAGGGGATTGAGCGGGGCGAGCTTCTCCGCCACGGAGGCGGTTTTCGGTCGGCCGAGATCGCCGTTCCAATGGAGGATCTGGCGGTTGAAGTTGCTCTCTTCCACCACATCGCAATCGACAATCCGCAGGATCCCCACCCCGGCGGCGGCCAGATAGGTGGAAATCACCGTTCCAAGCCCCCCCGCGCCGGCGATCAGGACCCGGGACGCCTTGAGTCTTTCCTGCCCCGCCTCGCCGAACATGAGGATCTGCCGGTGGTATCTTTTCCGTTCTTTGACGGTGATCATCGCCATCTCAACTCATACGTTGCATTTTTGTACCAACCCGTGTTAATCTACTATATCCAACTACGGAAAGAAAGATATTTTGGAGAACCGCTTCGATCATGACTTCCAAAATGTGGCGACCGTCGCGGATCGGCATCCCCGGGACAGAGGAGCTCAGTATTCATAATTACGAAGAACTTGCCGCGCTGCACGCCATCGCCAGGGTGCTGGCGCAGCCCCGGGAGCTGCGGGAACAGCTCGAAGCGGCCCTCCAGGAGATGAGCGACCGTCTGGGGATGGAGCGGGGGATGATCTCGCTCATGGATCGCGAGACGGGGGATGCCTGGCTGGATGTGGCGCACGGCGTGGATATCGAGGGGAAGAGCGTCATCTACCAGCCCGGCGAGGGGATCACGGGAAAAGTGGCGCAGACCGGCAGGCCGATGGCCTGTGCAAACCTCGGTAAAGACGCCCTTTTTCTCGACCGGACCGGCGCCCGGCGATTCCTGAACCGCGCGGAACTGACCTTTCTCTGCGTGCCCATCATCTACGACGCCCGGGTCGTCGGGGTCCTGTCGGCAGACAAGGTGACGCGCCAGGTGGAAAGTCTGGAGCGCGAACTGGCCCTGCTCTCCGCGGTGGCCGAGCTGCTGGCCAAGGCGGTCCAGAGCCGAGCCGTCGAGGAAGAGAATCGGCGCCTCCGCGGGATCGTCGGCCGCGCCAGGACTCCGTCTCCGGATATCATCGGCCACTCCAAGGTCATGCAGGATGTTTTCGGCCTTGTGGCGCAGGTGGCCGATTCCAACACGACGGTTCTGGTCCACGGGGAGACGGGAACGGGCAAGGAGCTGGTCGCCCGTGCGATCCACAGGAAAAGTCCCCGCCTGAAGGGACCCCTGATCCAGGTCAATTGTGCGGCCATTCCGGACACCCTGATCGAGAGCGAGCTCTTCGGACATGAGCGGGGGGCCTTTACCGGCGCCCTTCACCAGCGGCGGGGGCGATTCGAGGAGGCCAACGGGGGAACGATTTTCCTCGACGAAGTGGGGGAGCTGTCCGCCGCGGCACAAGTGAAGCTGCTCCGCGTCCTCCAGGAGAAGCAGTTCCAGCCCCTCGGCTCCAGCCGGGTGGTACGGGTCGATGTTCGGATCATTGCCGCGACGAACCGGCTCCTCGAACAGGATCTTGCCACCGGGCGGTTCCGCGCCGACCTCTTCTACCGATTGAACGTCTTTCCCATCCACCTGCCGCCACTGCGCGACCGGGGGAGCGACATCCTCCTCCTCGCCGATCACTTCGTCCTGAAATACTCGCAGGAGATGGGCAGATCGGTCCGGAAAATCTCGCCTGCGGTTTCGGACATCCTTCTGGCGTACCGCTGGCCGGGCAATGTCCGGGAGCTTGAGAACTGCATGGAGCGGGCGGTCATCCTCGCCACCGGCGATATCATCGAGACGCTTCACCTTCCCCCCTCCCTCCAGGCCCTGACTCGACACGACGAAAGAAAGGGACAGGGCAAGCTCAATACGGTCGTCGAGACCCAGGAGCGCGAGCTGATCCTGGGCGCCCTGAGGGAGACCGACGGCAACCAGACCCGGGCGGCAAAGCTCCTGGGGACGACCAAGAGGATCATCCAGTACCGGATCCGGAAGCTCGGCATCGATGCGGGCCAGTTCCGTCCGAAAAAATAGGCGCTTCCGGGACGTGATTTCCAAGTTGTGCAAATGTCTCCGGACGGTGATCGAATATGGCGCAATTTTGTTCTTTTTTCTGGGAATAAAACATTTTTGTCTCACACGCAGCGATCTCACCCTCAGCCGACCGGATCCAGGGTTTATACATCTCGAATTCACAGAGGAAATTAGAGGTCACAATCCCTGCTGCGTACGAAAAATGGCATGGTTATGGCATTAATGCTCTTTGGGTCCTTAGTCGGCAGGTGAAGCCGGGACCGGATGAAGCGAAAGGATGGATGGTTATGTGCAGATTGATTTCCATTACAAGCAAAGATCCCTTATCCCCGATGGTCGCCATACGCGCCCTCGACGTCATGAAGGAAGGCCATGACGGCTCGGGGCTGGGGATTTTCCTGACCGATCTCGGCGGGGATTTCGAACAGTTCCGCGGGGGACCGATCCTCTCGGGGATATTCTCCAACACGGGGATCAAGGCCCTCGACCGGTACATGATGGATATGGACTTCATGACGAAGTACAAGCTCTCCTTCCGGCCAACGAAACGCCCCCCGGCGGGGACGCCCCAGCGCGACAACTACCTGATCCGTGTGTACGAGTATCCCCCGGACTGGGAGAATCTCCCCGAGGAGGAAGTCCAGCGCCGCTTGATGATGTGTCGGCTGCACCTCCGGGAAATGGGTGAGACGGACGGTTCGATGCTGATCTTCAGCTTCTGGCCGGACGTGATTATGATCAAGGAGGTCGGCGATCCGATGACCGTCGCGGATTACCTCGGCCTGAACCGCAAGGAGCTGCAGGCGCGGACGATCCTCGCCCAGGGCAGGCAGAACACAAATTATGCGATTAACATTTACGCCTGTCACCCCTTCTTCATCCAGGGGATGGCCACGATGACCAACGGCGAGAACACGGCCTTCGTTCCGATCCGGGAATTCCTCATGTCGCGCAATGAACCGGGGTACATCGGCTATCAGTCGGATTCCGAGGTGTTCACCCATATCCTTCACTATACGATCAAGCACCTGCACCTCGATCTGGAGACCTACAAGCACATCGTCACGCCGCTCAAGGACGAGGAGCTCGACCTCCATCCGAACGGCCCCTGGCTGAGGATGCTCAAACAGAGCTGCCGGCCGCTGATCATCGATGGGCCGAACTGCGTCATGGGCTGTCTGCCCGACAAGACCCTCTTCATGCTGCAGGACAGCAAGAAGCTCCGCCCCGGCATTGTAGGGGGAAATCCCGGGATGTTCGCCTTTTCCTCGGAGATGTGCGGCCTGGATGCCGCGATACCGGCGCGCGACAAGAGCAAGGATTTTCAACCGATGAAATATGACACCGTCTTTGTCGGGCCGGAACGGAAGGAGGTTGGGCGATGGAGCCAGATGGACAGCTTAAGCCGTCTACACTAAGCACGAAAGATCTCCCCTGGCAGGTCCTCTGGAGCAAGGAGAAGTGCACCCTCTGCGGCCGCTGCACGGCGGTCTGTCCCGTCCAGGCGATCGGACTCGGCGTCCACCGCAAGCGGACGCTCCAGGTGAAACTGGGGCTGGCGGAAAAACCGGGGAATCTTTTCAGCGTCTATCATGGTATCAGGCAGCACACGGATGTCGCGCACGCCTGCGTCGGTTGCGGAATGTGCGCCATGGTCTGTCCCAACGGGGCGATCACGCCGATTCACAACGACGAGCCGGACAAGCTCCGGTTCCATATCAACCAGGGGGGCGCACCGCGGCAGCGAGGCGGGCGCCGGAACGCGCGCATGAGCCTCCTGGATGAGATCAAGTTCGTCCGGATCTCCATGCTGACCGACCCGGCGCTGGATGCCGGCCGTCATGAATTCGAGCTGCGAACCCTGCTCGGAAGGATCCTGCCGCCCGAAGAGGCCCTCCGCGTCAACCGCGAGGGGGGGTGGAGCCCCCCGGTCCGCGAGATCTACCCGCTGATCCTGGGGAGCATGTCCTTCGGCGCCCTTTCCCCCACAATGTGGGAGGGGCTCCAGATGGGAGTGGCCTACCTGAACGAGGAGATGGGGATGCCGATCCGGTTCTGCACCGGCGAAGGCGGCTGTCCGCCCCGGCTGCTCCGGTCGCGGTTCCTCAAGTACATCATCCTTCAGATCGCCAGCGGTTATTTCGGGTGGGATGAGATCATCCACGCCCTCCCCGAGATGAAGGAGGACCCCTGCGCGATCGAGATCAAGTACGGCCAGGGGGCCAAGCCCGGCGACGGCGGTCTCCTGATGTGGTACAAGGTCAATAAGCTGATCGCCTCGATCCGCGGCGTCCCGTCGGGGGTCAACCTCCCCAGTCCGCCCACGCATCAGACGAAGTACTCCATCGAGGAAGCGGTCGCCAAGATGATCCAGTCCATGTCGATGGCCTGGGGCTTCCGCGTGCCGGTCTACCCGAAGATATCGGCGACTTCGACGTCGCTCGCGGTCCTCAACAACCTGACGCGAAATCCCTACGCGTCCGCCCTGGCGATGGACGGCGAGGACGGCGGGACGGGAGCGGCCTACAACATCTCCATGGATCATATGGGGCACCCCATCGCCAGCATTGTCCGCGACGCCTATCTCAACCTGGTGAAGATCGGCAAGCAGAACGAAATCCCGATCTTCGCCGGCGGCGGTGTGGGAAAGAACGGCAATCTCGCGGCCAACGCGGCCGCCCTCATCATGCTGGGGGCAAGCGGGATCCAGGTGGGCAAGCACATCATGCAGGCCACAGCCGGATGCCTCGGCTCGGAGACGGACCGATGCAATATCTGCAACATCGGGCTCTGCCCGAAGGGGATCACCTCTCAGGATCCCCGGCTTTACCGGCGTCTCGATCCCGAAAAAGTAGCCGAGCGCCTCGTCGATACGGTGTTGAGTTTCGACACGGAACTGAAAAAAATCGTGGCGCCGCTGGGCCGCTCCACCTCGCTCCCGATCGGGATGTCCGACGCGATCGGAATCGCGGACCGCAATGCAGCGGAACGCTTAGGGGTTCGTTATGTCATCTAAACCCACCATCATCATTCCCGGGTCCGAAAAAGGCGTCCGCGTGGATTCGCGCCTCCTGGAGGAGCGCATTCAGAACGCCGTCAAAGACGGGCACCGGCATATAGAGATCATTGCCCAGGGCCAGCACGGGATCGGCGGACGTCTCTGGCGGTCGGAAAAAGGAACTATCTTTCTGCGCATTCTCGGAACGTCGGGTCAGAGGGTCGGCTCCATGGGGTTCCCCAACACGGTCATCGATGTCGTGGGTCCTGTCTCCGACGACGTGGGGTGGCTCAACGCCGGGGCGAAGATCATCGTCCGCGGTCAGGCCACCAACGGCGCCGGCAACGCGATGGCGCAGGGGAAGATCTACATCGCAGGGGATATCGGGGCGCGGGGAATGACAATGACCAAGCACAACCCCCGTTTCGATCCGCCGGAACTCTGGGTCATGGGCGCCGTCGGTGACTCCTTCGCCGAATTCATGGCCGGGGGTATTGCCGTAATCTGCGGCCTCGGGTCGCAGAGGACCGACAACGTCCTCGGTTACCGGCCCTGCGTCGGGATGGTCGGAGGGAAGATCTTCTTCCGCGGCCCCCACCAGGGATACAGCGAAAAAGACGCCCGCCTGACCGTCCCTGACGATGAGGAGTGGCGATGGCTGACGTCGCAGATGAACCTCTTTTTAGAGGCGATCGGGAGGACGGATCTCCTTTCTCAACTGACCGCCGAGCGGGCCGTATGGCAGATCCTCGTCGCACGCAAGCCTTATGAGAAGACCGGCGCCGGGCGCCGGAATATCCGCAGTTTTCACGGCGAGGTCTGGGACCGTGAACTGGGGAAGGGCGGGCTGATCGGGGATCTGACCGACCAGGACCGAAGCCCGATCGAGTTGATCGTGACAGGGGGGATGCGCCGCTTTGTTCCCCTGTGGGAGAACGAGAAGTATCTTCCCCCCTGCCAGGGCCACTGCCCGACGGGCATCCCCGTGCAGCAGCGGTGGGAGTTGATCCGCAAAGGGCAGATGCAGGAAGCCGTGGACCTGGCGCTCAGATACACCCCCTTTCCGGCTACGGTCTGCGGCTACCTGTGTTCCAATCTCTGCATGCAGAACTGTACGCGCCAAAAGGCCGACCTTCCGGCGGTCGATGTGACACTCCTGGGCCGTGCGAGCCTGAACGCCGCCGTCCCTGTTCCGGCTCCCCCCACGGGCCGTAAGATTGCCGTCATCGGGGGCGGCGCGGCAGGGCTCTCCGTCGCCTGGCAGCTCCTGATGAAAGGTCATGAGCCGGTCGTCCACGAGATGAGAAAACGCCTCGGTGGAAAGATCTCCGAGACGATCCCCAAGAGCAGGATACCGGATGACGTACTGAATCATGAACTCAAGCGCCTGGAAGAGCAGATCCCGCACAAACATCTGAAGCACCCCCTGACCGAGGAGGAATTCCGGGGGATCTATGATAAAGTCGATCTGGTCGTCATCGCTTCGGGCGCCCGGAAACCCCGGATGATCCCGGTTCCCGGCCACGAACGGGCGGTCGCCGCCCTCGATTTTCTTCGGGACAGCAGACGCGATCAAGCGAAGGTTGGAAATTCCGTCGTCGTCATCGGGGCGGGGAATGTCGGCTGCGACGCCGCCGCGGAGGCGTTCCGACTGGGGGCTATATCCGTCACCCTGATCGACATCCAGGAGCCGGCCTCCTTCGGCGTGGAGAGAAAGCACGCGGAGGCCGCCGGGGCGAAGTTCCTCTGGCCCCGCTTCACGAAGGCGATTACGAAATCGGCGGTGGAGCTCACCAGCGGCGAGGTCCTGCCGGCAGATACGGTGATCATGGCCGTGGGCGATCAGCCCGATCTGAGCTTTCTTCCTGAAGAAATCCGCATCGATAGGGGCTTCATCGCCGTCAACGACAAGTTCCAGAGCAGCGATCCCCGGGTCTTCGCCGTCGGCGACGCCGTCCGTTTGGGCCTTCTCACCGAGGCGATCGGGGCGGGCCGGGTGGCCGCCCGCGCGATCGACGACCTGCTGCGGGGACGGGAGGAGACCATCGACCAGCTCCCCTCAATCGATCCGGAGCGGGTACATCTCGAGTACTACGATCCGCGGCTGCCCGCTTTTACCGATCCCGAGACCTGCGCGGCCGGCTGCGCGTCTTGCGGCGCCTGCCGGGACTGCGGCCTCTGCGAGACCCTCTGCCCGCAGAATGCGATTGCACGTCATGCCCTGGAAGGTGAAGCGTATGAATACATAGTCAATCCGGACCTCTGCATCGGATGCGGCTTCTGCGCCGGCGCATGCCCCTGCGGGATCTGGCGTCTGACCGAAAACGATCCGCTTGAGTAGCTGGCCTTTGGCATAGGGTTTGCTAAGGATGAGGTGGAATCGTTGACCGGGAGCGCATCCCAGCCCCTCCCTATGGGCGGGGTTGAGGGGCGCATCGAAAAAAGAACACTTCCTTGCCGGGAAGCCCCGCCCTGTGGGGGTGGAGCTTCAAATAGCCTACGGAATGGATATTTTTTCTTACATTTTTTAAAAGGAGAAAGTCATGGAGCTTACTGAAATTTTCGGATCGAATGTTTTTAACGATCGGGTGATGCAAGAACGTCTGCCGAGGCAGATTTACCAGGCTCTGCGGGAAACGATTGAAAAAGATATACCGTTACGGCCCGATGTGGCCGACGTGGTAGCGGATGCGATGAAGGACTGGGCGCTCGAAAAAGGGGCAACTCACTATACCCACTGGTTTCAACCATTGACAGGGATAACCGCCGAAAAACACGATTCATTCATCTCTCCGACTGCAGACGGCGGAATCGTTGTGGAGTTTTCCGGCAAGCAATTGATCCAGGGCGAGCCGGACGCGTCTTCTTTTCCAAGCGGCGGTCTGCGCAGCACCTTTGAGGCGAGAGGATACACGGCCTGGGATTGCACTTCGCCCGCGATCCTCAAGACCGACGAAGCCGGAAACGTGACCCTGACAATCCCCACCGCCTTTATCTCTTATTACGGCGAAGCCCTCGACAAAAAGACCCCGTTGCTTCGGTCCATGAAGGCAGTCTCGAATCAGGCCTTGCGGGTTCTCAGAGCCCTGGGCAACAAAACCTCCACGAAAGTAACCTCCACCGTCGGTCCCGAACAGGAGTATTTCCTGGTGGACAGGAAATTCTATCTGGAGCGGATTGACCTTATGCTGACCGGGCGAACGCTCTTCGGCGCACCGGCACCCAAAGGCCAGGAGCTTGAGGACCAGTATTTCGGCGCCATCAAGGACCGGGTCTCCGCATACATGAACGACCTCAACACAGAACTGTGGAAGATGGGCATCACGTCCAAAACCCAGCACAACGAGGTAGCCCCTGCCCAGTTCGAGATGGCCCCCGTCTTCGCCACGACGAACATCGCCACCGACCATAATCAGCTCGTCATGGAAACCATGCAGAAGGTGGCCCTGCGTCATGACCTGGTCTGCCTGCTTCACGAAAAGCCCTACGCCGGCATCAACGGTTCCGGCAAACACAACAACTGGTCGCTCTCCACGGATGACGGCATCAATCTCCTGGAGCCCGGTCGCACGCCGAGCGAAAATGTCCAGTTCTTGTTGGTCCTGAGCGCCTTGATCAAAGCCGTGGACACCCATGCGGACATCCTTCGCGCGACCTGCGCCCATGCGGGAAACGATCACCGCCTGGGCGCCAACGAGGCGCCTCCGGCGATCATCTCCATCTTCATGGGCGATGAGCTGACGGACATCCTGGAGAAGATTGCACATGGCCAAAAGGTTTCCGCCAAGGGCGCCCAGTTTGTGAAGGTCGGCGTCGACACCCTGCCCGAGATCCCCAAGGACAATACCGACCGCAACCGGACCTCTCCCTTCGCTTTCACAGGAAACAAGTTCGAATTCCGAATGGTCGGCTCGGCACAGTCGATTGCCGGATGCAATGTCACCCTGAACGCCATCGCCGCCGAGGCCCTCGACGAAATCGCCACGCGCCTGGAAAAGGCCAAGGACAAGAACGCCGAAGCAGCGGCGATCATGAGGGAAACCTACAAAAAACACAGCAGAGTGATCTTCAACGGTAACAATTACTCCGAAGCCTGGCCGAAAGAAGCGGCCAGGCGCGGACTGCCCAACGTAACAAACGCCGTTGACGCCTTGAAGGCATTCATCACAGATAAGTCCCTAAAACTTTTTGAGAAATACAAGGTACTCTCGCACAAGGAGGTGCATTCGCGCTACGACATCTACGTCGAGACCTACGCAAAACAGATCAATATCGAAGCCTTGGCAGCCATCGACATGGTCAAGAGGCAGTTCATCCCCGCAGCGACCGAGTATGCCACCTTCCTGGCCGAATCGATCGAGAGCTTTAAGGCCATATCGGTTGCGGCCCCTGTGCAGGAAGATCTTCTGAAGAAGCTCGGTGCGCTACTGGCATCGGCCTACAGAAATCTCGGAAATCTCGAAGCCGCAACGGCCAAGGCGCAGGGGACTGCCGACACCGTGAAGAAGGCAGAAACCTATCGTGATAAGGTGGCCACGGCAATGCATACCCTCCGCATCGACATCGACGCTTTGGAGATGATCGTTCCCAGAGAATTGTGGCCAGGGCCGACCTATACGGATCTGCTGTTCAAACTTTAATCCCTGTTAGGCAGAGCAAACCATCAAACAGAAAGGATTGAACCATGTTCGAGTTAAAGACAAAAAAGGATGTATTGAAAATCGTAAAGGAAAAGAACGTCAGTTTCATTCAGCTCTGGTTCACCGATGTCCTCGGCGTTCAGAAGATCTTCAGCATCACCCCCTCCGAGCTGCAGGAGGGAATGGAGGAGGGGATGGGGTTCGATGGCTCTTCAATCGCCGGGTTCTGTCGGATCGAGGAGAGCGACATGATCGCCATGCCCGATCCTTCCACCTTCCAGATCATTCCATGGCGGCCCTCGGACCGCCCGGTCGCGCGGATGATCTGCGACATTCAGAACCCCGACGGCACCCCCTACGAGGGCGACCCCCGCTATGTCCTCAAGAAAACCCTGAAGAAGATCAGCGACCAAGGATATACCTTCTATGTCGGCCCCGAACTCGAGTTCTTCTATTTCGCCTCCGACAAGGCCCCCGAATTTCTCGACATGGGAGGTTACTTCGACGGCCTTCCGGTGGATCGGGCAACGGACCTCCGACGGCAGACGATCTTTGCCCTCCAGGATATGGGGATCAGGGTAGAGTACAGCCATCACGAAGTAGCCCCGAGCCAGCACGAGATCGACCTGCGTTATAACGAGGCCCTCAAGATGGCCGATGATGTCATGACCTACCGCACCGCGGTGAAGGAGATCGCCAGACAGAACGGCGTCTATGCTTCCTTCATGCCGAAGCCGGTCTTCGGGCAGAACGGGAGCGGTATGCACACCCACCAGTCGCTCTTTAAAGGAAACAAGAACGCCTTCTATGACGGTCGTGACAAATACAATCTCTCGAAGATGGCCAAGCATTACATCGCCGGTATTATGACGCACGCACCGGAGATCACCGCGGTCTGCAACCAGTGGATCAACTCTTACAAAAGACTGGTCCCCGGATACGAGGCGCCGGTTTATGTTTCCTGGGCAAGAAGGAACCGCTCCGCCATGATCCGCGTCCCCATGTACAAACCCGGCAAGGAAAACGCGACCCGTATGGAATACCGGTCACCCGACCCGGCCTGCAACCCCTACCTCGCCTTTTCCGTCATGCTGGCCGCCGGGATGAGAGGGGTCGAGAAGGCTTATCCCTTGCCTGAGCCGGTGGAAGAGGACATTTTCGAGATGGACGCAAAGGCCCGTGAGAAGGCAGGAATTACCTCGCTGCCGGGAAGTCTTTATGAGGCCCTTGTTGCCGTACAGGGGAGCAGTCTTGTCCGCGACACCCTCGGGGACCACATCTTTGACAAGTTCGTGGAGAACAAGAAGGTGGAGTGGGATCGTTTCCGCGTCCACGTCAGTCAGTACGAAATCGACCGCTACCTTCCAATGTTGTAGTGAGCTGTAAAAAAAGGAAAAGACATGCTGGGAGATAGAAAGCGCCGGGCGCTTTTGGTTCTGGAGGACGGAACGGTTTACAGGGGGACGGCCTTTGCAGGTGCGGGCGAGGCCCTGGGCGAAGTCGTCTTCAACACCGGGATGACCGGCTACCAGGAGATCCTCACCGATCCCTCCTACAAGGGGCAGATCGTCGCGATGACCTACCCGCTCATCGGCAATACCGGGATCAACAGGGAGGACATGGAGTCCGACAACCTCCACCTCGAGGGATTCGTCGTCCGGGAGTACCAGGATTACGCGAGCAACTGGCGTTCCCGACAGGACCTGAAGTCCTTTCTCGAATCGTACGGCAATCTCGGTGTGGAGGGGATCGATACCCGGGCGCTGACCCGGCGCATCCGGATCACCGGGGCGATGCGGGGCATTCTGTCCACAGAGACGTCGGATATCGAAACCCTCCTTCGTCGGGTCCGCGCCTACCCGGGCCTGATCGGCCGCGATCTCGTCAAGGAAGTCTCCTGCAGAAAGCCCTACCAGTGGAAGGGCGGGGTGCAGTGCGAATGGGGTCATAAAATTCAAGATCCAAGACCTGAGCCCATCACCAAGCGGCGGGTGGTGGTCCTCGACTGCGGCGTCAAGTTCAACATCCTCCGGAACCTGGAAAAGCGAGGCTGCGAGGTCCTCGTCCTGCCCGCCACGGTTACGGGGGAAGAGATCCTGGCCCTTCGGCCCGACGGGGTTCTACTCTCCAACGGACCCGGGGACCCGGCGGCCCTCCCGTATATCGTGGAAGCGGTCCGGGCGATTATGGGAAAGGTCCCGCTCTTCGGCATTTGTCTGGGTCACCAGGTGCTGGGTCAGGCGGTAGGAGGCCGGACGGCGAAACTCAAGTTCGGCCATCACGGTATCAATCAACCCACAAAGAATTGCCGCAGCGGCCGGATCGAGATCACTTCCCAGAACCACGGGTTCGTGGTCCTGCCCGAATCCCTCTCGGGGGAGAGGGAGACGGTGCACGAAAATCTCAACGACCACACCTCAGAGGGAATCGCTTACCCGGCGCTCAAGGCCTTCAGTGTCCAATACCACCCGGAGGCGGCCCCGGGTCCGCACGACTCGGATTATTTGTTCGACGAGTTCATTCATGCCATCGATCGGAAGGGTGAGTCCTGCTGAGGCGCCCCTATCCGGGCCATTTTAAAAATGGAGCGACAACCGTGATCCTGATCATCGATTTTGGTTCCCAGTACAACCAGCTCATCGCCCGGCGCGTCCGGGAGCACCAGGTCTATTGCCAGATCGAACCGCCGGGGATCGGCATCGAAAAGATCCGCGCCCTCAAACCCGAGGGGATCATCCTCTCCGGCGGCCCCGCCTCGATCTACGAGGCGCGATCGCCGCGGGTGGACAAGGGGATCTTCGATCTCGGGATCCCGATCCTCGGGATCTGCTACGGCCTTCAGTTCATGGTCGACGCCCTGGGGGGCCGGGTTGTCGGGGCGGCCAAACGGGAATACGGTTTCGCGGAACTGGTCATCAAGAAGGCGGGAAAGCTCTTTACCGGTGTGGGGAAAAGGACGCGCTGCTGGATGAGCCACGGCGATCAGATCGGTCAGCTTCCGGCGGGCTTTACGATCACCGCCTCCACCGAAAATACCGAGGTGGCCGCCGCCGAGGACGCCAAGCGGAGATTTTACGGCCTCCAGTTCCATCCGGAGGTGGTCCATACGGTCGAAGGGAAGAAGATCCTGGAGAACTTCCTCTTCGGCGTCTGCAAATGTGAAAAGAGCTGGACGATGAAATCCTTTATCCGGGAGGCCGTCGCCGAGATCCGCGCGACCGTCGGCGACAAAAGCGTGGTCTTCGGGCTCTCGGGAGGGGTGGACTCCTCCGTCGCAGCGGTCCTCCTTCACAAGGCGATCGGCCGCCAGCTCACGTGCGTCTTCGTCGACAACGGCCTGCTTCGGCTCGGTGAAGGGGAGAAGGTCTTGGCTCTCTTCGCCAAGAATTTACAGATGAACGTCAGGTGCGCCCGTGCACGCAAAGCGTTCGTCGACGGACTCAAGGGGGTTACCGACCCCGAGCGTAAGCGCAAGATCATCGGCCGGACCTTCATCGAGGTTTTCGAAAAGGCGGCCAAGAAGATCGAGAGGGCTGAATTCCTCGGCCAGGGAACGCTCTACCCGGACCTTATCGAATCCCGGTCGGCCTTCGGGGGGCCTAGCGCCATGATCAAGTCCCACCACAATGTGGGGGGGCTCCCCAAGCGGATGAGGCTCAAGCTCGTCGAGCCGCTGAAACACCTCTTCAAGGATGAGGTCCGCCTCCTCGGGAAGGAGTTAGGTCTTTCCGATGACGTGGTGTGGCGCCAGCCCTTCCCGGGGCCGGGGCTCGCGGTGCGGATCATCGGCGAGGTGACCGAAAAGCGGCTCGACATCCTCAGGAACGCCGACGCGATCCTCCTGGAGGAGATTCGGGCGGGGAACTACTACCGGAAGCTTTGGCAGTCCTTCGCCGTTCTCCTGCCGATCAAGAGCGTGGGAATCATGGGAGACCAGCGTACCTACGAAAATGTCATCGTCATCCGGGCGGTGACGAGCGAGGACGCGATGACGGCGGACTGGGCGCGGCTCCCCCACGACCTGCTGAGCCGGGTTTCGAACCGGATCATCAACGAGGTGCGGGGGGTGAACCGGGTGGTTTATGACATCAGTTCAAAGCCGCCGAGCACGATCGAGTGGGAATGAGGAAGGCGCTCTGCTGCGGTGGCAGGGTGCCCCGGAAAATCTCCAATGCGCCCTTTGCGAAGACACTTTCCAGCTTCGCAGGCCGGGGTGTAGAGTAAGTAAAAAAAGATAACGGAAGAAACATGCCGAAACGTACCGACATCAAAAAGATTCTGATCATCGGCTCCGGGCCGATCATCATCAGCCAGGCGTGCGAGTTCGACTACTCCGGCACCCAGGCCTGCAAGGCGCTCAAGGAGGAGGGGTACGAGGTGATCCTCGTGAACTCCAACCCGGCGACGATTATGACCGACCCCGAAACGGCGGACAGGACCTATATCGAGCCGATCACGCCGGAGGCCGTGGAAAAGATCATCGCCAGGGAGCGCCCCGACGCGCTGCTCCCCACGCTGGGCGGCCAGACAGGGCTCAACACCGCGGTCGCCGTGGCGGAGGCGGGCGTCCTTGAGAAATATGGCGTCGAGATGATCGGGGCGTCGCTGCCCGCCATCCACAAGGCGGAGGATCGCCAGCTCTTCCGTGCAGCCATGGAAAAGATCGGGCTCAATGTCCCCCAAAGCGGCTTCGCCCGGTCGATAGACGACGTCTTTGCGATTGCCTCCCGGATCGGATTTCCCATCATCGTCCGTCCCTCCTTCACCCTGGGCGGTACGGGGAGCGGCGTCGCCTACAACCGGGAGGAACTCGCCGAGATCGCTAAGGGCGGGCTCGACGCCTCCCTGATCCACGAGGTCATGATCGAACAGTCGGCCCTGGGCTGGAAGGAGTACGAGCTCGAGGTGATGCGCGACAAGGCGGACAACGTTGTCATCATCTGTTCCATCGAGAACATGGATGCCATGGGGGTCCATACAGGCGAGTCGATCACCGTCGCCCCCGCCCAGACGCTCACCGACGTCGAGTACCAGAAGATGCGGGACGCGGCGATCGCCATCATGCGCGAGATCGGCGTCGAGACGGGGGGCTCCAACGTCCAGTTCGCGGTTCATCCGGATACGGGCGAGATGATCGTCATCGAGATGAACCCCCGGGTCTCCCGCTCCTCGGCGCTCGCCTCGAAGGCGACGGGGTATCCGCTCGCCTACGTCGCGGCGAAGATCGCCCTTGGCTACGACCTGCCGATGCTCGCGAACGCGGTGACGCGGACGACGAGCGCCTTCTTCGAGCC
>Ga0209835_1000754_pt1 | contig 19864 bp, 18 predicted proteins | sample LakKivwa52mmetaG_FD_184138 | JGI IMG/M metagenome (GOLD analysis project Ga0209835, IMG submission 184138) | Anoxic lake water microbial communities from Lake Kivu, Rwanda to study Microbial Dark Matter (Phase II) - Lake Kivu water 52m metaG... | ecosystem: Environmental > Aquatic > Freshwater >...
TGCATGAAGTGGTTGACCACATTCCATCATAACATAATTCGTAACATCAACAACATTATTTACACTTGATAAGCCCACACTCAACAAGCTCGCTTTAAGCCAGTCGGGTGATTCCTCAACTTTAACATGACTGAGCGAAAGGCCGCAATAACGATAGCATAACTCAGGGTTTTCAATACTTACTTTAAATGTATGTAAATGATTATCAACACTAAATAATGAAACATCCGGGATTTTTACTTTTTGATTCAAAACCGCAGCTATATCTCTTACAACACCAATATGAGAAATGGCATCGCCCCGGTTAGGAGTAATTGCCAGTTCAATAATATAATCATTCTTCTGTGATAGATAATCCTTCAAAGGCATACCAACAACTGCATCATCTTCCAGCAGCATTATACCTGAGTGGTCTTTGCCCAACGACAATTCATCTTCGGCACATATCATTCCACTCGATTCAAGCCCTCTGATACTTACTTTACTAAGTGTTATTTGTTCTCCTTTAGCATTTTTAAGGCAGGTACCAACAGGAGCAAAAGCAACTTTTTGACCAGTTGCCACATTGGGTGCTCCGCAAACTACCTGTATATTGCTTTTACCATCATCAACAACACACACACTCAAACGATCAGCTGCAGGGTGTTTTTCTACACTTAAAACCAAGGCTGCTACAACTGAATCCGGGACATTATCCGGTTGAAAAATCGGCACTATTTCTTCCACTTCAAGACCTGTATTGGTTATCAGGTTGGCTAATTCTTCAACACTAAGTTTTACATCTGAATATTCTTTCAACCAATTATACGAAACCTGCATTATTTTTCTATTCTGTTTGTGAAAATTCTATTTTTTCGGCTTGCAAAAATAGATAATTAAAGAGCAATAAATCAGAATTTTTAGTGAGATTGGTAATGTTTATTTAGCGGGTGTTTGTCTTCTCAATTGTGCAATTTTTTCACTTATTAAAACTTCCCCTTAATTCAATATACTGCCTGTTCAGCGAATCTATTTTAATTTTTGTTAGAGTCTTAACTTCCTCAATAGTAGCATTGAGTTCTTCGATTTGCCTTTCATTCATTTGACTGATGGCAGCTCCTACCTGAGGTCCGTACTTATAAAAATCATTTACCGCTGCATTAAGCGTGTTTTTTGCCTCTTCAAGACGCTTAATCATTGCCATTTCTTTGTTAAACAATATTTTTTGTAACAAAAGATTTGCTTTCATCTGAAGCTGAGAAAATCTATCATTCAGATTCTTTTTAACTCTCGGAAAAACTTTCAACGCATCAATACTTTTTGAAAGATTCTCATTGTTTTTTAAAATAATTCCTGAAAACTCTTTTTCAAGATTCTTGATTTTAACAATTAATGAATCTGGATTTGGGTCATTGAATGTATTGAGCAATAATGAAAAACTATCAATTGCCTGTTCATAATGATCAATTGCTGAAACAGTTTTTACTTTTTCTCTTTCTCCACAGGAATATAGAAAAAGAATTACTAATGGTAGAAAAAAATAAGATTTGAATTTCATAAATGGAAAAAAATTAATTTATTACTCTTTAGAATTGAAAACAAATTTAAGTCTATTATTGTCCCTGAAAGAAAATTGATTAATGTTTTGCTGAGCTATTGTTGACAAGAAAAAAAAATACTCAGAAATTTTTCATCACACATCATTAATTAGTCGGCATAACAGCTATATTTGCCATGTTCAAAAAATCTGATTTAAAAATAATAAATAATGAAGTTTGGAAATTTAAGTAGTGAAGAGTTGATTAAACTCGAAGATAAGTATGGCGCACATAATTATCACCCCTTGCCGGTAGTATTATCGAAGGGCGAAGGAGTTTTTATGTATGATGTTGAAGGAAAACGTTATTACGACTTTCTTTCAGCATATTCAGCCGTAAATCAGGGCCATTGTCATCCTCGTATTATAAATGCCCTGACAGAACAGGCACAGAAACTTACACTGACATCCCGTGCATTTTACAACGACAAACTTGGTGTTTTCGAAGAATATATAACTAAATTCTTTGGTTACGATAAAGTTTTACCAATGAATTCAGGAGCAGAGGCAGTTGAAACGGCCATTAAATTATGTCGCAGATGGGGTTATGACGTTAAAGGAATAGCAGAAAATGAAGCTAAAATTATTGTATGTTCTGAAAATTTCCATGGCCGCACTTCAACCATTGTTTCCTTCAGCACCGATCCAAGTTCTTATAAAGGTTTCGGACCTAAAATGCCCGGTTTTATCATCATTCCTTACAACGATATTCCTGCATTGGAAAAAGCATTGGAAGATAAAAACATTGCAGGATTTTTAGTGGAACCAATTCAGGGTGAAGCTGGTGTGTTTGTACCTGATGAGGGTTATCTTTCAAAAGCAAAAGCATTATGCACCAAAAACAATGTATTATTTATTGGTGATGAAGTTCAGACTGGAATTGCCCGAACCGGAAAAATGCTTGCCTGCGATTATGAAGATGTCAAACCAGATATCCTGATTTTGGGTAAAGCATTGTCGGGTGGTGTATTACCCGTTTCAGCAGTTTTGGCAAATGACAATATTATGCTGGTGATAAAACCCGGTGAACATGGTTCTACTTTTGGTGGCAATCCACTTTCTGCCAATGTAGCTATTGAGGCCTTAAAAGTTATAAAAGATGAAAATCTGGCTGAAAATGCTTATATTCTGGGTGAACTTTTCAGAAATGAATTGAGAAAATTAAACTCACCTATGATAAAATTAGTCAGAGGTAAGGGCTTGCTGAATGCCATAGTGGTTCAGGAATTAAATGGTAAAGATGCATGGGAGCTTTGCCTTGCTCTGAAAGAAAATGGATTACTGGCAAAACCAACCCATGGCGACAAAATCAGGTTTGCACCACCTCTGGTTATTAATCGTGAACAAATCCTTGAATGTGTTGACATTATTGGCAAAACAATAAAATCGTTTGAATAATATTTAGCCGGATCATTTGATTCGGCTTTTTTTTAAGAAAAAGTTATGAATAGTTTAAAACAAAAAAGTTTAGTTTCAATTAACGACTTTACAAAGCAACAGCAACTCATGATACTGGATATGGCTCAGGAATTTGAAAAAAATCCAAGACGCCAGATACTGAGCAGTTATGTGATTGCATCATTGTTTTTTGAACCATCAACCCGCACACGCTTGAGTTTTGAAAGTGCCATTTCAATGCTAGGAGGCCGGATTATTGGTTTTAGTGAAGCGGGTAGCTCCAGTGTTTCAAAAGGCGAATCGCTACGCGATACCATCAAAACAGTTAATAATTACAGCGATCTGATTATCATGAGGCATCCGCTCGATGGTTCAGCTCGTTTTGCATCTGAAGTTTCGACAGTGCCCATAGTAAATGCAGGTGATGGGGCCAATCAGCATCCTACTCAAACCTTACTGGATATGTACACCATCAGACAAACACAAGGAACTCTCGATAATATAAAAATTGGTTTTGTCGGTGATTTAAAATATGGCCGTACAGTTCACTCATTGACAATGGCTTTGACAAATTTTAATGCTGAGTTTTATTTTGTTTCACCCAGATTTTTAGCCATTCCTCAGCAATACAAAGATGAACTCGACAAGTCAGGCTTGCGTTATGCTGAAAAAAGCAATATCAATGAAATTGTTGAAGAAGTTGATATTCTTTATATGACCAGAATTCAGAGAGAACGTTTTTCAGATCCTGCAGAATATGAAAAAGTCAAAAATTCTTATGAATTACAAAAGAATGATCTTCATTCGGCAAAAGCCAACATGAAAGTATTACATCCATTGCCCAGAGTTAATGAAATAAATATTGACGTTGACGAAACCGAAAAAGCTTATTACTTTGAACAGGCATTGAACGGTGTATATGTCAGGCAGGCAATTATAAGTATGATTTTAGGAGTAATTTAAAAAAACGATGATGAAAGAATTAATAGTTAATGCAATTGATAACGGAACTGTAATTGACCATATTCCATCCCATAGTGTAATTAAAGTAGCCCGTTTGCTGAAATTAGATGAATGCGATTCAACAACCATAATGGGTATGAATATGACCAGCGGCAAATTAGGTAGTAAAGGTCTGATTAAAGTAAGAGATGTTTATTTCATGCCTGAAGAAATTAATAAAATCTCGCTTGTAGCACCTCAGGCTACTCTTTCTATCATAGAAAACTATAATGTAAAAGAGAAGAGAGTAGTCGAAGCACCTGATGAAATTATCGGATTGGTCAAATGTCCGAATGCCAAGTGTATTACCAACCATGAACAATTAACAACCCATTTTAAAGTTACAGCTAAAAATCCTGCTATTAAACTTCAATGTCGTTACTGTGAAAAAGTAATTGATCAGGACGAAATAAAAATATTGTAAAATATGCTCCGGGAGCTGTTTTTACAATATAAAAGGAAGTGGTGGTTTTGGGCAGGATTGTTTGTTTTTATAATACTTTGCTTGGCTGTTTCAGCATTTAAAGGACGAAATGCTGCGGTTTCCTACATTGACTTCTCAGGGTTCTATACAGCAGGTTATCACTTTAGTGAAGGAAAAGAATTATATGGCAAAATATACAAGCATGTAATGCCATTTTATTATTTGCCATTTATGGCTATGATTTTCAGCACACTAAGCCTGATTTATTATCAATACAGCGCTTTTATTTTTTACTCTTTTAATATTTTACTTACACCCCTTATTTACATTTATATCCTTCGAATACTCGAACTATGCGGTTACACATGGAAAGAAATTAAATGGCCATTTGTTTTATCGTTAATATTGTCATTGAGATACATCGGAACAAATTATGACCTTGGACAAGTAAATGTTTTTGTTTTCATTTTCATTCTCTTAGGTTTTATTCATTTCTTAAAAAATAATGATAATAAGTCACTGATCTTTTTCAGCATTGCAGCCATTATTAAGATTATTCCTGCAGTATTCATTTTCTGGTATTTCCTGAAAAAACCATCATGGAAAGTCATCTACATTCCATTACTTGTTTTAACTTTAGCCATTCTTTTACCTTTCCCATTTCGTGGTATAGAACTCAGTTTTTACGACTTACAAAGTTTTTATAATCATGTTCTTCAAGAGCATTTGTTTTCTGCTGAGGTATTTTATCGTTATACAAATCAGAGTTTATCTGCTTTTCTGGGTAGAATTTTCTTTCCTCCGGCAGGAGAAAACCAACACATTTTTCCATATCTTAATTTATCACAATTAACAGGCAATACTATAATCTTAGTTACACGACTTATTTTATTGCTCTCATTTATATTTTTAACACTCCGACTCAGAAAAATTCCAAAACAATTTATGATTTTTGAATTTGCCATTGTCATACTATTTATTCATCTGTTTTCAAGCCTGACATGGAAAAATCATTTAGTAACATTGGTTCTTGTTTTCATTCCCTTTTTTATGATGAATTTTAATAATAAAAAGCCATTTGCAAGATTCCTGCTCGCTTTTGTATGCTTAATTTTAATTCTTCTGAGTTTAAGTTTCGCAACCTTAATTGGATATCAATTTAGCAATTATATTGGCTCATACAGCCTGTATTTTATCATGATGCTTTTTTTCTATGTCTATTATTATCGTTTCTCTTTAAAATCTATTTTAATAAAGCAAAAAGATATTGACATTTATTAACTCAAATATAAAATTCAACCGCAACGAACTTTCCGGTGCTTTTGGTGATATTGGAACTGATTTGCCATTAATTCTGGGTATGCTGATGGTTTCGGACCTCAATATAGCTAATGTCATTATTTTTTATGGTGTACTACAAGTTATTACTGCAGTTATTTATGGAATTCCAATGCCGGTTCAGCCCCTGAAAGCTGTAGCTATGATTGTAATAACACAAAAAATCAGCTCTGATGTGATTTTCGGGGGTGGTTTTGCCATTGGCTTGATTATGCTTTTTCTGGTTTTAACGGGTTTATTAAACTGGTTAAATAATATAATTCCAAAAACAGTAGTAAGAGGCATTCAGTTAGGTTTAGGTCTTCAGTTGTGCTTGTTGTCGTTGAAAGAATATATACCTGCCGATTCAACAAACGGTTTTATTCTGGCAGGTATTTCTTTTATTATTGCCATTATTCTTGTAGGAAACCGCCAGTTTCCACCTGCCATGTTCATTCTTGGACTTGGAATTGTTTATACTTTTATCTTTCGGTTCGATTTGATCGAAAACATTACTTTTGGTTTACCCGATTTCAGCATTCCTGAGTTTAATCAAAAAAGTTTGTTAACCGGACTTGTTGTATTGGCTGTTCCTCAAATACCTCTTTCATTAGGAAATTCTGTTTTTGCATCAAAACAACTTGTTAATGACCTTTTTCCTGAAAAAAAGATAACAGCTTCAAAAATTGGCCTGACTTACTCGCTAATGAACATTTGCAGTGCTTTTATTGGTAGTATTCCTGTATGCCATGGTTCAGGTGGCATTGCAGGTCATTATACTTTTGGGGGCCGAACCGGTGGTTCAACTTTTATTTACGGGATTTTTTTTATTTTAACCGGAATATTTTTCAGTGCTGACCAAGCTGCATTATTACACATTTTTCCAAAACCTGTTCTGGGGGTCATTCTACTTTTCGAAGGTGTTGCTTTAATGATTTTGGTAAAAGACATTATTACCGACAAAAAAATGCTTTTTATTGCTTTATTAGTGGCATTGTGTGCAAATGGCCTAGCGTATGGTTATTTTATAGGAATGCTGTTGGGAACAATTCTATACTATTTGCCAAATAAGTATTTTTTAAAGCACTATGGAAAGCAATAGTTTACCAGATTAAACGGCTATCCTACATAATCCTGCTTTACAACCAGCATAAAAAAATCATCTTCTATTGGTAAATATCCTTGATCGTAGCAAAAAAAATAATCTTTTCCATTTCTGGTTTTATAAATATTTGTAAAATACTGAAAATTAAAGCCTTTATCATTTAAAACACTTTTACTCACTTTGGCTTTACCTGATGGATTCAATTCTTCAAGTATTCTTCTGTTTTTTCTGAGAATGTAGTTAATATTTCTGACCAGATTGATTTCATCTTTATTGTTCCTGTTGTTATATGTATTACGACATTGATCGGAACAAAACTTTTTGTCAACTCTTCCTTCAAACTGATCTCCGCATTCAAGGCAATTTCGTTTCATAGACCTGATTTTTTATGATTCAAATATCACATTTTCTGACAATTTTACCAAGTAAAAAGTATCTGATTTAATTCTGCTTCAATGCGTAATAATAAGATTCAAGCCTGCCGCAAAAATCTTTCGCTTTTTCAACAAATATCAGCTTTCCCAACACTGTACTTTTATTTTTCAATTGATGAAGTTGATTTCGTACAGATGCCTGCAATGATTTTTTAAGTTGTTGATTTTCAGTTTTAATCTGATTCTGAGTAAGTAATACTTTAAACAAACTTAAATCATGAATATTCCCAAGATAACTGCTCAGTAAATTTAATTCAGAAATATAAGCATTTATTACTGAAGGCCACAAGCTGCGGATAGTTTTAAATTGATATAGTAAATACTTAACATTTTTCCGCCATTCATGAAAATCATCATCATTATTGGTTTTCAGACATTTATTAAATAATTTTACAGCATTTCTGTAACTTGACTTCACTCCTTTTCCTATAACATTCTCAATTTTTATTTCTTCTGTCAAAATATTCAGACTTATAGTTTTTTCCTCCAAAGCCTGCATATAATCATTTCTTAAATTCCCTGATAAATACAGTTGTAAAACAACCTTCCTATTTATTTTAAATTGTTTTATGGCATCATTTACAGCCTTTTTAACTAATTCGTTCCTGAAATTCTTTTTTATGTTGCTGAGTAATTCTATTTGTGAACTTATATCGCGATAAACAGCAATATCTCTGTTCATATCTCTGTAAAACGAATTGTAAAGGATATAATCATTCGCAGAAATATCAGATTTAATCAAACGGAGCAATGCTCTTATTTTTTTATTATTGGTACGAAGTTCATGAATACAAATATGAATTCTGCTTCGAGATTGTAAAAATCTGATTGAAGACAAGTGTAAAGCATTCAGTTCATTATAAATTTTCTTCAGTAAAAAATCAGTTATATCCTTGTTTGTGGTCATCCGAACAATATCTTACTGATTATTTAAAAAATGATAAAAATCTAGCTGAGCATTTACTTTTTGTTCACCAAGAATATTTATCCGGTTCGAAAAATTGCCGCCAAGTACCCTGGCTTTAGTGTTGTCGAGCCATTGCAAGTCCATAAAATACTTCAATTGTTTTTGAATTTCAGGATCATAAACCGGACAAGCTACCTCCACTCTGTAATCCATGTTGCGTTTCATCAAATCGGCAGAGGAAATAAAATAGAGGTTTTTACCATTGTTGTGAAAAATAAAAATCCGAGCATGTTCCAGAAAGCGGTCCAAAATAGCCATTGCTTTCAAATTACCCTTTAGTTCCGGCAAATCGGGGTTAACTAAAAACATTCCTCTGACATTTAAAAATACTTTAACTCCATTTGCAGCAGCTTCATAAAGTGCCTGAATAACTTCATCATCCACTAAATTATTCAATTTAAGCCAGATAGCTGCATATTTACCTGATTTTGCAATTTTCGTTTCTTCAATAATTAACTTCAATATTTTTTTTCTCATGTAAAATGGAGCAACAAGCAAGTGCCTGAAATGGTCATCTTTATAGTTTTTATTGAAGAAATCAAAAACTTTGACTACTTCTTTTGTTATCCGATTGTCGGCAGTCAGTAAAAAAACATCGCTGAAAACTGTAGCCGAAACTTCATTAAAATTTCCGGTTCCTACACAACTAAAATTAACAATGTTTTTACCTTCCTGACGAGTAATCAGGCATAATTTGCTATGAACTTTTAAGTTGTTAACCCCATATATAACTTTTACTCCCTGTTCAATCAATTTATTTGACCAGTAAATATTAGCTTCTTCATCAAATCGAGCTTGTATTTCAACAATAGCAGTTACATTTTTACCATTATTGGCTGCATTTATTAAAGCATTTATTACACTTGAGTTTTTTGCCAACCTGTAAAGAGTAATTTTTATTTCTTTAACATCAGGGTCAATAGCTGCTTCGCGAAGTAAATCAATAAAATTGTAAAAGCCATGATACGGAAAGTGTAATAAAATATCTTTTCTTTTAATAGCTGTTAGGATTCCACTATGATGTATAATGTCTTTGTGCGGAATAGGGGGAAGTTTTTCAAATTTCAGTTCTTTCCTGCCTATCTTAGGAAAGTCCATGAAATCTTTAAAATTATGATAACGACCACCGGATATTATTGCTGCATCTTTCGAAAACTTAAGCTTTTTTATGAGATAATCCAGTAAGTCCTGAGGTATTTCCCTGTCGTAAACAAAGCGTACAGGCACACCTGAAATACGTTTTTTTATACTCATTGAGACTTTTTTAACATAGCTTTCCACGATATCGTCACTGATATCAAGTTCAGCATCTTTTGTCAGCTTAATCACATGAGCAGAAATAGTGTTGTAATCGTAAATGTAAAAAATATCCTTCAGTCCAAATCTTATAATATCATCTAATAGAATGATGGAATTTTTCAGACATTTTTTAGGTAAAAGTAAAAAACGTGGAATACTATCGGCAGGAATCTTAATAAGTGCAAACTGAGTTTTATTTGATTTTAAATGCAATTTAACAGCAAGATAAATAGCATCATCTTTCAAAACAGGAAACTTATTGGAAAAACCGAGCATAATGGGTATAAGCTTTGGTCTGACCTGTTCAATAAAGTACTGATAAACAAACGCAGATTGTTCTTCATCCAGTTGAGTTTCATTTACCAGAAAAATATTTTCTGTTTCAAGTTCCTTTAATATTGAATGAAAAAGTTTATTAAATCTGTCTCTCTGCTGTAATACAATTGTTTGGATTTCTTTTAATATTTTTTTCGGGTCGGCACCTAAAATAATACTTCCTTGTTTCCCCAACGATTCAAGACGTTTTAAGGTAGCCACACGAACTCTGAAAAACTCATCCATATTATTGGAATAAATACCCATAAAATGAATTCGCTCCCGTAAAGGATTTTCAGCATTTTCAGCTTCCTGTAAAACCCTTTCGTTAAAATACAGCCAACTGATTTCTTTATTAACCAGCATATTCAATTTTCTGCAAAAATACAGATTCCTTGTTAATTGTTTATTTCTTGTGTAAGAAAAGGCTTAATTTACCTGATTTTTCCTGTATTTCAGTCCAGCTCTCAACTTCAAATTCAACAACAACTGTTGCAGAGGTGCTAAATTCTTCATTAAACTCAGGAATAATTTGTGAAATTAAATGCTGAAGAGTTGGATTATGCCCAAAAACTGCAACAATTGATTTATCATTGGCATTTGCATCCAGAAATTCTTTTAACTCTTCCAAAGAAAAATCGGTATATAAAAATTCTGATTTTATGATTTCCTTTTTCAACACTTTGAAGCGTTCTGCAAAAATACGTGCAGTACGAAACGCCCTTTTCGCATGACTTGAAATAAATAAATCAGGGAAAACACCATTTTCTTTCAATATTTTAGCTGTTTTTTCAGCATCTTCTTTACCTTTTTTTGTCAGTTTTCGTTCTCCATCGTTCTGACCCTTTTTTATCATTTCTGCTTTTGCATGTCTTACAATGACTAATGTTTTCATCTTTTTTTATATTTAAATTCCAAAACAGGTTCCTAAACTTTTACCTTTCATGATTAATGAATGATCGGGAGGTACTAATTTCTTTTTATTGGCAACTTCACTAAGTGCAATATAAGTCATTCTATTGTTTTGCAGAGAAACCATATTTCCAAACTTTTTTTCAACAATCAAACTAACTGCATGAGAACCAAAGCGTGTAGCCAAAATGCGGTCCATTGCACTCGGAGTTCCACCACGTTGGATGTATCCAAGAATGGTATCTCTTGTTTCCAGTCCGGTTTCTTCTTGAATTAATTTTGAAATATATCTGGCAGGAGATTGTTTTTCAGGGGTTTTTATACCTTCAGCTACTACTACAATTGAATATGGTTTTTTCTTTGAATATCGTTTTTTTATTGATTTAACCAGTATTTCAGGTGAAAAACTAAGTTCAGGTATTAAAATAATATCACCACCTCCTGCAATGCCGGCAAAAAGTGTCAACCAGCCTGCATGATGTCCCATCAGTTCGATTAACATGATACGTTTATGTGAATTAGCAGTAGTATGCAACCTGTCTATGGCATCTGTGGCAATTCCAACTGCTGAATCGAAACCGAAAGTCTGATCGGTTCCCCATACATCATTGTCAATGGTTTTAGGAATCCCGATAATATTCATACCTTCTTCTGACAATTTGAATGCGGTATTCATCGTGCCATTACCACCTATACAAACTAATGCATCAAGCTCAAGATTTTTATAATTTTTTTTGATAATAGCTGAATTACTGACTGAATCTTTATATTCATTTTTAGTTTTAAAAGGTTTTTCCCTGCTGGTGCCAAGCACAGTACCACCTAAAGTCAATATACCGGATAATCTTTTTTCTGTAAGCTCGGAGTATTCATTTTCTATCAAACCCCTGAAACCTGATGAAATTCCGATTACTTTCATTCCATATTCAAACATGGCTGTTTTGGCAACACCTCTAATGGCAGCATTTATACCCGGACAATCGCCTCCAGCTGTAAGAATACCTATTTTTAATCCTTTTTTTGATTTACCCATATATCTTTTGGCTAGACTTATAAATTTTATTAGTTAAATCTTATATTTTCTGTAAAAATATAAAATTCTTAAAATCAGTTGATTAATAAACTTTCAATGAAGCTTCAAAATTAAAACTAAACAATTAATTAATTTTCATTTAACATAAAATTAATAGAGATTTAACAATACCTTTGAAATCAGCTTAATTGAGGTGATATTTTCAATTAATTTATAATTTCAGTGCATCATTGATGATTAATCCCTAATTCATCTATGCAACATCTTAATACTTAATCCTTTCTGTATTGACCAGCCTTCTTTATCAGTCAACCTGATTATAAAATGGTAATCACCATCATCAAAATCACCATTGCTATTTCTGCCGGGAATAAGAATTGGTATATTTGGTTCATATTTTTTAAGTCCTGATGGAATCTCATAATCCTCAATAAAAGTATAAGGATTTACAGGTTTTTTAACCGGATCGAGGCTACATTCAGTAACTTCAGTGCTATGAGAATGGTGATCGAAATTATGGTGAATACCAATGCTGAAAGACCCCAATTCTGCATTATCGGTAAATAATTCCCTGAAATGAAGGGTATCACCAAAATACAGGGTGTCGCAATTTACCGGAAATGCATGTTCGATACTCAGGTTGATAGCGGGTTTTTCCTTGTCAATTTCTTCATTATTGCAGTTTACAAACAACATGCTTAGTAAAATTATCAAACATAGAATTGTCAGGTATTTCATGATAATTATTTTTTAATAGAATTATTCTTTTATTTCCAGTTCCGATTCAACCAATGTTTGATTTCCATTTTGATCTGTTACAGTAAAGTGAAAATGATAGTCTCCTGCTTCTGCTGTCAGCGGTATATCAATATGCTTGTGGAAAGTGGCATTTTTCAACCCTGCAAATTCATTGTAAATTGTATCGAATTCCCAGCTAGCATTGCCTTCGGGATGGATTTCAATCACAACAGTTTTAATGTTTCCTTCGGCTACAATATCGGCTTCTACATGAAGATCGCCACCGATATAAGCAATTTTGCTATTGTTAAGTCCCAGTTCAGTTAAGGTTATTTGTGGCTTTTGAACATCTTCCTTGCATGAATTCAATGAAAAAATGGCTGCTGCCAATACAATGCTTAAAAAAGTTAATTTAGATTTCATTTTATTAAAATTTAATTTGTTCAACATAATTATTCCTTGATTTTTCCTGAAAAGGGTACAGAAATGTTTAAAACGAAATTTCTTCCCTGCTCAGGAACATTGACCAGCCTGTAATAGCTGGTATGGTTAAAATACTTGGTATTCAGCAGGTTTTGAACCTGAAATGTAATGCTTATCATCTGTTTTTTTACTTTGACTTCAGCTCCCAATCCAAAGTTGATTACCTGGTAAGCATCTGTTGGTTCTTCAGGTGGTACAATATGGTTTTGGGCAGCACCGAGCCTGTAATCAACAGAAAAATAAGCATTATAAATAAAACTGATTTTCTGCTTCTGATATTTTACATTTAAAATGGCAGAAGGTGGTGGTGAAAATGGCAGTGAAAATCCTTTCTTTTCTCCCGAAAGTTGTACTGAATACACATATTCAGCGATTAATCCCAATTGCAATGATCTTATTAATTGATAATGGGCGTGAATTTCAGCACCATAGCGAAAAACCTTGCTTTGGGTATAATAATAAATCTGATTTCCGTTTCCATAAAGTCTGTCGTGTTCTGAACTCGGATTCAGGTAAATATAATTCGAAAAATAATTCAGGAAGGGTGTTGTGCCTATGGCAAATTTCTCAGAATTGTATTCAATTCCTGCATCAAGCTGATAGGAAATTTCGGGCGACAATTCAGCATCTCCCACCTCATAACTGAAATGATGGTAATTAACACCATTTGCTGCCAGTTCTTTGGCAATGGGCATCCGGAAACTTTTGCCGATATTGGTTTTAAGCGACCATTTTTCAATGTTATAGTTGTATCCCAATGACCATGAAATGTTTGAAAAATTCCTGCTGATGGCATCTGCCCTTTTCAGAAACTCAAAGCTGGTGTCCTGATTGTTTATTACCGGTGAGGTAAACCAGTCGTGGTATTCGGAGGTTCTGATGTAGCCAAAATCATAGCGCAAGCCTGCCTGGATAATGCTTTTTTGTGAGAAATGATATTTTGCGACAGCATAAGCACCCAGATTGAGTTGCTTGTAATCAGGAATTATAAAGCCCCTTCCGTCAGTCCGGTTGTCCTGAAAATCAGAATTTAAGCCAAAATTGAAACGGGTTTTATCATTTTTATCGAAGCTGATTTTCAGGTTCCCTGAATAAACATATTTATCAAATAACAGTTCCAGCTCAGGATTAAAGCTCATCGAATCGGGAAACACTGCAGGCATATAACCATGATTGACATACTGACTCCATTCCTGCCTGTAATTGTGCTGAAAACCCAGATCAGATTCAAACTTCAGCCTTTTCCAAAAATATTGGCTTGTGTTGATGATTTTGAAATGGTTAACCTCATGAAAAGGATCATTTAAATCTCTGTTGGATTTATCGTGCAAAGCCACATCCACGTTACGGGGTTCCAGCCCGTGGGCATTGGCAAAAAAACCGCCTTTACCATTCACATTGCTAATATAAAACCTGCTTTGAAACGTTTTTCCAATCATTCCGAAGGTTAAATGAAAGTTTTGTTCGTTTCCTGCTGTATTTCGCATGGCGTTTTTGTATAAAGCAGCCCTGTAGGAGTAAATGTCAACACTGTCGGCAGGTACTTTGTAATCGCCAAAACTTAATAATGTTGCTCTAAAATCGGCAAAGAACCATTTTTTTCTTCCATAAACCGAAACTGAAGTCCCCAAAAAATCATTGTTGGTTTTACCTGAAATATCAATTTGTCCGCCTATGGTGCTGTCAGCAGGTATTTTTTTGTTTCGCATATCAATTACCCCACCAATGGCATCCGAACCATACATCAGTGAGGCAGGACCTTTAATCACTTCAACATGATCAATTGCATACTGGTCAATTTCAAGACCATGATCGGAACCCCATTGCTGTGCCTCGTGCTTGATACCGTTTTCGACCACCACCACCCGGTTGAAGCCAAGTCCGCGTATGACAGGTTTCGATTGCCCCGAGCCAATATCAATGCTTGATACCCCAGGCAGACGATCCAGTGTCTTTAACAGACTGCCCCCAAGGTTTTGTTTCAGATAGTCAACATTTACGATTTCAAGGTTAAGCGATTCTTCCTTTTTTCGTTTTTCAGCCTGATTATCCGTAACTACCACCTCCTGCAAACTCAAAGCAGCCATTTTTAAATTAACTGTATATGATTTGTTTTCGCTAATTATCAATGTATCCACCACTGAAACATAACCAATGTAAGTAATTTTCAGGATATAAGTTCCTTTGGTCAGACCATGAATGGCAAACTGACCATTGCCATCGGAAACCACACCTTTTGAAACGGGTAACAGAAAAACATTTGCACCTGCAACAGCTTTACTTTTTTCATCAAGAATTTGACCTGTCAGGGTATAATATTTTTGTCCGAACGAAAAACTATTTATTAGAATCATGCCTGATAAAAGCACGAATATTCTGCTCATATTCAATTAATTATGAAAATATAAAATGGGATTTAAAGAAAGAATTTTCTATATTAAACAGGAAGGAGGTGCACGGGGAGGTTTTAATGTACATATTTGATTATGTGATTGTTGTATCGTATTTTCATTATAAACACCCTGAGTATAGGGCATTATTGCCTTGAATATTGAAATATCAGGTAAATTGTTTATTGAAAACTGGTATTCACATACCGGACAATGTGCCGGACTTTGAATTATTTTTATCGAATTTTTCTGAAAACTATTATTAGTGCAGTAATCAGAATCACAATGCTCTATCTGAACAGATGTGTGGTGACAAACCACATGTACCGACTGGTAAAAGATTGGAAAAACAAACAATCCTGACAGAAAAGGGGCAATATGTTTGGTCATTTTAATCAACTCTCGTATTTGGTATCCTTACAATTTGCACAAATACCTTTCACCAATACTTCTGTTTCAATTTCTGCATATCCCTCGGGGAGATTTACATTCTGAACAGCCACTGAATCAAGGCATTTCACAGTATGGCAATCGTTGCAGTAGAAGTGAACATGTTCATTTTTAAGTGTAACAGAATTATCAAGAGCATATTTCACAGTTTGGTTGTCAACAACAATTTTGTGAATGATTTTATGTTCCTCAAGTGTTTTAAAAGAGCGGTAAAAGGTGGTACGATCGTAATTTCCGAACAGTTTTTCGCGAATCTCATTCTCGGAAAGAGCCTTATCTGAAGCCAGCATCAGGTCAATAATTCCCTCGCGACAACTTGTCCTTTTCAGATTCCTGTTATTTAATACTTCAAATGCTTTCATTTATGCAAAACTGTTTCAATTGCAACAATGATGCAAAGATATTATCTTCGTATTTCTTATTAAAATATTTTTTTTCAATTTCATATCTGGCTGAATCATTTGAGTGGGTTTTCGTTCTCTCCAATTGACATAAGAGTGTAATAATTTGGTAAATCTGAGCTTTTAAACCTTTTTTGCGTTTGTAAACCTTAGTTCAATATCTAAAACTCAAATAATGACCTTATTACTTTATTGTTTTGACTGTACCTTTTTCTCTATGAACCGGAAGGAGTGGTATTAATTGCAGATGTTCATATCATTTCGTAGGACTGCGAATTTCGGATATTCACATCACTTCGTGCCGTAACTTTTCATTATTTAGGCAAAGATATTCACAAGTAACTATGTAAAACTTTTTAAATCAGACAGTTGTATTTGTAATCTCGAATTGTGATTTTGTGTGAAAGAGGCATAGCATGAAAGCATTTTATAGCAAAAAAATTACCTCCTCACTGTCGTGAGTCTGTCACAAAGGATTAAAGCAATCGGACTCACGACTTCCCTCCACTATCCGAAGAATGAGGCAATGGCTATTTGCCTCGTGTTCTTCGGATTTCTACAAATTCTTTCAATCAATAAAACCTTGTACATATAATCCAAACAAAATAAATTTTCTACTTAAAAAAAGCTGTAGTAGAGATAAAATATCCTTCATCGTCCCTTAGGAAGCATAATAGGCATTTGTTATTTAGTTTTTTGTTTTAGGAGACGATAAGGGGTGCGAATATACACAATTGGATAATGTGATTAATACATCATGAAGCTGTAAGTGGAGAAACCGGAGAAATTGACCACTTCAGGCCGGTCCAAACTGACCACTTTTGGCCGGTTTAAATTGACCACCTACGGCCAGAGTAAATTGACCACTTTTTATAATAATTAAATACTCATTTGACAACCATAATCTAAATTGCTGAGTAATCAGTAAATTAAAATTATGGCAAATATTAGGATTAGTATGAGTAAAATAAGACAATTATTACGTTTGAAATCAAATGGGACAAGTATATTAACTATTTGTCAATTAACTGGAATAGCTAGAAATACATTAAAAAAGTATTTAAGCATTTATTCCAAAACGGGATTGACCGTCAATGATATAGAGAAGATGAGTGACAGTGAGTTGGAGGAATTATTTATCCAAAATATACCTCCGGAACCCTGTGATAAAAAGAAGCAACTTATCTCACTATTTCCACAGATAGAGAAAGACCTTAAAAGAAAAGGAGCAACAAGGAAAAAAGTATGGGAAAATTATATCCGACAATATCCAGATGGCTATAAACACTCTCATTTTAAGCAATTATACAATGATTGGTTAAAGACAAGTAAGCCAACGATGCATATAGAACACAAAGCTGGCGATAAAATGTATATTGATTTTGCAGGAGAAAAGCTAAAAATGGTTGACAAGACAACAGGAGAAATAATAAGTGTTGAGGCTTTTATTGCAATTCTTGGCGCCAGTCAGTTGACCTATCTTGAAGCAACTATGAGTCAAAAGAAAGAAGATTTTATCTCTTGTTGTGAAAATGCACTGTATTTTTTTGGTGGAGTTCCAATGGCAATAGTACCAGATAATTTAAAGAGCGCAGTAGTTAAATCTGATAAGTATGAGCCGACATTAAATGAGACCTTCGAAAGCTTTGCACAACATTATTCAACTGCAATTCTTCCTGCAAGAGCATACAAGCCAAAAGATAAAGCACTTGTAGAAGGGGCTGTAAAAATTGCATATCAGCGTATCTATGCTTCATTAGCAGACAAAATCTTTTTTACGTTGTATGATCTAAATTTTGCTATTATAAGTTTGCTGGAAGAACACAACAATACTAATTTTTCAGGAAGACCATATAGCCGTAAACAATTATTTGAAGAAATTGAACGTGGAGCGCTGCATCCGCTTCCTATATTTAAGTTTGAATTTAAGAAGCAGCAAATTGTAACTGTTGGTCAAAATAGTTTTGTATGCCTTAGAGAAGATAAACACTATTACACTGTTCCTTTTCAGCATATAGGGAAAAGGGTGAAAATTTTATATACAAAGTCATGGGTTGAAATATATTATCAATATCAACGGATTGCTATACACGAAAGATCAAAAAAATCCTTTAAATATTCAATCAATGAAGAGCATCTCCCATCACATCATAAATTTGTTACAGAATGGAATCCCAACCGTTTTATTAATTGGGCAACAACTATATCAGAGCCAGTAAAAGAGTTAGTTATAAAGATATTTGAAAAAGCTCAGCACCCTGAACAAGCATACAAATCTTGCATGGGTGTATTATCTTTTGAAAAAAAAGTAGGTAAAGAAAGACTTAGTAATGCATGTAAAAGAGCTCTAGAATACCAATCATATAACTATATGACCGTAAAAAAGATTCTTGAAAAGGGACTTGATAAAGAAATTATTGAAGAAAATCAAATTGAAAAAATTATTCCTTTACATGAGAATATACGTGGTGACAAATATTATTACTAATAAATTAAATTTAAAATTATGAATGAATCAACACTTAACAAAATGAAACAAATGAAGTTCTTGGGAATGTCCCGGGCATTCCAGACAAATCTTGAGTCCGGGCAACTTCAGAAAATGACACCTGATGAAATGATTTCTTTTTTAGTAGAATCAGAATGGGATGATCGTCACAACCGGAATATTGACAGGCACATTAAAAATGCAAAATTCCGATATTTTGCTTCTATTGAAAATCTTAACTACAACGAGAATCGAAACCTGGATAAAAATCAGATGATGCGATTTGGGGATTGTACTTTTATCAAAAATCACGAAAATATACTTATTACTGGTAGTACAGGGGTTGGAAAAAGCTTCATTGCTACTGCATTAGGTTATCAAGCCTGTTCACTTGGATATAAAGTGCTTTATGCCAGTACTTCGAAACTTTTCTCCAAATTAAAAATATCGAAAGCCGATGGATCCTATATGAAAGAAATCTCGAGAATTGAAAAGCTGGATTTACTTATTCTTGATGATTTTGGATTACATGCTTTTGAAAATCAACATAGATCTGCACTAATGGAGATAATTGAAGACAGGCATGGGAAAGGTTCTCTTATTATAACTTCTCAAATCCCAGTTAATCTATGGTATGAGGTTATTGGCGAACAAACAATGGCAGATGCAATACTTGATAGAATTATTCATGGAGCTCACAGGATTGAGTTGATGGGAGAGTCATTAAGAAAAATTAAAGAAATTAGTAAAATGGAATTTCTAAATTAATTTTATTTATTATTTTTGTTGAACATGTTAAATCAGTGCTTGATTATAAAACAAAAGAAATTGATTTTAGGTGGTCAATTTGAACCGGCCAAACATGGTCAGTTTCATCGGCTTTTCCATTATAGGAGAAGAAGTACTTAATGTAGATGAGACAAGTATAAGGGTAGAAAAGAAAAATCATTGGGTACATAATTATTCAACATTAATGCTAACACTATATTTCATAGTAGCCAAAAAAGGAAAAGAAGGAATAAACGAGATAGGCATACTGAATTCATTTAAAAATACACTTGTACACGACAGGTGGGCAAGTTATGATATCTATGAGCAAATTGAACATGCATTATGCAATGCACATTTACTT